>Ga0172380_10001262_pt1 | contig 44083 bp, 62 predicted proteins | sample Leawe162metaG_FD_119747 | JGI IMG/M metagenome (GOLD analysis project Ga0172380, IMG submission 119747) | Leachate microbial communities from a municipal landfill in Southern Ontario, Canada - Leachate well 162 metaG | ecosystem: Engineered > Solid waste > Landfill > Unclassified | place...
AGTTTCTTCAATTCAGGATAGGCATTTAGAACCTGAGCAAGAGCGAGGTCTTGCCTTATTGACCCACCAGTCTTTCCAATAAGATTAGCAGTATCTTCTGTTGTCCATCCTACTCCGGCTTTTCCTGAGCAAGATTCCCCATACATCAACTGTTTATGTTTGTGAATTTCTTCAATGGCAAGAATCTCCTCAGATGCAGTTAAAGACTTTCTTTGAATGTTTTCTTCAAGTTCCAGTTCTCGCATAAGAAGTGGATCTGTTGTATCAGTAAAACATACGTTTATTTGCAGACCACCAATAATGCAAGCAGCAAGTCTTCTACCTCCGGCAATTAGTTCCATATTTCGGTTCACTAAAACAGGTTGCATTTGACCCTTTGTTCTTAAAGATTCTGCAAGTTTCATCAAATCTCCCATGTCAGATCTTATCCTCGGGAGTCCATCCCTTACTTTTATCTGACTTGGGTCAACTGTGATTATTTCGTTCACTCTTTCTTACCTCCTCAGTTTCATATATGAAATTTCTTATGTATAAAACAGTTCTATTGCCCAAAGCATTTATAATACTACTACTTCTCATCAGTTTCTGAATTTCATTAATTGCACTTATTGCTAACTGCATCCTTCCTACAGCAAAATTAAGTTTACCTGCCCTTATTGATCTTTCACTCATCATCTTCCTCCTCTTCATCTGTAATAACCTCCGGACTCTTTTCTCTAAGGGATTTTATCATAGCAGGAGTTACCTTTATACCCAAAGCTTTAAGCTTATTTATAGCAAGTTTCTCTGCATCAGTTAATCCTGTTGATTGTTTACTCGATTTATTTCTTTTGGTAGGATTTTTGGGAATTATTAAAAGATCGACTGACCTCTTATGATGATATTTCTTAAAGAACTCTTCTTGTTCCGAATCATCAAGGTCTATGAAATGTACATTTAATTCTGCAAGTTTAGCCACTATACCTCCCGTTCACAAGAAATGTTAAAATTTAACATGAGAGTAGAATGTTAGAAATCCTACTCCCATGTTTATGCCACTTATTGCATTACTTATATAGAAACTACTTTCTTGATTTCGTTGAAGAACCTGCCGGCAAACTCTCCGTCTCCGGCTCTGATACCCACGGTGACCTTTACTGTGATGCCAAGCCATTCTTTATTCGCCACAGCCTCTTCAACTTCACGCAGTGTATTTGCAGATACTTTGATGTCAGAAAAGAACTCTCTCATAGCGTTGATTTTATACTGCCGTTTCGTCTGCTTTCCTGATTTAGTATATTCAGCTTCATCCCCTTTTTTCGGCAAGAAGACTCTTTTGTCAAGATTCACCCCATCGACTGGGGTCTCTCCATCTGACATATACCCGCCGTTTTCTGAAAGGCATAGGGTGAAAATAATAAGACTGTTTTTGCTGTCTTTCTCGATGTTGACAATACTTGCATTGTACATTCCATTAGGAATAAGGGGGACAGGTTTGTACTCATCTTCAAGATTGAAGTCTGAGTCTATGTCGTCATTAACTGTTGCTCCAGTTGCAAAATCATCTTCAGTTGTTTCAGGAACAAAATCGTTTGTTGCATTTGCTACACTTTCTGTTTTCTTCGCCATTTTAATTCTCCTTTTTGATTTGAGTTTGTTTTTGTGCTTGTTTTAATGGTTTGTTTAAAGCTTTCATAATTTCATTGTAGTCATTACCCATGACATCTGGGAGAAGTCTTTGCTTCCCACTCAATCTTGACCTTGCATTTTTCATTCCTACTGGAACAGTCTGTATGAGCCACTCTATTCCACTTGGGCCTTTTCTTGTTGAAGTATAGTAGACTTCATCAAAGTATCCAGGAAGTCTTGTGGCAAGCTGCCCCGTTAAAAACGGCTTTATTTCGACTATAACTCCAGTCTCTTGGTCTTTATCTATATCCATGTGAGAAATAATTACCAAGTTACACGGCCAAGACATGATTTGCCTAAGCTTTCCTTCAATCAGATTCTTCACCATTTGATAGTGAACATTCCATAGTGGGCCACCAGCTGGATTTCTTTTAGGGTCAAGTTGCATAGACCTTTCCATAGCAATATCTGTCAATGCTGTAGTATCGTCTACAATTACTGTTACATATTTTCCGTCTTTCACCTCCTTTCCTACTCTAATAAAGTCTTTTTCAAACTGCATCCAGCCCTGTGGTGCTATAGGATACTGTTCGTAGTCGAAGTCAAGTCCTCTATAAACAAGAATACCCCCAGAGAGATCGAATACGAAGCCTGGAGTTGGAAAGGTTGAAGCAAATACAGACTTTCCTGTTCCGGGACTGCCTATAACAAGACATCTTATAAACTCAGATTCTGTTGTAACATTCTTTGCATTCGGCAAGTTTACCTCCTTTATTTACTGTTTTTGTCTTTTTTGTCAATCTTCCTTTCAATTTCTTGATTTAACAGTTTCAATCCGTTGTCTACTATCTTACCGGATTCTTCTTGCAATTCTAAATCTCTTTCTATAACCTCAAAAAAGATAAGTCTTCTTTCTCAACGTCCCAAGGCTCTATTATATATTCCTCGAGATTGAGGTCTTCATCCTTTTGTTTATTCTGCTCACAAAGTCTTGTGTAAACGCAGTTATTGCCGTATGGGTAGCAGGTGTCATTAAACAAGCCGTAGCGGGGAAACTCATTTGTTTCTATTGCAAGTCTCATTTCCTCTGCAGAAGCAACAAATGCTTCTTTCCAATATTCCATATCTTCTTCAGTGTAGATTTGAGGAGAACGCCTGAACTCTATATTCAGTTTTCCATAACTTCCGTCTTTTGTTTTTCTTGAAGATGCAAAGGCAAAAGTTACAAGTGACCCCGTTGCACTATTACCACCATTTCTGCACTTCTCTGCATAGTTATACCCAATGACTTGAGCACTTCTTTTTAACTGGTTTATCACTGCATCAAGCCTGAATCCAGTAGTTTTAAACTCAACTATCCAAAGCATTCCACCAAGAAGAACAGTTAAATCTATCTTTCCCACGAAGACACATTCTGGATTAAGTACAACCGCGAATACTCGCTCTGTAGCTACAATCTCCATTGTCTGAGAATCAATATCAAACTCTACAACGTAGTTAAGTAACATAGATTGCAGTGTTTCAAAGTTTCTATAATCTTCGTAGAAAATATGATTTTTACTCCTTTTTTCCCACTCCACCTGACCAGCCTTTATTGCAGTATCTGTAGCTAAAGCTATTGCCCCCCATCCCTCTGCTTTCACTGTCTTATAGAAAATCTCAAGCATCTTATGCCACACTCCACCAAAGCGAAGTGCCGTTGAACCCTGTACAGGTTGAAGTCCATCAATGAACTTGAACTTATACATCTGTGGGCACTTTCTAAAACATGCTACTTTCGTGTTGTCCAACCGTAGTATTTCCAAAATACCTCCTTAGTGAAAGTGGGAGATTGACTTTCACATTCAATCTCCCGTTTCCTAATACTGCCTGTCTACTCTTTGACAGTCGGTTTGATTCCAAGAGAAGCAAGAAGATCAAGCATTTCCTGTTTCTTGACGGGGTCTTCGATTGCATCAACTTTGCCAAGAATTTCAGATTTGCTGAGTTTTTCTGCCTTTGGTGTTCTGGTAGACCACTCCCCTTTCATCAAGCCTTCCCAGGTTCCCTTGATAGCAGCAACTGCATCGGCTCCGGATTCTCCGGCTGCACTGTCGCCGAGTTTATGCCCAAGTCCAAAGGGGCCGAATTTGGTCTGGATTGCTTCAGGCAACTTTGAGAAATCAAACTCCATCTTCTCGCCCGTCATTGCTTCAACGATTGTTACAATAGAACCCTCGATTGACTTGGCAAGTTTCTTCGGACGTTTTGCTGCCGCAGGTTTTTCTGCCTCAATTACCTCTGCTATCCCTTCAGCTAATCCTTCACCCCTTACTTCTACTTCTGTTTCTGCCACATTCTTTCTTGACATGCTTTATACCTCCTTTGTTTTATCAGTAGAACTAATGTTCTCTGTTGTTGCCCATTTAAGAACCTTTTCAAGTAACTCAGAAACGACTTCAGGAATTGATTTCCCCGTAGTTACACTTTTCTCTCTGAGTTTCCGTTGCAATTCCTCGGTTATTGGAACATTCAAGTGTTTAACTTTGTTCATCCTATTACCCTCTCATTTAATATGAGTATATCGTACCATATTAAAATGGAACTGTCAACAGGAAAATATAGTTTGGTGCATTTAAAATCAGTCTATTTCTCCCTCATTTTAGTGCTTGCAATACACGCATAATGAGCTATTTTGATTATATCTTTCTCTTGGTCGCTTTCTCCTCTCTGATTTTTCCCAAAGCGTGCTATATACTTGCCAATTTGTCTTATACAGTCTTCAACTGACCAATTTTCTACTTGGTCATTCGGTTTATCTCCGTATTGAGGGACTGTATACTCCTCAATGTGCTTTAGCACAACAGCCGCAAAATCAATCCAGTCATTACCGCGATTACTCATTATTCTACTCCTATCATTTCTTCTTCTTCTTGAGAGAGTTCCCAATCAACCAACTCCAGTATTTCCTCTTTTGTCTTCCCGTCCATTATCATAAGTCTTATCTTTCGCAGTCTATCCTCAGTATCCACAACAAAGACCTTATGAAACTTTCCCTCTTTATCTTCCTTAATCCCAACAGAAGTATTCTCCGCTATCTTTGTTATGACTGCCCAGTATTTCTTTTCTTTAAGATCCTTATAGATTTTAAGTCTGGCAGTTCCATCAAAATCTATCTGAGAATAGGCTTCCCTCGCCTCTTTCAGTTCCCTCACAAAGTTTGTTGCATCGGGCTTTGTTGGCACTGGAATGGAGATTTTCTCCCCAGTCTCAAGCTCTTGCAATGCCGTTATTATCCAGTTAGTATAGATACTCATTGGTTCTTTCGCCTCCTTGGTGTTAAAATTTAACGTTTCTTACACATTGACAATCTCAGCAAATACAGGAAATCTTGGAACGCCTCTTCCTGGTGTTATATGCTGATATTTAACAAGAACAAACTTACCAACAAGACCTTCTTTCTCTACCCAAAGATCTCTTCTTTGATCAGCAGAAAAGCCAGTTCCCACATTGAACTTCTCCCCTGGATTCTGGGGAGATTCACAAATGAGGGCACCAAGTGTTCCTTTCGGTTCTCCATAGATGGAGACTTCTTCTTGATAGCCAACTATCGTATAAAGATCTTGCTTCTTTGGCTTAAATTTCATCATCTGAGTAGAGCGTCTTGGAATGTAGATGTTTGATTTTTCTCTGAGGATAAACCCCTCATAGCCCTGAGAAACAACCTTATCAAAGTAAGACAACACCTCGTCCTTTGTGCTTACAGTAGTTGTTTCCACCACCCTTACACTTTTCACCCCAGCATCTTCAATAAGGCGTTTAAGTGAGTAGAGCAAATCTGCCCTTTTTGCTTGTGTTAACTTTCCTATTCTAACGTCGAAGATGTGGTATTCAAGGTCAAAGAACCTTTGGTGTGGATTGACTGTTCTCCCCGCGATAGAAGCTATTTCCTCAAAGGTCATTCCGTGGGTGTAAAGCTCCCCATCAAACTCCAATCCAGCAAGGTTGAGCTTTTCAAGTTCTTTATTGATGTGAGGAATATATTCAAAGACGTTTTCTTCAGAAGAAAGAAGGGTTACTTTTTTGTTGTCTCCAAAAACTGCCCTACATCTTTCTCCGTCAAGTTTTGGCTGAATAAAGTATGGGGTTTGCCATTTACTAAGTCTTTTCTCTTCAAATGGATAGCAAAGCATTATTCCTTTTCTGCTCATCTTTCTCCTCCTTCTTTTAATGGGCTATACTTCCAACAGGACTCCTCAGCTTGGACAATATACTTTGTGCAATGAGCCTGAGTACACTGAGCTTCGGGACAAATACACTTAGCTTTCTGGTATTTGGTTCCAAGACCAAAGGAGATTCGAACTGTAAAGTATAAACAAGCCATAATAACAAAGGTTAGTAATATAATAGCAAGTCTTTTTTCTTTGACTCTTTTTAAATCTCTTTGTTCTTTTTGCTTCCTTTCCATTTTGTTTAATCCTCCTTCTTACAATTCCCTTCTACTTTCACAGCCTTCACCATTCCACTCTTTTTGAAATAAGCAATTGTGCTACCGCTTTCAAGACCCATTTTCTTCTCAAATGCCCTTCTTGCAAGTGTTATAGCGGTTGAGCGAATCGCTGCAACTCTATGAAAGATGTGGTTTTCTCCATACCAGCACAGCGTCACCTTATACAAGTTTATAATCCCTTCTTTCTTCCTCCATGTATAAGCAGTTTGTGCAGATATACCGAAAGTGTCAGCAATCTCCACAATGCTCATTTCTTCGTGTTCTCTCATAAAGCGGATAATACGATCTTTCTTCTCTTTATTAAATCTCTTTCCTTGCATCTTTTTCCTCCTCCTCCTTCTTTTCTATTTCCTCTTTTGTTTCAGCAATTATCTTCTCAGCTTCCCTCCTCCAACAAGCATTATACTGCTCATCCGTGTCCTTGCAAGCATTTTCATCCAGACAACATCTCTTATCAAGAACAATAGATGGACATACGTTTAAATACTCTGATATAATGCCTATTAAGACATCTATCATCTGATTTTTCTCCTTTATAGTATTGAGAAAATACTCCCCGTTTGTAACAACAGGCATGTTTTTCCTTCTAATAATTTCACTTCTTATCTCTCTTTCTTTTTCATTACTTATTTCTTGCCCCTCCTCTGTCACTTTACCCTTTAAGATAGCATCTGGTTTCATAGGGTCAGGTATTTCTATTTCAACTTTATACCTAACGGCATTATCAGCTTTAAGATTAGGGTTTAAATTAGTAAATACTCGTGGAGGGTTGGTTTCACTACTCCACTGGAACACATCAAAGTAAACAAATAGTTTCATTCTTTATCCTCCTTATCATTTTTCATTAGACCATTAGCATCCAACCAATCTTGTAAATCATTATTCCATCTGATAATTTCTTTATTCATATCTGCCCTCCCAAGTATACAAATTATTATACCTATGCCTCTTAAAACCAATTGTTTAAACATTATAATCTCCTTTTTGTTGAAATCTTCCTCTGCAAGTTTTTAAATCACTTTCATATATACTTCTTTCGTGTGTTCCCATAAGCTTCCGATAAGACAGAGAAGAAGTATCAGTAAGATCACAAATCCTACTGCAGCAAATATGTATAATGATAATTCTGTCATGAGACCTCCTTTTATAAGATAGAAAAATCTTCTTCTTTTGCGTACCCGTCCTGACATTGCTTTTTAATCCATTCCTCAGCCGCCCTTTTATCTGTAAAGACTTTTGGGAAGCTGGGTTTTCTTACTACCTTATACAACTTTTCTTCCTTTTTCTCATTCTCAGGTGCATATTTTCCGTCTTCATATGCTTCTTTTAGGCAGTTCTCACAAGGAACTATAATAAGTGTCTTGTCTCCTTGTTCATCTGACTTAATACCATATGTAATAAGTTTCTTCCCACAAACCTGACACTCTGGATTAACAATAATACTGAATATTGCCATGTTTCCTCCTCCCTTACCAGCTTCCTGTTGTACCAGAATTTATCCACGATGCTGAACACGTACTATTTGTTGTAGCCGTGAAGTAGTCATAAGCACTTGCTGATGTAGATGTAGCTGCAGTCACATAATATGTGGGCATTGAACGGTTTCTCTGCCCCATCTTTCATCTGTAACCTTGCCGTTTTTAACAACCCTGCAATGTTCGTGTCCACAATTAGGATATTTTAAAACATGATTTCCTTCTAATTTAAGGTCTATTTCAAACTGCACATATTTTCTACATTCGTGACAATATAACTCTTGCCTTTCTATCATCTTATTTCTCCTTTTTATTAAAGCTGGCACAGGGCGAGGATTTGAACCTTGCAATGGATGGTATTTAATGGTATACTTTCAACCATTCCCAAGTCTCTTATTTCCATCCTCCGAGCTATTATCGGGGTGTCTACCAATTTCATACTTTCACCACCTGTGCCATTCTTACTATCTATTCTGTCTATCCTGCTGTTTTTCTTTCTTATATCCAAGAGGACAAACCTTAATATATTCACAAAACTCCTGTCTTAACTTACACCATATAGCATTTGTAGGATGGTTGCGTTCTCCTTCCTTACATCCCTTTAATTCTATGTAGTATTGCATCATCTTACTTCTCTTTCCTTTTCAGCACTTCTCTGCCTTAATTTTTCTACCATTTCATGATAAATATTTGGAAGATAGTCTTGCCACTCAGAATTAAATACTCTGTTCTGTTCTTTCTCAAAAGCCAACATAGCAATATCTCCGTTTGGATTCGGGCAGGTAAGATAAAAAGATAAGGTTTTTGCGTGTTTAGTGTATGCAGCTCTTTTTAAAAGCTCAATAGTGTTTTTTAGGTGATTTATATCCATTTCTATCACTTCTATTTCTCTTCCATCTTTTGTTTTCCAGATACTCACAGTCTTACCTCTCTTTTCTTCTCAGTGTTTCTCTCACCTCTTTTGCTTGTGGATGCCTCCAACCTATTATATTGTTCAAGATATAAGCACACTGCATTTCAAAGGCATAACTTTTTTCACTCATGCCAATGGAGGCAAGGCAGTAATTGATTGCGTAGTTAAGTGAGGTTTTGTACTTATCTTTGTCACTCAAAATGATCTCAATGGCTTCTTTCTTTGTCATTCTTTTCTCTCCTTAAGCATTTCTCATTTTGGTAGCATGAGAATTTCGCCTTATAAGCCTTTCTCTAAAAGTGCGGGTATGGTTTATCACAGTTATCTTTTTCGGCTTGACTTCTTTGTGAAAGAACATTCTGAGAAATGCAAGAGCTTTATTAATTTTTGTTTTCTTTTCTTTTAACACTTTCCTTTCTTCTTTCTCTTTCCAGTATTCTTCTTTAAACATTTTCTTCCTCCTTTTTTGTTTCAACTGAGATGTTATTAATGCTATTTAATATCTCACCTATCATCTTCACATCTTCATCATCTGTTCCCCAGAGCTCAACCATTTCTGCTTTGGTAAGTCCATCCTTCATCCCAACCTCAACAAGTCTTTTGAGAGTATCATAAGTATTCTCCTTTTGACTTATCTCTTCAAGGGATTTCTCCGACCCGTTTGCCTGAACGACAAGGACTTCCCTCTTTCCCTTCTTTGCTATTTTTACATATAGCTTATCTCCAACGGTAGCTGTTGAGATAGAAAGGGAACTGAAGTCTAATCCATCAGTTCTTTCTGCAAGGGTCTTTGCTCTTATCAAAGATCTTCTAAAACTTTCCTTTTCACTGTTGTTTGCACAACGAATGAGAAGAAATCCTCCGTCTTCCAGTGCTTGTGCTGTATCCAGATATTCTCTGTTTGTCATAAAACCTCCAATGTTAAATTTTAACGTTTCTTAATAATGATAAGCCACAAGACTTCACCAAAAAATAGATAGGCATATGAAAACGTCACTCCACATATGTCAAGCAAAGAAATGAGTCTGCTCTTTTCCAAGACCGAAACCTTTCTCTCTCTTCCCCTTTGTTGAAGAAGAAGTTTGTCGGGGTTGATGAAAGAAAGTGTTTCTTTTAACTTATCCCCGGAAAACCTTGATTCAATAATGAAGTTTATTCTTTTGCTGGAAATTCTTTTGATAGAAGTCTTGGTAATTGAAGCAAAAATAGCCGGAGAGATGAGAAGAGTTTCTGACTCAACTATCTCTGTGGCTATTCCAACTGAGGAGGAGATTGTTTTAAGAATCTCCCCATTTGTCAGTTCTATCACTTTGTCACATCCTTGCGTTCGTCTTCAAGTGGATCAGGCATTGCCTTTATCCCTTTGAACAGCTCAACTACATTCTTATCTGTTCTTGGCATAGCAAACTTTGGTTTCTGAAAAGAACGTCTGAAAAGTACTGCGGTGTGATAAGTTGCAAACTTATGCTGTTCCATTTCTCCTTGAACAAACCAGCTGACTCCGTCAGTAGAAAGGGAATATAACTTCTCGAGTCTTTCCTCTGACTCAGGGGGTTTCTTCTCCAAGGTAAGAATTGCCTTTGCTACCCCAAGAACTGCCTTCTTTGTTGCTTGATCAAGTGTAGAATTTTGTAGCATACTTTCAATGTTTGTTATGTTCATTTCTGTTCTCCCTCCTTTTTATTGGTAGTCAAATACATATTTCTTATTTTCAATCTCACACCAACCGAGTCCAGGCAGACAATATGCAACCGCTGTTCTTTCATCAGTCTCTTTCCAAATTGAACTATTGTAAAACGCTGGGTGTTCGTAGCTTTTCTTTACTTCTTCCTCTTCATACTTGTGTAGTCTATAGTGTTTATGAACTTTAACCTTGCCATTGTTCAGTAAAGTTAAATCGGTAAACCAGTTCCAATTAATACCTCCCTCACAAATAGTGATTTGTTTATTAATACTATCAAGAACAACACTTTCATCTAATTTCATGTCAGTTCCCTCCTATCTTTTATTCAGTTCTTTATAAACATTTCTCAATTTAACTGTTTCTATATACATTGACTGATACATTGGGTATCTATATCTTTTATCTTTTGCCGAAGCTTCCCTTCCCTTTCCAGCAATATACCAAAGTATCACATTTGCGGGTACTTCACCTATTGCCCTAAAGCACTTCACCATCATTTCTTCCTTTTCAGTTAGTTCAATCTTTTGCATCACCAGTTTCCTCCATATTGTTAAGTATAGTATACCATGTTTAAAATCAACTGTCAATAGTAATTGTCAGTTTGGCGTGTTAAAAATTAGTCAACCGACAATCGACAATCAACAATCAACATCCAATCGTTCAAGAACCAACAACATGTGGGTGTTGCAATAGTTCCCACAATATTTTTTGCTTCCAGTCATTTTGTTAAATTTTAACATTTCTTATTCAACATTACTCATTTAAAGTCAGTAATTTTTTTTGTTTTTCTCTTTCTTCTTTATAATATATATTTTTATTATATAGTAAGAAGGAGAAAAGAACAACTGATTTAAAGTGAGAAGAAAGAAGAAATCTTGGATATTGGAAATCTGGGAATGAAAAATATTGTGGGAACAAATGCCAATGCCCTATGTTGTTGGATATTGAACGATTGAACGATTGAACGTTGAACGTTGAACGTTAAAATATGTCTAACACCAAGATTTTCAAAAACCTGCCATAAAATCGGAGGAAGGATACTACCACTGGCAAGTGGCTTCCTCTAATATATCCTACTTACCATGAGTTACTGTCAACAGTAGAGATGCATTGCCATACACCGAAAATTCTACTTAGGTAATATCACAGATACAGGATATACCAGTTTATGTATCCTTCCTTAACTTTCAAAAACCTGCCATTTGTTCCATTTGTTTCTTATTCCTGTTCCTCGTTTTTTGTTTCTGATTCTTCAGCTCTTTTCACAAAGGTATTGCTTGCTTTGAGAAGTTCTTCTAGATGCTGTGCTGTGGTGTTTAGCGAAGCTGCCATGGTTTCAAGCATTTCCTCGGAAATCCATTTCTTTGCCTTGGTCAGGTCTTTCTCACCTGTTTTCCTTGTCCATGCTTCCCCAGACACGACTTCCTCAAAGGTTGTATTCATAACCTTCTTCATCAATGCCGGTGTCAGGGTTTCGCCTTTCGGTCTTGCACAAGAGTCACTCAACTTTTGTTTAACTCCATATGCCATTGTTTCCCTCGCCGTCTCACTTAATAGAATAAATTCTTCATGCAATTCTCTTAAATCAAAAATTGCCTTGGATTCATCAGCATAAGTAACCGTTAGAACTGAACCCTCGAGTTTCCAAGACGCCTTTTTCCTTTCCTTTTTCTCTTCTGCCATGTTCCTTACCTCCAAATTTATTTGTTTTTGATGCTACCTTTGCAAAACAACATGGCAGGTCTTTGAAAAGTCTTGGCGTTAAATTTTAACGTTTCTCCCATTTTAATCAATTAGAAGGAACGTTAATTTTTAACATTTCTCATATGTTATCCATGTTACCAGGGAATTTACATTTTGGACAGGCATGTTTACCGTACACACATAATGCTGTCCGTTTATTTCCCACAATCAATATATTTGATCTGTGTAATGATTGGAGGTAATCCCGATTATTACATGTCCACAGTGGACTCCGGGAGATTGTGTTTCATTGTCCCTGCCAAATCATGTCATAATGTATCATATTCTCAGGTGTTTGTCAACACTGTTTAAATGGAGATACCCCCCATCAAGCCCCAGACGGTACTTGTGGGATGAATGAGATTGACCCTTTGATACCCACAAGAAAATTAAAAATTCCCAACTATTAAAAGAAACACTAATATTAGATGGTGAAACTAATTTTTTCCCTTGACAAACCTTTCAAACTATGTTATCGTCTTTATAGAAATGGGTAGACCGACTAAAGACTTAGATGTGGAAGAACAAGAAATATTGAGGGACTTGATAGCATCTGGTGTCCCCATTGATGCTATTGCATCTCAGTTTGATATGTCTAAAGTCACCCTTGCTAAACGAATAGCGGATATTAGGGAGAAAGAAGGCATCTTAATGGACTATCGTTCCATTAGAAGTCTTCATCTCACTGAACTTCAGTGTAGAATTCTTGAGAAGATAACTCCTCAGAAGATAGAGGAGGCAACCCTGAAAGAGTTAGTCTCTGCTTTCAAGATTCTCCATGATGCTGAGGTTGGGGTAGATGAGGGGGATGGTAAGGTGAAGGGTCTTCTTGGTCATTTGATAGCTATGGAGAAACAACAGTTAGCACTAAGGGGCGTTGGGACGGAAGAGATTGTAGATACTGAATATACCGATGCAGATACTGAAGAAGGGGAGAAAGAAACTATGACTTCTCTTCTTGAAAAGGATTCTTAGATTGAGTCTAAATTCAACTATAATAAAGAAACTTGCAGAGTGGCATGACTCCCCATTGCTTTTTGCTACTGAGTGCATGAACTTTAAGCCCTCAGATCAGCAAGCGGATCTTCTACAGAAATTTCCAAGGTCAAAAAGAAACACTGTGAGATCGGGGCATGGTACTGGAAAGGATGCAGATGTTGGAGGGGTTATAATCCCCTGGTTCCTTGTCACTCGCCCATATGCCAAGATCGTTTGCACAGCACCCACCGCTCACCAGTTGAATGATATTCTCTGGTCAGAGATTTCCAAGTGGCTTAGGCAATCCCTTGTCTCAGAAGAATTTGTCATTCATAAAGACAAGATATTTCATAAAGATGCTCCAAAGGAATGGTGGTGTAGAGCGGTTACTGCCTCGGTAAGATCTTCGAAAGAGGAACAAGCAGAAGCTCTTGCTGGATTTCACGGAGATCATCTCTTGATCGTCTGTGATGAGGCATCTGGTATTCCTGACCCTGTCTATATTCCCCTTGAAGGTGCACTTACCCAGGAAGATAACTGGGTAATTCTCATTGGGAATATGACTAAGAACAGTGGATACTTCTACGACACCCACTTTCACAGAGATATCTCGAAGCAGTGGCAGAAGTTTCACTGGGATTCAAGGAAATCTTCCAATGTCAAACCCTCGATGGTAGAATATTTTGCCTCTAAGTATGGGGTTGACTCAAACATCTACAGAATTCGTGTTGCAGGAGATCCTCCCCTCTCAGATGATACTGTATACATTCCACTTGCTTGGGCACAACAGTGCATTGGTAATGAGGTTTTTGTTCCTGAGACTGAACCCCTCTACCTCAGTATTGATGTAGCTCGCTACGGGGATGATGCTTCTGTCATAATGCCAAGGACAGGATTTAGAATCAATCCTTGGGACACATATCATGGAGTGAATCCAATAGACCTTGTAAGTAATATTCAGATTTCTATAACTGATAATGAGGCTGATGGGGTGGCAATAGATGAAGTGGGGATTGGTGGTCCAGCACTTGATTTATTGCTTAAGAGAAATGTTCCTAATGTCTATGGAGTAAATGCAACATTTGCTTCTTCAGACCCGACTAAGTATCATAGACTTAGGGATGAACTCTGGGGATTGATGAGGGAGAAGTGTATGAAGGGACTCTATTCTTTCCCAGACGTTAAGTTGTTTGGGGATACTGAAAGTCTCGGGGAAATGCTTGCATCTGAACTTGCCTCCCCAAAGTATGACTTTGATAACAACGGGGCTGTTGTTATCGAGTCTAAGAAGGAAATGAAGAGAAGGGGAATTATGTCTCCCAACATTGCTGATGCCCTCGGTCTTTCTGAGTATTTCTACAATGTTTCTACTCAGGTTTTTAAGAAAAAGAAACAGACTAAGAAAAGGGATAGAGCCAGAGAAGTGTCTTTGCATGGAAGTTATTATAATTCTAACTCACAATCTTGGATGGTGGTATAATGCCAGCGAAAATAACTAAGAATGAAGATGGATCTTATAGAGTGGAAACTCCCAACGGGGTTCATGCTAAGCATACGAGCAAGAAAAATGCTGAACATCAGGTGAATCTTCTCAATGCTATAGATCATGGTTGGAAACCTGGAAAGGGAAAGAGTAAAGTGGCTAAACCGAGGAATCTTTAATGGGTAATAATACTGAGAAAAGTGCAATATTGACAGGAGTTGTAACTGGGGATATTGATCTCATTACAAGACTGAACAGATATCTTGCTGAGAGTGAGGGTGCTTCTTCGGAGATAAACTGGAGAACCTCCGCTACTGAGTCATATAATTTTTATGCTGGGAAACAAGATACTGCTGAGGTGGAAGAGAAACTCGCAGAACAGAATAGACCAGCATCTAAGTATAACACCATACTTCCAAAAATAAATATGCTTTGTGGACTTGCTGCTCAGTCGAACAGGGCACCCGCTTTGTTTCCGGTGGGAGTTGAAGATCAACCACTTGCACAACTTCTCAATGTATCCTTTAAACATATCAGAAATAAGTGTAAGATGACTGATAAGGAGAATGAGTGTTTTGAACATTCTGTAAAGAGTGGAAGGTCTTATCTTGGCTTTTATATAAGCGGGGAGAATCCATTTAAACCTGAGATAAAGTGTAAACGGATTCCTGGCAGGGATTGTCATCCAGATCCAAGGTCTACTGAACTTGATATGTCTGATGCAAGATACTTTGCTGTTGACGCTTGGTTCGATGCAGATTCTATTGTTGAGAGGTTTGCTGGTTTTGACCCGATAAGAGTTAAGGAAGAACAAGAGCAGAAGAATAGACAAACCGCAGGATTTTTTAATAAACTTACCAACCTTATCACACATCTTGATACTTCGGGTACAACTTCCCCAGAACCCTCTTACTACAGTAGTGTCACTGGTATGTATCGAGTAGTTGAGATGTGGTGGAGGAAGTTAGAAAAGGTTCTCTGGTTTATAAATCCTCTTACTCAAACAGAAGAGTTTTTGAGTCCTGAAGAGTTCAAGACATTTGTCAATAGACTTAGTGAGGGAATAGAGACAGAGGACAGAGTTATCAAGTATACTGATGAAATCAATACTGTTGTTAAGTATAGAAAGAGGGTGTATTATTGCTTGTTCTCGGGAACACAGATTTTGGAACAGGGAGAATCTCCCTTCATGTCTGAAAGTTTTCCTTACATTCAGTTCGGTGCTTACAAAGATGAGGATGAGAATAAGTGGTTTTCTGTGATAGAAATGATGAAAGACCCACAGCGGGGAAGAAACGCTGTGAGAAGACAACTCATGCATCTTTTAAATACCTCTACAAAGAATATTCTTGTTCATGAAGTGGGTGCTATTAATAATGAAGATGAATATAAAGAACATTCCTCAGAACCGAACTTTAGACTTCTGATAAATCCGGGGAAGTTTGAAAAGTGGAGGTTTACTGAACAACCTTCTATAAGTCCCATGTATGAAAATCTTGATGCAGAATTTGAGCAATCTATGAAGGATTCATCCGGTATTCAAGACTCTCTTCTTGGAATTCAGACTTCCTCAAGGGAACCTGGAATTACAGTGAGAATGAGGCAGGAAACTGGAATGGCTGTTCTCTACATTCTCTTTAATAACTATAAGAGAAGCAGAATACAAGCCGCGGAATTTTTGCTGAAAGCAATGCAGCAATACATTACCTATCCTATGATGGTAAGGGATTCTGGTCAGGAAGGAATGGCATTAATGCAGATAAATTCTGAGATGAATAGACAATCTCCAGACTTTAATACTATAAAGGACATTGAGGCAGACATTGAAATCGCTGAGGTACTTGATTCGACAACTATGAGAATGGTCGTTGCTCAGATGCTTATTGAGTATTCACAGAATAATCCTGGGGTTATTCCTCCTGATGTTATTTTGGAATATTCTGACCTTCCATACACCGTACAGCAGAAAGTCATAGCTTACCAACAAGCTATGATAGCGAGGGAGGATGCAAAGTTCAAGGAGGAACAGGAACTTAAGAGGGAGGAAATGAGACTTAAATATGCTGTAGAGAAAGAAAAAATAGATAAAGAAGGAAAGGAGAAGGACAATGGCTGATCAAGTGTCGCAAGAGAAGGACGGGTCTCTCGTCGTCGAAGAAAAGATTGAGGACACAAGAGTTGTGGATTTATTTCAAAAGCTCGACCCAGACACTGAGGTTTTTGAGGAGAAGAAGGCTGAGACTGACGGTGGGGAAAAGAAAGAAGTTGAAGTAAAAGCTGAGGATAAAAAGGAAGAAGATGAGACTGGAGAAAAGAAAGAGGAAGTAAAGGTTGAAGTTGATGCTGAGAAGGAAGCACTGAAAGAGGAGATTCTGACCCTTCGGCAGGCGAATAGAGAGTTCAAGAAGGGAATGAACGCCTTGAATAGCAAGTATGAAAGGGTTGAGAAGTTACTTGATAAAGCTAACTTGATTGACCCGGAGATGAAGGAAAAGGAAAGTGCTGAGAAAGCAGCATTTGCTGCCAGACAAGATTATCTTGAGGAAATTCTCGAGATTATGATTGTCAATCCTAAGTACGAGGATGTTGAAGAAGTTGTTTCTCAAAAACACTTCGATGATCTGGTTGATGCTTTAACCGTTGCTTATATTAAGGAAAACGGGGGAGATGAGAAAGCTGTTTCTAATCAAATTGCTTCTGACATATGGGGGAGAAAGAATCCTTATAAGTACATCTATGAAATGGTTAAGAAGTATCATCCTGACTATAGGAAAGTGGAAGAAGAGAAGAAGGAACCTGAAAAGAAGGAAAAAGAAATTCCTAAGGTTCCGGGGAGTATTCATGATATTCCTGGTGGAAAGACCGGTGATCAAGTGGGTGGATGGACGTCTCAGATGATTGATGACTTGGATGAAACGGAACTTGGAAAGGTTCCAAAAGATGTTTATGATAAGTATTTAAAGAATTTACTACCATAAGGAGGTATTGATATGGCAGCACACGAGGTATTATTTTTAACCAGCGATAATTTAACAAGAAAGAGGTGGGCGAAGGAACTCTTTCATGTTATACTTCCTGCGGTCGAGTTTAACGACCTTATAGGAACAGACACAAATGCGATTATTCAGATGAGGACAGAACTTGGAAAGGGTGAGGGTGATACTTTAACTTTCGGCATTAGACTCCCATTGCTTCAGACTGGTATTGTTGGGGCTGATACAGTGGAAGGCAACGAAGAAAAGTTGAGAAAGAGAGATTTTAAAACCACCATTGAGGAACTTAACTTTGCCGTAGATACTGGTGGTAAGATGGACCAGCAGAGAGTTCCTTACAACCTAGTTCAGGAAGGCAAAGACGGTCTTCAGGAGAAATGGGCATCTCACCTGTCTGATTATGTAATGGCTACACTGTGTGGAGATTCATCTTATCTGGTGTCAGGAAAAACTTTTGCTCAGGCTTGTGAAGAGCCGGATACAGGGCATATACTTAGAGTAAATGATGCAGCTACTGATGCAGCTCTTGTTGCCACTGACATTCTTGACTTACATATGCTTGATAGAATGAAACAGTTGGCGAAACTTCCTACCGGAACGAATTGCTACAAAGTTCGTCCACTTATAATTGGTGGGAAGGAGTATTATAGGGTAATCCTGCATGATTATGTCTATGACAATTTGAGAAAACAGTACAACGTGGGCGACTGGGGTGATCTTCAGAGAAATGCAAAAACACTGCAGGTTCCCAATGTCGAAATTGAGTATAATGGGATGCTTGTATCAAAGTCTGAGAGAGTGAGAAAGAGTCCCACAAATGCAAACGCTTACAGAAATGTTCTGCTCGGTGCACAGGCTGCAGTATTTGCCTGGGGTGGTGCAGGAGAATCGAAATCTTCGGTAATGTCTTTTGTTCCTTACACGAAGGATGCTGAGAGATTCTTGATGATAAGGGGTGGCGGAATCTTCGGTTGTAAGAAAACAAGGTTTGACTCCGTTGATTTTGGTGTTATTGTTGGTTCTTCTTATGCCACGGCATTGCCAGCATAGCGTTAAATTTTAACGTTTCTTAAAAGGAGGCAGTAAATGGCTACGACAATAATAGATACTTTTTCAAATAGGATGTCTGACTACAGATACTTTGCAAAATCAAAGCGATACAGCGTCCCTGATGCGGGCACCTACGGTGTAATAAGAGTACCGAGGAATGCCCTTGTAACTGATGTGTGGGTTTTGATAGATACAGCATTTGCTCCGATAACGGCGACACTTACTGTGGGGTATATCGGGAATGGGGAGAGTGAGAATCTGTCAGGGTTTCTGACAAACCTCATTGCTGACCCCTATACTACGGGGATGAAAAGAGCACAGCATGATACCCTTACTTCATTCGAGGGGAAATACTTTTCGTCTACAGCTGGTGGAATTGTTGCAACAGTAACAGGCACACTGACGGCAGGAGTGTTCTACATTTTTGCTGACTATGTGATAATAAGATAAAGGAGGTAACAAAATGGCTTACAATATGACAAAGGATTACAGGCGTACAGATCTCAGAACGAATCTGTTCGAGTTTCCATACTGGATTACTTCGGGTGAGGTGCTTGGTAAGGATATATATCACACTGCTGAGGGTACAAAAGCTGGGGTTGTGTTTGACTTCCATGTAGCTGGGGAGATCATCTTCGTTGAACAGGTGGTGTTTCAGGTAATTACTGAATATACTGCGGGAACAACAATTGAGGTTGGTCTTGGAACAATTCCTGCCTATACAGATACAATAAACACTACGGTTATTACCAACACTGACTATGACGAGTATATCAAGGTCGATGATATAACCGCAACTACCATAGGTTACTATGGTCCAGATACTGCACATACATCTGACTGGTTGGCAGCCAAGATTACTGGTTCTTATGCTGCTCCTTACATTATCACGGGAGCCGCAACAACCACTCCAGTAATCACGGTGGCAGTAATTAATGCCGGTGCTGTAACAGCAGGAGTTGGACGTTTGCATATGCTGATAAGTAGAATTCCTGGCATCTAAGTAACATAGTATAGAAGGGGTATTACTAATGACATATTCTGAGATTCAAAGAGAAGTAAAGGCATTGATAAAGGATGAAAGTCCAGAAATAATCTTAGCCATTCCAGATCTCATAAATGAGGTATATCTGGAAACGGTAGAGAATGAGGACTTTCCTTCTCAGAAAACCTTTGCTTCTGTAAGTACAGTTCTTGCTCAGGCATGGGCAAACCTTTCCTCTACTTACAGTGGAAAACTGACATATGTAGGGAATGTTGATGGGAAGTTGAATAATGTCGGAACGCTGGAAGCGTTAATCGAGTTATATCCTACTCTCAGTGACGTGGGGGATGTAATAGATGTGGCGTTAGAACATAGCGTCCTCTGGTACAATCCCATTCCCTCTACAGTATCAACACTGTATTTAATCCTATACACTGCATGTACAGAAATGTCAGAGGATAATGATACCCCTTCTATACTTCCTTCCTTTATACAAAGGGAGATCTTGGTTAATGGAGCAGCATCTAAGGCATGGTCAATTATAGAGGCAGGAAACATAGATGAGAAGCCAAATACTGTTTTCTATAATGGACTTGCAGAAGTGGGACGGAGTAAATTGAGAATGTGGCTTGGAAAAAGAAAGTCAAATGTATCGAGGTCAATCTGGGATGCATAAAGTAATAAATGTATTTAGGGGAACCGATGGACTTAATACTGTTGGTGACAAAACTAAAGTTAGATTCAATCCTGATACAGGAATTACTGAACTTTCAACTGCTGTTAATGTTGATGTTGATGACTATGGAAGAGTAAGTAGAAGGAAGGGATTTGATGCAACTGTCAGGACAGAAAGTGTTCATTCCCTGTGGGCAGAAGGTAATGATTGCTTCTATATCTCAGGGGATTCTTTGTATAGGTTGAATAAGGACTATACAAGGACAGGGTTGAGAAGTGGTCTTACCGTTGGCGCAAGGTGTGCATTTCTCAACGCTAACTTTCGTATTTACTATATGAATGGCTATGAAAGTGGGTATGTGATAAATAATGTTTCTTATGCCTGGGAGGCAGGAACATATACTGGTCCACCCACTACGGAAGTATTTTCTGACCCTCCGATAGGTACGCACTTGGAATTGTATAATGGAAGGATATATGTAGCTAAGGATAATCAATTGTTCTATTCTGAACCTTTTGCATATTCTTGGTTTAATCTTGCCTCAGGTTATACTTGGGTAAGGAATAAACTTAGATTTGTTAAAAGTGTTCTCAGTGGCTTATATGTTGGTACCTCAGATGGGGTTGTCTTTCTTATGGGAGATAGCCCAAAAGATATGAGAATGATTAAGATATCTGACTCTCCTCCGGTGGAATATACAGATGTTAAACTAAATGGTTCTCTTGTTGGACTTGAAAATACTGTTGTAATGTGGATAGCTGAGGATGGAGTATGGATTGGAACTGATGGTGGGAAGGCACAGAATATATCTAAAGAGAAAATAATCTATCCTTCGGCTATACTTGGAAGTGGGGTAGTTTATAATAAAAAGTATTTATCACTACTCGAAGAGTAAGGAGGCATTAAAATGGCACTTAAGTTTAGTACAAAGTTAAGGAATATGTTACTTGGTGGACTTCCGGCAGTGGCTGGAGCGTCCTTGTCTGTTTCAAGCAGAATTGCAGCAGTAACTGGGTCACCTGATAATTTCACTGATAGTGGAAACGGCTTTGTGACAGCATGTTTCACGATCGGAGATACTATTATGGTAAGTGGTTTTGCTACTGCTGTTAATAATGGTATCTTTACAATAACAAGTGTTGCTGCAGGAAAGATTGAGATATCTGAGACAACAGTTGAGAATGAAGCTGCTGGGGCACTCAACATCAAGATTCAGTCTATAAAGGGTGGAAGTCTCAAGGATGTTTTTAAAGATGGTGTTCTCAGAATTTATTCCGGTACTCAACCTTCTTCAGCTGATGCAGCAGTAACTGGAACACTTCTTGTTGAAATTTCTCTTGCGAGTGGAACATGGGCAGCAGGAACCCCAACGAATGGACTGAGATTTGGGACGGCAGCAAGTGGAGCGATCTCAAAAGACTCGGGTGTGTGGTCTGGAGTTGCAGCAGCTACAGGTACTGCGGGATGGTTCAGGTTTATTGCAAACCCAGCGGATGCAGGAGCTTTGGATACAAACGTCTATGCCAGGATTGATGGTTCTTGTGGCACAAGTGGAGCGTCTCTTAATATGGCATCTACTTCAATCACAGCAGCACAGACGGTTACAATAGATACTTTCACACTGACACTGCCGGCAAGTGCATAAGGAGTAATTAATGGCTAACGTTGTAGTACTCGACATACAGTTTCCAACTATAGATGCGTATACAGGTTTACAACTTGATGCGACACTCTGGATATGTACATTAGGGGCTACAACGTCAACCAGAAGTGATTTAGCAGTAGATATACCATTTCCTACAATAGAAGCAAGAACAGGAAATAATCTTGGTTGTGAGCAAGATACTCCATTCCCAAGTATAAGTAGTTATTGTGGGGCACTTGCCGGTGATACCATTCCATTTCCTACGATAGTTGCTGTTGCTTCATTAGGGCAAGATAATGTATTGCAGACATATACTCCGTTCCCTACAATAATGGCATCGACAATCCTGAGTAATTCAGGGGAACTTAATGAAACATTGATGTTTCCTACACCGACAATACTGGCATCACAAAGTACTTTAGGAAGTGTAGATTGTGATACTATGTTTCCTGCTATTTCAGCAACTTGTATATTCAATAATGATAGTGATTTGGATGAGATACTTATGTTTCCTGAAATACTTGGGTTGTGCCATTCAACTGGAAGATTTGATACTTACATATTGGAGTATAGCAGACCATGACAACACTTGGAATATGCATGAATCTTAAAAACAGGGCACTAAGTCAATATACGAAGTATAATTTCAACAGTATGTGTGTATTTGATGGAGTTCTTCTTGGTGCTAATACATCTGGCATTTTCACTTGTGACGGGGAGCACGATAATACAGTTGATATATCTGCATATTTTAGTCTGGGTGCAAGTGATTTTGGTATTTTTAACTCAAAGAAGATAAGAACAGTTTATTTGTCTGGGTACAGTGCAGGAGATATTTCAGTTACTATACTTACAGATAATCAAGAAAGGACTGTTTACTATAAAAAGTCTGTTGGAACAACAAAAGAACGGACTATGAAATTTAATATCAACGCTGAACATGGTGGAAGGTATATAAGTTTTAAAGTGGCAAACGTAAGTGGTAGTGATTTCAGTATTGATGCACTTGATGCTATGATAATTGCCACTGTTATTATGCATGAAAGTGGAGATGGTTTGGGGAGACTGAAAGGAATACTGCCAACGATGGAGATTACTGCAAGTGCAACATAATACTTTTTCACTCTATACTGAATGGAATGTTAAGCTTATAAGAAAGGGTGTTATCTTACAACAGCTACTTGGTCATAATGCTGTCATGAATCAAGGTGCAGTATGGTTGCTTGGAAAAGCATTTTGTGGCCTTGGAGTAGATACAAGTTGGTACGTGTTTCTATACGGAAATCAGGGTGGTATTAATATTCCCAATAGGTTGTTTGTCTATACTAATCTTGCAGATATAGAAATAACAGGGTACGGTGAAGGTAGAAAACCTTTTATTCCAACTATTGACGCAGAAGAAAGAACAGCAAAGCATGAAAACATAAGATTTATTATGACTGCTGAGAATAGTGTTTATGGTGGAGGTTTAGTAAGTAATGCAACTGTAGGTAACTTTGAAGATAGTTCTGAGAATATCATGTTTTGTATGTGTCAGTTTGACACAGAAAATAATACTCCACTAAACGCAAAGGCAGAAGATATTATTGACATTTCACTGACTGTTATAGTTGATACATATACTATTGAAGATCTGGCGGGAATGTGATAAACTTAACGTATATACTTACAGGTAATAAGAAAAAGGCTGAGACTATGAAGGGTCTTGCTGATAACTTATTATATAAATTACTTGATAGTATGAAATTTGCTGGGCTTAAGCAGGATAAAAGTAGTATGGTGCTGGATGATGGAACTGTTATAGGATGTTCATCTGTCTTTGGTATGCATAAGGTTATTATATATAGTCCAACAATACCAGTTAGTAAAGAAGTTTCTGAAAAGATAGAGAAACTTATAGGTATGTACTTTTCGGCAGAACTTGATGATAATAAATTTAATCTTCGTGATGAGATAGTAGGAGAGTTATTGAGAGCGTGTTGTTATGGAGAGACTAATGTTTCTGACTATGCTTTAAGGGTAGATGATTCAGTTAAATTTACTTCTGCTGGTATATCTGGGGATTGTACTTATATATTTGAACTTGCTGGTGTGGGGTCACTTTCAGAACCAGATGAATACGGTCTTGTAACATATACGGCTACTGAGGATGGAACAGCTACAGTTAAACTTACTACCACAAATAATAATACTGGTGTAATTAAGGTATGTGCTCTTCATAATATTGTTGTTACTTCTTGCAATTGTGGTACTTCATCAATAGGATATACAACAACTCAGATGACTGCAGGAGGACAACAAACTCTGCAGGTTCTTGACTCAGTCGAAGGATGCACATATACATGGAAGATAGATAGTGGGGGTGGGAGTTTTAGTGCAACCGAGGAAGTTACTGAAACAACAGGAACTTCTGTCACATACTATGCACCTACAAGTAATCCAGGTTGTACAAGTAATCCAACTATTCAACTGATTGTTGACGAGACAGTATGTGATACACTGAGTATGGCAGTGAATGACCCTGCCAGTGGTAGTGGTTATGCGTATACTACTTGCAGACACGATGAATGTACTGTTCCAGGACCACCTACTTGCTACAGAGGACAGATTTATACTGCAGTATATGGAGATACATATTTATGTGATGGAACTTATCATCATACTAATACTCCGGGAGCAGTTTGTTCTTGGTTAACTTGTGATGAGGTAGTACAAAATTATTGTAATGCATATAATTATCAGAATCCTGATGGAAGTCCTTATGATTTAAGATCAGCAGATATGATTGCAACTGGTTGTTGTCCGGCGGCACTATTATGACACTAAAAGAGCAGATAGATAGAATGAACGCAGTTGCAAAGGCGAGAACTATGTTCCCTGAGGAACGCAATATCTCAGTTGCCTTTGCGAGATACATGGAGACACTGGAAGAGGTTGACAGACTTCCTGTTGTTATATCATCTAAGGACATGAATAAGCCATTATCACTTATTGACTTAGAATATATTCGTCCAGCCTGCCCTGATTGCAGTGAACCTGATATGAGACTTGGTCTTCTTTCTGGAAATAAAGAAGGATATAAAACATATTGGCAGTGCATAAAATGCGGGGTGAGATACTATTCTACTGATGATTATACCCAGACTTTGGTACAGTTGGAAAGGAAAGAGAAATGATAGACTTTTCTAAAATGAAGAAGGGAAATAAAGCACAGCCACTTCCAGGCACAACGACTGGAACCAGTGATAAAAAGTGCCCGATGTGCGGAGCTCTTATGGAATTCATCAGACCTTGTTGCGGAGCTAATAACGGGGGACTCATCTGCCCCAATGATGGGTATAAGGTGCTTTATGATTAGAGTCTTGATATATGCAGTTCTCTGTGAAGCACTTGTTTACCTTTGGTTCATTGCTGCACCGTTGCAAGGAATCAAAAGGATGTTGATTCGTCTGACACCTTTCTTATATTCTGAGACATGGCACAAGCATGGATTTGATTGTAAACCTTGTTTTAGTGTGTGGGTGGGAGGTTTGTGTGGATTGCTTTATGCTATCAATAATGTGTATATTGAGTATGTTATGTATGCTATATTTTTTGCTCGGATGTCTAACTATCTTCATCTTGTGTATAGCTTTGTTCTTGATAAGCAGTTTGACTTGAGGGTAAATAGGAGGAATAATGTCAAGTGATATACTTACCAATGTAGATGAACAGGCACAAGCAGTAAGAAGAATTGTTGATGAGAAGTTTGGTCAAGCAATGGACTATGCTTCAGATGCTTGGGATACTGCTGTTAATCTTATAAATCAACTTAGTGACCCCACTTTATTTCCTACTATTAATCCTGCTGAAATAACATATGATCTTCCTGCAATTGATATATCTGCGGATGTGGATGGAGAAAGACCCGAACCGATTGACCCAGAAACGTTAATTTTTAACGTTCCTACGATTCCGTCTAAACCAGATTTTAAAGTATACAACGGTTCTTTAGAACCAGTAACTAAACCTGATATATCTCCAGTTTTGGAAAGTCCAAGAGTATCTGATGGGGTGAATGATTATATCATAGATCTTTGGAATGTACTTCCCGATGGTACAGGATTACCTGTTGCTGAAGAGGCAGCAATATGGGCAAGGGCACTTGCAAGACTTGAACTTGATCATATTCAGAAATATTGGCAGATAGAAACATACTTTTCAAGTCGTGGATTTGATCTTCCTCCGGGTGCTATGACTGGCGCATTGAACGAGTTGACTATTGAAATTCTAAGGAATAACAATGATATAAATCTTGGTATTGCTATAGAACAGGCAAAGTTAACTCAGACAAATACATATACCATCTTGGATAAGAAAGCACAAATTTCACTCGGCATTGTTCAGAATTCAATAAACGCTATGGGGATTATAAATAATACTGTTATTGGAAAGTATGGTGCAGATATAGATGCTTATAAAGCAGATATACAGAAAGCAGTATCAAAGATGCAGGCAGAGATTGAGGTCATTAATTCCTTCAACAACACGCAACTTGAGTCTTTCAGGGTAGATGTAGAAATATTTAAATCACGACTTCAAGTAGAATCAGAAAGACTGAATAACGTTATAAAGGTTTATCTGGCTAAGGTAGAAATATATAAGGCAGATATACAAGTTGCTATTTCTAAGATAGATGCACAGATAAGACGGTTTGAGGTGTTCTTGAAAGAGGTTCAGGTTCAGGCAGATATAGCATTGAAGAATGCTGAGATTGAGATAGAGACTTCTAAGTTGATTTACTCAATCAAGGTTGAAGCAATAAAGGCTGGTGCTATGGTAACATCTCAACTTGCTGCAAGCGCTATGTCAAGCGTCAATGCCAGCGTTTCAAGTGGTATGTCTGGTGGTGCACAGGAAGGATTTAGTTATAGTGAAGGACACTCTTTTGATGAAACTAAAGATGTGAAGACTATATCTGAATCACATCAACATATCTATAATGAGTCTGCATAAGGAGAATATTTAATGAAAGATTATGATGCCTGGAGAAAAGAACAATATGCTCATGGAGAGGAGTTAGGAAAAAGAGAATTAGCACGTAGACTTGAAATACAGAATTTTATTGAAGCTGCTCAGACCGGTAGAACGGCTATGACTATACAAGGACAGAGAGATATAACAAATGCTGATATTGAGGGAAGGGAAAATATTGCGAGGATTACTGACACGGGTGCAACGGCAAGAAATAAATATTCTGTGGATACGCAAGCAGGAATAGAAGGGGGCAAAATACAGACTACAAGGGAACTTGCTGGGTTAACAAGAGATGAATATGACCCCAGTAGTACTCATGCCACTATGACTGCAATGAATTTAAAGACTCTTCCTGAAAGACTTGCATCGAACACAGAGTTGGCAAGTTTGCAGAATACTACAATGAAAGCTTTTCTTGATAAGAATTATCCTGGATACCTAAATAACAAACCAACAGTTGCCACTCCTTCTTCAATGGAGAATTTGCCTGATTTAATGGCTGGTAATACGTCTGTTGCTACTCCCACAGAAAGTAGACTTAATATGAATATGCTTGAAAGGAGTGGTTATTCTCCAGAACAGGCAGCAGAAATGGAAAGAAAAACAAGTACATATTTGAAGGACGTCAATCCTATGACAAGATACCCCATAGGGCACTTTGGAAAGATTGCTCAGATGAGTGGAGGTATTCCATTCAATCCTGAAACAGTAGGTAAAACAGGTGCACAAAAAATTAAGTCATTGAAAGACTGGGGAATGGATACTTGGAGACAGTATACAGGTGGGTATTAAGGAGATAAGTCATGCCTTATGATATATTAAATGCTTTCGAAGAGATAAACAAAAGACCACACTTTACATTGCCAATAGTAGAGGAAGATAAGACTCTTGAGGGAGAAAGGAGAAGAGTTCTTTCTGACCCAAACTATCTCGAAAAACTCATGGCTCATCATGCGAGGGAATTTGTACCTGAAGGTGCGACAAAAAAACTTGGATATGATGCTACACTTGCAAATGTGGAAAGTAAGATATCTTCGTCTGACCCAAGGAAGACTATGACATCCCAACTACTTCCAGTTATGAGACAAGCAGTTGTAGATAATCCCAATCTTCATCCTGCTGATGTGGTGCAAAGTGTTTGGGATAAAACCATGAGCACAAACAAAAATGAGATATATCAGGGAATAAGAAAGTCTGATTGGAATCTGATTCCATTCACTGGTGGTAATGTTAAGAAACCTGCTGATTTTGAGGAGTGGGAAAAGGCTAATCCAGAGAAGTGGAGTTTCTCTACTCCAGGTGAGGCACTTGGAATAGAAGCAGTAGCAACGGGTCTTGGTATTGGAGCAGCTTTACTTGCTAAGAAACCTGGGGCTATGGGCAATGTTGCTAAGCTCGCATCAAAGATTCTTCCTGGGTCTAAAATACTTGAGTCAGGAAATGTCGTTGGAGAGGTAGGAAAGGCTGCACTTCTTGCAGTACCAAGTTGGTGGGCATTTGAAGCAGGTTCAAATGTAGTAAAGAATATTCTTCCTGAAGATAGTCCACTTAAGTTCATACCCGAAATGGCAGGTGGTGTGGCAAGTCATAAACTTCTTGCAAGAGGAGCAGAAATAGGAATGTCTAAGTTGTTCAATAAAATAACAGAAAGAGTCACAGCAAAAAGTACCATTGCTACTGACCCATCTGCTAAGAATATATTGAACTTGGAAGCAGTTGAAAGTGATATAGATAAACTCAATACTAAGTTGAAAAATGGAACAATGAGTGTTGAGGAACAAGTAGATGTAATGACTGGACTGAGATCAAATGTTGCAAGTGAGAAAAGATTCACGAATGAAGATCAGATAAATGCTATGTTTGCAGAGAGGGAAGCTACAGGTAAAGACTGGAAAGAACTTTATAATACAACAGAAGCAAGAAAAGCTAATGCAGAAGGACTGCTTGGGGAATCTAAGATTAAGTTTCCTGATGCGTTTAAGTCTGAGGAAGATGAGTTATCTTTTGCAAAAAGTATTATAAATGGAAAGTCTGCAGAAGAAGCAGTTGGAATTATTAGGCAGGAAAGAGGATTGAAGGCATTTGAAGAGAGTATAAATCCTGTGAAGAAACCTGTGATAACTCCTGTTGATCTTTCTGCTGATGATATAAGTGCGGAGTTAAGTAAGAATGTTTATGGAATAAAGGCAGTACCTGCAAGTGCAACAGAGGTTAATATATCTACAATACCTTTAAAGACAAGTGTTCTTGCAACAAAGAAACCCATCTTAAAAGAGGTATTTAATTTTGAGACTGCTACAGAACAGCAATTCAGTAGGGAATATGGGAGACTTGAGAAGAAATGGCTTGATGATCCTACTGAAACAAAACTTGATGAACTTGTTGATTTTCAAAGAAAGGGAAAAGAAAAGTTTGGTGAAGGTACTGCAAAGGAAGGTGATGTACTTCAAAGGGAATCGGACTCGGCAGAGATAAGTTCTACTGTGAGTAAGGTAGTTAATAATGATATAGTAGATGCAAAGGAGTTGAAAAGACTTAATCTTATAAAGGATTTCGATAAATTTTCTGCTGAACTTGATAAGGCTGAAGAAGCAGGACTTGTTAAAGAAGCAGGTAGACTTGGAGAAGTAGTCGATAATCTTGAAGATGAAATATTTAAACTTGGAGGATTTAAATCCATTCTTGCGGGTATTGTGGGAGCAGGAGTTATTTCTGCATTTGCGCCTGATGAGGCACACGCTGGTATGGTTACACAAGGAGCTAAAGATGTAGCAAAGGCACTTGGTTGGAAAGATGTTTTTAAAGAAATAATAGATAAGAAGTTGTATGAACCTGCTTACGTGGAGGGGTCACATGACTTTGGAGAAACAGGAAGAAGCATTTCTATTATTCCTGACTTGTCGTATGTAACAAGAAAATCAAAAGTCTGGTTTCAAAAGATTCTTTCTCCCAATGTAGTTGGGGAACTTATCTATGACGCAAGAGCAGCAGATGGTTCAAAGCTCATGGTTAATCCTATGAACGAGATTGGGCATAGAACTTCAATGGCTTTTCTTAAAACAGCAAAAGCATTGAATCTTGTAAAAGATATTCAATCTACTGTTCCGGGTGGGGAGACACACTTTAAGGAAGTTGCTGAAAGAATGAAAGAATTCCTTCCATTTTATAAACTTGAAATGGAAGCAGGTATTCATAGAGAAAGAGCAGCATTTGCAGAAAAAATGGTTAAAGAAATGGAAGGAAAAGTACTTAAGTTAAAGGGAGTAGAAAGGACTATTTATGAAGAAAGTATCAATCCTTTTAGAAATAGTATAGAAGAAAGTAAAAAGTTACTCAATGAAGTACAAGGAAAGATGACAAACTATGAACCCCAGTATAACCAAGCGATTTATGAACTTGCACAAAAATATCCAAGTACAAGAATCGCTTTAGCACTTGATGGAGATAATCTTATCAAACATCAATGGCTTGAACCTCTTATAAGTCAAGAAGAAAAAATAGCAGTTGGACATTATAGAAGACTTCTTGATGAAAAGATAGCACCAATGATCGAAGCAGTTGGGGAAGATGTTATTAAAAGCAAAAACTTTATTCACTATGCTCCTCATCCAGATTTTGATTTCAATGCTTTCAGAAACGAAATGTCTGAGTATACAAAGTCAAAACTTGATATTGTTCCACTTGCCAAACTTTATTCAAGATCATTTGGCGGAAAGCAAATGATGCCTGACATTCAGTACATCATGCAAGACTATGCCCCTGATGTTTTTAAAAGAATTGAAATGATAGACTTTTGGAAGAAAGGTAAACCAAATGGTTGGTATGCTCATATGCAACAGACAAAGAACCTTGGTTTAGAAGGCCCATACGAGTTTTTAAATTCTATTCGAAATGGTTTTGCACCAGAACAGAGAACAACACTCAACGATTTAGCAAGACATTACTATGCATTTGAGGCCGCAAGACTCATAGCACTTAACCCATCCCCTGGTTTTAAGCATCTTATGAAACTTACAGCAAATATAGCTAATTTTGGATTTATTCAATCTTCTCAAATCATACCCGTTGCTACAAGAATATATGTTAAGGCTACAGGAAAAAGTATACTTGAGGGATTGGGACAGAAGGTTCCAGAAAACCTTGAAGTAGATGCTTACAAGGCATTTACAGGTTATAACAATGTTACTAATATGATACAAGATCTTGATATTGCCTACGAACCCAAAGGACTGTTTGCTAAACTTGCGCAACAGGTTGCGTCAAAGGGTGGAATTATTATTAATAATACTGAGAGGTATGACAGGGGAGCCTCCTTTATTGGTTCTTTGATGATGGCAGCTAAAAGAGGTATGACTGCAGAACAGGCAATCTATTCTGTCTACGATACAGTTCTTAAAACGAATTTCTTGACAGGAGTGCAAAATCCTGGGTGGCTTAGAGACCCCAAAGTAAGAGCAATGATGATGTTTCAAGGAACTCCGTTTAAGATTCTTGAACATAGAATGTTACTTGCAGCAAATGCGGGTAAAGGATATTCTGAATCTTACAGAAAAATTGCTGATCAACTTGCCATTCTTAGGGATGATATTAAGACAGGAGAAGCCAACTTTAAGTTTGAGGTTCTCAAAGATGCTCTTTCTTTAGAAAACATTAATAAAAGGAAGGACGTCTATGGTATACCCTACAATGCACAGTTAATACGTCAGGTATTTCTCACGGGAAGTCTACTTCTTGGTGGAAAGGAATTACTTGATTGGGATTTATCTGGGCACCTTCTACACTTTCCAGGAATTCAAAAAGGAGAGGTTATGTTCAACCCTGCTCTTAATGCTGCCATACGGGCAAAGGGAGATGAAGATGAATTCTGGCTTTCTAATTTTTTTAAGAAATGGATGAGTTCTGGACCGGTTCCAGCATTTATAACTAAGGGAATCAGACTGTCTGAGAATGATATTCCAAAGATATATCGAGACAGTAAATTCAGGTATTTGTTTGGTATTCCAGCTACAAAGGAGGATTAAATCTTGGTGTTAAATTTTAACGTTTCTCGGGAGGTGTAAAGTGAAGTATGCAAGTGATTTAAGAAGTATCAAAGTGTTTGACAGTGTAGCGATTGATGCAAGCGGAACTTCAACATCGATGGAAATTCTTGCTATTAACATCCAAGGATTTTTCAGTTTGGAATGGGTCATTACTGGAGATGGAACAGTAAAGTTTGAGGTTCTTCCAAGTAATAGTGGAAGTAATTTTCTTAACACAGAACCTGATATTGCAACAGGTCAAACAAAGATTACTGGTCCAGGTACTGATGGAAAGAACTTTACCTCTTTTGAAATTCCTGCTTGTCATTCATTTAAGATCATATGCACTGAAACTGGTGGAGCAGATGCTGTTGTTGTAAGTGCGTGGCTTAAAGCCCAATAAGGCAAGGAGGATAATAAGATGGCTTGGGATGAATATAAGTATATAGGAAAAAATACTCCAGATAATGGAGTGGATACGTCACAAGTAGTTGACAACCCAAAAGGAACAGTACTTGAAAGATTAGAACATATTGGAGCATCTTTGTCCACTATTGTGGTAGCTGACTTTATTCTGTCAGACACGGATGATTTTGATGTTCCTGATGCAGATGCAGATACGGTAAGGTGGAATCCAGAGTATTTGTCTGGTGCAGAAGGTGGAAGTGCTGATATAGATACAACCACTGCTGATCACCTGATGGTGAAAGTAGATCCAGATGCTACTCCAGCAGCAGCAAGATACTCAGTTTCTCACAATCTTCCCTTCTATGCTGACTTCTTCACAGTCACTATTGACATGAACTGTACTTGGGGAACAATAACAGGTGGGGCAAGTGCAGGCATTATCTTGTCTGCAGGAACAACATATGATGCAAATAACTATCTTGCTATTGAAAGGCAGAAAGCAACGGGAGTAAATAGGATAACCGTATCGGGTAAGTTGAACGGTGTTGCAATAACTCCTGTTGATGTAGCAATAACAGATGATGCTATTGCACTTAAGATATCAAGATATGATGACGTGTGGAGATTTTACTATTCCCTCACACAACATCCTACAGAAATGTGGGTGCTTGTGGCACAAGTTGAAGACTCCTCAGTCTATATGACTGATCAGGTAACACCTTACTTTGAGATATACTCAGCAGGCTCAGCAGATGCAGAATCCATTAAAGCAGACTTTGGATATTTCAGATATCTTATTGGCTCTGGTGGTGGTGGACAATACATTACTGGGGACTATGATTCATCTTGGGTAGGAAGAAACCAAGACGGAAATGTCATGGAAAGACAAGAAGATTTGAGAGAAGATCTTGTTGGTACAAACGGAGTTGTTGCTTTTCCTGCCGCTGTTGATATTGCAAATGGTGTAAGTATGGCTGCTGCTATTAGAGCAATTCTTACCTCCTTGGTTGGAGGAGATGACTACGATGCTTACACCAATATATCCAATACAGCCAATACCTCAATAAATGCTATTGCCCAAAAGTTCGCCGCATTGTGGGCGGCAGATGGAGCAAATATTTTCAATCCTACAATTCAAGGAAGTGCAAGAACTGATCTTGAGTTAGCCTTAACTGCATTAGCATCTTATGTAGTTTCTGCGGGTGGTGCATGGTCAGCTAAAGTTAATAACTCAGGTTCACCACTTACAAACTTATATGATGCTTTAAATGCTTTTTTTGCAGTAATTGGCATTGACGGAACAAATACTTGGTCAACTTCAGTATCAGGAGCTACCCAAACAACCGTTGAAGCTACAGAACAGGCGATAGGAACAGCTGTTGAAAAACTATCTTCTCTTACAGATGGGATTAATAATTATCCCAATTCAGTAGTTGCTGGTTCTATTCTTGCTAAAATAATAAGTAAAGTGGCAGCAGGAGCGACACCCTCAGGGTTTGATAACACAACTGATTCATTGGAGGCAATTTCAGATAAAGTAACTGATGTAAACACAGATCTCGGAAACTTTTCTGGACAAACAAATTTACAGTCATTACTCGTGGCTTTGGGTATACCCGATGTTGCAGCGAAATCATTGTATACTTGTTTAATTACAGATAGACTTGATAACGCTACATTTGGCTTGTCCGCACTTGAGACTCTTGTTGATGACGTAGAAACTGAACTTGCGAAAGTTCCAAAGAGTGATTCAAACGTATCTTGGAATGCTACCGCATTACAAGCAATTCAGGATGAAGCAGAAGATGCACTTGAAGGAGAAAATCTTGATCATCTTATCAAGGATGCTGTTGATACAAATCTTCAAACAACAGTAGCAGATAATTCTGTTGAAGGATATATGTTATCAAAAGCGAATGTATCCAACTTTGATAGATCAACAGATTCTCTTGAAGCATTAGGAGAAGTCATTGCATCAATTACAGCAGATTCTCAGATAAGAAGAATTGCAGCAGGAAGTAAAGTAATTGATTCAGCAGCTACAAAGAATCTCACTATTGATAGTGGAACAAATGGAGTTGAAATACTCGGTATAACCATTAATGGAGTTATTGGGTATAAGTGGACAGTTGATGAATATATTCCTACAGCAGATGCAGTAGTTGCTCCGGCAGCGGCAGACAAGAGAAGTGCGAATACATATCTTGATACTGATACAGAGGGGGGACAACTTGCAGGTAAAGGTGTTCCTTACAATATGTTTCTTAATTTTACGAATGATGGAGTAGGAAGTCAAACAATAACAGATGTGGTAATAATGTATCGAAGTAGAGCGGCTATTACTGCAACATGGGAGGTATAGAATGAAGATAAGGATATTCTTAATATCAATTCTTACTACATTATTTCTTGCTAGCATTGGGTATACACAAGATGTCGGAAATCCATCTTATAATAGTATAAAAATCAAAAGCAGGGCTACATTTAATTTTTTAGATGCTTCTACACCTTTGTTTACTGATGCCAGTAAAGGTATAACCTCTACTGGGACAGTAGGAGTAGCTAAAGGAGGGACAGGTAAAAGTTCTGTCACGGCAAACTCTTATCTGAAAGGCAACGGAACAAACGCCCTTGTTGAAAGAACATATGCAGAGGTTGCTTCTGACCTTGGGCTTGCCAATGCCGTTGTATATATGGGAGTTATAGATTGCAGTACCAATCCAAATTATCCAGCGGCAAATGCTGGTGAAGGTTATATTGTAAGTGTTGCTGGCAAGATTGGAGGAGCAAGTGGCAAGGTTGTTGTAGCAGGTGATCTTGTCTTGTGTAACGCAGATGAAACAGCTGCAGGTGATGAGGCAACGGTTGGTACAAACTGGTATGTTCTTGAAAAGAATATTGATCTTACGAATATAAGCATAACAGGGGGAAGCATATCAGGAACCGACATTACAGTTGGTGCTGGTAAAACACTTGATGTATCAGCAGGAACATTAGTTCTTTCTCCTTTTTCAACCCTACCTGTTGCGGGGACGACTGGAGGGTTTACAAGAACTTTTTCAGAGGCGACTGTAGCCTTATCAGGAGCATCAACAACTATTCAGGTTAACATTCCCGGAAGTCCAGTTTCAAATATACTTGGGGTTCAATTAAGGGTAGACACAGCCATAACATCAGGTGATGGAGCTACAACATGGAGTGCAACATATACAGGAGGTAGCATCTTGGCAATTTCCACTGGGCAAGCATTTACTAAAAACACAAAAGTCGATAGTATGTCGGGAGGAATTGTAACTTCTGAAACAGATATAATCATAACTCCAAATTCAGGGACTTTTTCTGGTGGGGTGGTAAGGGCGATAGTTTATTATGAAACATTTACAGCCATGAGTGATGCATCTTAACAAGGAGGAGATAATGAGAAAATATTTTTTAAGTGTAAGCCTTATACTTTTTGTATTAAGTCTTTTTTGTTGCCCTGCTGGATTTACGCAAACAACCTATAACAATAGAGGATTCTCAGCAATAGAGACCAGCACAATCAAGGCGGCATATAGTGGGTCAACAGTTATCGAAGGGCCGGCATACTTATCAGAAACTCTGTCTGCTGAATATGCTCCCGGATTGACAGAAGGTGCCGGTGGCTGGACAATAAATAATGGAGTGTTTGTATTTGCAGATAATAAGATAACCGTAGCAGGTGGATGTGAAACTTGTTATATATCTCCTACTACTCCAATCACATTCGCCGAAAATGAAATATGGAAACTTGTTATCACAACGGGGACAGTAACAACTCCTGGAATTTACTATACCAATACTGGAGGTGTTTATACCCCTTATGGGACTTTACAGTCATCAAGCACAACTTATACCCATTATATAACCGCTGCTGGTAATGTGAACCTTCAAATATGGGTAACTACAGAAACCCCTTCTTTGGAGATTACATCAATATCACTCAAAAAGGTTTTAAATACTTCAGCAACTGCTACGTATGGAGTTTCATCAAGTATTGGCAGATTAAAATTTCCTGCTGGCACTATTGGCAAGCCGGGTCTTGGTTTAAGTGAGAGTGATAATCTTGGATTTTTTGCTATAAATACATCAGATGCTCAGTCAACCTATACCTTAAATGCTCCAGTAGGTGTAATGGGATGGGATGGAAGTGGAACAAGAGTAAATGAAGCTATGAGGTGGGCATCATCTTATATCGGAACTCCTGATACTTATCTCAGACGGGATGCTGCTTACCACTTAGGATTAGGAAATAGTACTAATCCTCATACATTTCAAGTATATAATACAAGAGATGCTGATGGAAGCTTAAATAATTATGAAAGAGTTGCCATATCTGGAACAACAGGCTCAAATTTTGAAATTAAGGCTGAGACTGCTGGAACAGGTGCTGATAATCTTGATATTCTATTAACACCGGCTGGAACAGGGGTTATGAAGACTAATTATTTGAGTATTAATTCACCCACTGGCTCAGGTTTTCCTTTGGGCATTGGAACAACCAGTGGGTCAAATATGCTACTAACTGGCCGTAATAATAGTGGTATAGATGAAGCCAGTATAGAGTTTCGTAAATATGATGGTAGCACATATAATGGATATATTCAAGGCACAAATGGAACTTTACAATTCGCTGGTGGTTCCACTATGGCTTTAGTGCTTTCAGGTGTCGGTAATATTGGTATAGGAACAGCAACCTTTGGAACAAGTGCTGCAAAAGTAATTGGACAAGTTTCTGGAACGGCTCCTACAACATCCCCTGCTGATGCAGCACAGATGTGGGTTGAGGATATTACAGGTTCAGCGGGAAGGGCAGGATTTCATATTCGAACAGAAGAAGCTGATTCAGCCACAGCATCGGAAAACAAACAGATAGTAGCTTCAGTGGTTGTTAAGGAGACAACAGGGGATTTGGGTTATTATCATCCCGGATTAATCTGTATCAATACATATGACAATACGATAAAAATGTTTGCTGATGGCGCTTGGAGACAATTAGCATCATGGTAGTTTAATAAGGAGAATTATTATGAAAAAGGTTTTATTGATATTCTTGGTATTGGGAATCTCGACAACTTGTTTTGCTGATGAAAAAGAAGAAATGGAATGGAAGATTCGGGCATTAAGTGCTGAAAAGGCGATACTGGAGCTGAAGTATACAGAGACAATTAAGAGTCTTACCATTGCCATAGAAGATTACAAAGTGAAGTTTGAAAAGGAAACCAAAGGAAAATAAAGAGGAGGTAATTCAAATTGGCTGATGAAACAAAACTGACATTCAAAATGGGGATTATCGCTACACTCGTAGCAGGTATTGTGGTGTTTATAATGAACTGTCTATGGTCACATCAGACAGACATTACTATTTTAAAAACAAACTATATCCATACATCCTCAACATTGCAAGATATTAAACTGGTTGTTGACAGGATAGAGGATAATCAGGTATTGCATGATGGGGGGCTGAAAAAGATTAATAAAGCATCAAAAAGAAACATTGAGATAGCAGAATGACAGAGGATAAAGGAATAATAGAAGGGATGAGACTTTTATGGAATAATTTGGATAAGAAGCAAAGAAGATATTTAGCAGAGTTGATAGCCATGAATCATCCTGACTTTTTATGTTCTTTTATGAGAAATAAAGAAAAGTGTAAGTTGAAAGGAGGAGTTAAAAATGTCTGAACTTGGAGATAGAAGAAGATTGTTTACAAGTCTTATTCCAAAGTTATTAAATAAGATGATTGAGAGTGGTTATGCCCCTATGATTGGAAGAGATGGACTTAAGCATAAGAAGAATAGTCTACATTTTGATGGCCTAGCTATTGATATAGACCTGACAAAAGATGGAATATACCTAAAAAATACAGAAGATCATAAAGTATTTGGAGAGTTTTGGGAATCTCTACATCCTGATTGTAGATGGGGTGGGAGATTTGAGGACGGCAATCATTATAGCATTACCTACCAAGGTAAAAAATAAATAAAAAGGAGGATTTATGTTTACGAAAGCGTTGAGTTTCATCAAAAGTATTCTTGGAAGTGCAGGACTTGTAGCACCAATTCTTGCAGCTTGTGGAGTAACCGTGCCGACACTAATCCCTACTCTTATCCCCATGATTATATCCCTTATGACAAGTGCAGAAGAAGCACTTGGAGATGGTACAGGGCCACTTAAGAAAGTGGCTGTTACTGCGGGTGCTGTAGCATTTGTAGATAACATGAAAGAACTTTCAACAGGTGGACAGAAAGAGACTTGGAGCACAATTACCCCAGATGTTGTGGGTGTACTTGTTGACAGTATTGCAACTGTAGCAAATGCAGTGGGTGAAACGACAGGCGGAGGTATGGTCTTTGATGATACTGAGTGGGAAAGAGTAAAGGCTGACAGAGGGAGGTAATTATGGAATGGCTTGCTCAGAATTGGCTGATAGTTGCAGCTATCGTTTATGCAGCTGCCAGTGAAATTATCGGTGCTAACCCAGCGTGGAAAAGTAATACCGTGCTTGGAGTAGTCATGGGTATTCTTGGAAAGATTTTAGGAAAGAAACAGCAGTAGATAAGAATCCCTCCGGTTTGTGCGAAAACTGGAGGGATTTTTATGATCTCGGTGTTAAATTTTAACGTTTCTTTGAAATTTCCCCAAAACATCTTTGATCTACATACCAGATATTCCCCCGATTCCCATCTGGACCAATAAACTCTCGTCTGATTCTTCCTGATTTCGTGCAAGTATTTATTACATTATCAAACTTAACAGAATCGATATCTCTCCATGTCATTTCTACCAATTGTTTTTCTGTAATCCATCCCCTTGCTTTTATAATCTTGAATATCATATCTACTTCTGCTGTTATGACAGATCTTCCAATAGCTCTGAATACCCCAGACATATCAAGTTCTATTTCCTCAATAAGATTGATAGCTTCCTGAACATCTGCCCATTTCAGAACAAGATTATTTGACTTTGCTGCTGCACGAATGATGGAAAGTTTGAGAATGTACATGGGTTTTCTTGAATACCAACCATTGAAACTTGGGTCTTTGCAGATTCTGTTATTATCCAACTCTTCATAGTTGTTATACCAATTATGCCACTCCTTCCTTGTGTCATCATGGAAGACATACTTTCCCACAATCCTTGAAATTATAAATAAGTCGTTGACAAGTTTTACTCTCAATTCTTTAATCTCTTTTGTCTCCTGTGGTTCTGGTACTTTTTTATATTTCTTATCTGCCCATATAAATAGTATTCTACTTGTAAGTCCTCCACCAATAGCAGTAGATGGAAGACAACTGGCAAGACTTTCTGGTGTAGTTGCACCAAGAAGATTTATGTATAGACTTGGCACATCATTACTGCCGGAATGCTTTGTTCTATACTTCCACGGAAGTTCATTTGCATCAAAAAGATCTGTTAGAAGAACAAGCATTTTTGTATTCTCTTTCTTCTGCCCCAAAAACGACTCAAATTCTTTTGAGATGATAGACATGGAAGCGTGAGTTAACTCTGTTCCATCTGGCATCATTTCTTTTTGTGTAGCACAGGTTTGTAGATCTTGTATTAAAGCCTCTTTAGTTACACAATCTGCAGACATGACTATTTCAGGAACCTGCGACATTATCTCTGTCCCAAAGGTTATTGCTTGAGACTTTCTTGCTACCCCAGGTTCCGCAACAAATACTACATACATATTAGGATATATTCTTAGCCTACCCAGACCAAGATGAACTTTCTTTCTAAGTGATGCGGCTATTGCTGATAATGCTGTCCACTTCTGAAAGACTCTTGCGGGTTCGGTATCTTCAGTATACTCAAGATAACTTTCTACCCAATCTTTCAGTGCCCTCATTCACCCTTTTCCCCCTCTTCTTCTATCTCACAAAAAGTTCTATTCACAAGCATAATATCTTCTACAAGATCATAGACAGGAATGTTTAGAGACAAGGCAAATTCTACTTCTTTATCGGCACCCCGACTCTCACCTGGTATCCTCAGTATACCTTGACAATGCCTTATTATTTCTAAATCCATTTCTGTCCAGTATTCATATTCGTGAGGACTTATCAAATGCCAAAGATGAAACAAGTGAGGAACAAAGGGAAGAGCTCCCCTTGACTTTATTATTTCTGCAGCAGCCACAATGTATCTTATATTATCAACAACATCTCCTATGGTGTATGGTCCAGATATAAATATCAGTTGTTTTCTTGCCATATTATTTCTCCTCTGATCTCAGTTTTTACATTATCCTTTTCTATAGATATAAGTTGGTATGTTCTCTTTTCAGTCATTGTCTGATACACAAATATTTCTCCCACTTTTAATGCAAGAAGTGTTTTTAGTATTGGATTTATCATAACCCCTCCCTATACTCTGACATATCTACTTTTTCTTTCGTCTTCTTCATACTCAATCCAGACAGGAAAATCTTCTGATTCTCCCCAACTTGGTCCAACCTTGAAATCCATCTCTATCGTCATAGGTTCATCATTGATGTAGATAGTTCTTACACACTCTTCATACATCTTCCTTGCCCAATATTCCTCAGTTCCTTCCTTAACAAGGAGATAAAATGCATCATGAAGTTGAAATATCATTCTGACTTCATGACAATACTTGTTATAGAATTGTGTAAGTCCTATGTTAAGGTGATCGCCAACACTTGACTGTGGCTTGTAAGAATAAGCACTTCTGAAAAGTGGGTCTCCCCATCTATCAAGAAATCTGTGTTTTCTCCCATATAAATTTGTAAGAACTCTTGTTTGACGAAGTTCTGCTTGAATTCTGCTGTGCCATAGTCCAAGTTGCGGACAAGAATTATAGTAGATTAAAAGGAGTTTCTTTGCCTCAAGAAGAGAACATCCGAGTTCATCTGCAATAACTGTTGGGCCAGCGGCATAGTTTGAGGCATGTCGGAGGGTCTTGCCGATTCTTCTTTCTTCTTTCGATACATCATCCTGTTGCTTTCTAAACATGATTGAGCCAGTGTATTTATGCACGTCATATTTCTTCTTCTTTTCAGGATCTGGTTCATTGAGTCTATCTCTGAACAATTTCTTAAGTGTATTATCCCCAATATAGTAAGCAACAACGACAGCTTCTGCCTGAACCAAGTCACCTGACAAGAACACATATCCTTCTGGGGCAGTATATATCTTTCTTGCAACCTCAGGAATATTCTGCAGATTTCCACTGCCATAGGGAAGTATTACACTCTGTGAAGAACTCCATCTTCCAAAGGACTTTCTCCAATCATCATCTGTTCCGTTATCAGCATCAAACTTCTTTCCCGTTACGTTGTAGCTCGTGTAAACGTAATCGTTCTCGTCTGTCTCAACACTTACAAACTGTCGCAGTTTATTATACTGCTTATAGTTGAGAAGTAAGTCAAACATAGGATTGTCTTTGTGGTCACGTTTAAGTCTTTTTATAGCCTTTTTGTCAGCTGATATTTTCCGTGGTTCATTTACTGATTTTCTTTTCTTAAATTGTGGGGGAAGTCCCATGTCAATGTAGAGAAGTTGTTGAAGTTGCTTTGGGGAGTTGTAATTTATTTTCCTCCCCGTTATCACCTGTAGCTTTTCGTCACAGTCTTGTGTGATTCTATCACATTCTGCAGTAAGCTCGCTGGCAACTTCTTTGTTTATTTTCACTCCCTGTATTTGCATCATCAGTGCAGGCTCTATCTCAGCCATTTCAAATAAGAACTGTTCCCATTGATCTGTTTGCTTAAGTTGCTTCTCAAGTCTACGTGCAATTTCAAACGTAGCGGCACAATCCCCAGCGTTATAATACGCTTTGTTCTGATTTGCAAGATGTTTCCAAGGAGGAACGTCAAGAACTATGGAAGCAATGAATCCAAGGTCTCTTGGCATTTCAGGAAAGCATATGTGAGCAGCTATAAGGGTGTCAAATTTAAGATCTCTGACATATACTCCATTGTTGTGAAGAAGCACTCCCGCATCATAAGAACCGTTCTGCATAATCATAGGACAATTTTTGGTGACTTGTCCCACAGCGTTCCAAACCTGCTTCTCTTTAGTGTAAGAAAGTGTTGGCATACGCCCGTCTATCAGTGTTATTGAAACAGCAAAATCCGGACTTGGTGCCAATCCCAGAATTGTCACGTGGGTTCCTGGCTGAAGGGTTTCTACATCAAGTGAGATGTCACACCCATCTTCAACAAATTTCTCACAGTAGTTTATAAACTCATCTGCAGAAACATCGTATTTAAGGATTCGATTATCTACTGGAATATCGGGTGTATCTGAATTTCGAAGGGCTTTCTTTAAATCAAGTATCATTGGGAAGTGATTCTTCCACTCCCAGTTTATGTTCTGTGGGTGGTATGTAGCTATAAGTTTCTGGCCTGGAACAAGAGTAGAATTTAGAATATACCCCCTGAACTTCGAGATAATCTTCTCTCCGTAGAGTGCATATAGAGCAGTGTTGCCGAGGGCAACTACTATATTTGGCTTATGAAATTGAATGTCTTGTTTTAACTGCTCAATATCATCCCGAAATTCAGGTTTAACCATAGTACATTCTTTATCCAAGAAAAACCAAGACACCCTATTTCCTGGTGGTCTTGTCTTGAATACATTTGTTATAAGAACTTCGTTCCTGTTAATATTTGCTTGAGACATAAGACCCGTAAGTGTCTTACCGGCAAAACCCTCAAAAGGACGCCCACAATTATCTTCGTGCTCACCGGAGGCTTCTCCAACAAACATTATCTTAGCCCCAATCGGGCCGACTGTTTTAACTCTCATCTTTAACTAAGCCAAGTTTGGGTTTTGCTTCATCCTCAACTTTTACAAGAGAAAGTCTTCCATCTATAACTTCCTTAACAAGGTCAAGACCAAACTTAGTGTTGCAATTACAACATCTGAATCCCACCTGCTGCAAAACTGCGGTTGCCTTTCCTGTTGGACTCATAGTAAAGGGAACGTGTTTCAACACACTGTTCAGTGCAAATGAAGTTGATTGACATAAGTTACATTTATAATGCTCAAGTTGATTTAAATTTATAGATATTCTTTGCTGTTCCATGTTTCCTCCGTGTTAAATTTTAACGTTTCTTGGATTCTTCAATCCACTTATCTACTCTTGCTATAGTTCCAGCATAACACTCTATAAGAATGTCTACTGCCGTTATAATAAGTTTCATTTCCAGCCCCGCTATCACCGAAGACCCACTCCCCATATAAGGGTCATAGAGAGTTTGACCTGGAAGAGAGACCCTTTTTAGTAACTCAATAAGAAGGGGAACCGGTTTTTGTGATTGATGGATTCTTTCACTTGGAAGTACGGGGTCACACTGAATCCAATCGGGTTTACCCTCAGCAACAAGTCTTGATTCCTGTTTCCTTGCATAGAGAATGAACTCGGTAGCGGAAGTGGGCCAACACTCGGGAGCATTATTCTGACCAACCTCCCTTTTCACCCAGACGATGGGGTGCCAGAATACTAACCACCCAACTTCCTCCATCATTTTCTTTATCTTCCAGAAGTGTTCAGGTGCACAGAAGATATAGGCATGAGCCTTGTCTGTGCAGAATCTATAAGACTCTATTGCCAGAATCTTATAGTTGATGAAAGCATCTTCCTTATCATCACTGAATTTAAATCCTGCGGTTGAAAGACCTCCAGTATCTCCACCTATACCTATCATATTCTTATCTATATCTATTCCATATTTGGGGTCTGTCAAAAGAATATCTATAGATTTGTCTGGAACTGTAAGCATATGTTGTAAAGCATTTTGTTGGAAGATATTGGGATATCCATCATTTCCTATCTCCCTTACTTTCTCCTCAAACCTTGCAAGTGCATCTATATTCTCTGCTACCTTTGCAAGACCCTTAGCGGCTTTAGCAATATCAGATTTAGTAT
>Ga0172380_10001263_pt1 | contig 44015 bp, 35 predicted proteins | sample Leawe162metaG_FD_119747 | JGI IMG/M metagenome (GOLD analysis project Ga0172380, IMG submission 119747) | Leachate microbial communities from a municipal landfill in Southern Ontario, Canada - Leachate well 162 metaG | ecosystem: Engineered > Solid waste > Landfill > Unclassified | place...
GCCCGGATCTTCCTGGACAATTTCGACCATATCAAGGCCTACTGGATCATGCTTGGTGAAAAGATTGCCCAGGTTTCACTCGCCTTCGGGGTCAATGACCTGGACGGCACCGTGGTTGAAGAAAAAATCGGCCACGACGCCGGCGCCAACAGTCCACAATCACTGACAAAAGAAGGCATCATCCGGCTGATTAGAAAAGCCGGGAAAACACCTGTCGAGCGGGACACTCTGTATCACCCGATTCGCACCTGCTGATGCACCCAGAAACAGCTGCTGACGAATGTGCTGCACCGGGTGCCCTTCTTAACTCCGTTGACAAAAACCGTTTTCAGAGTACCGTGCGCCGTCTGCACACTCTGTTCAACGTCTACGTCAGCACCTGTCCCGTTCCAATACCCGCCCCAGGGCTGATCGTCACCCCGGATATCCGCACCCAATGCGAGCGTTACCTGCCGATAGCAGAGGTAACAGCCATTTTCAACCACCTCTACACTGCCGCACTGGCCTATCCGCCCATTCTATCCAGCACTCCGTTCCATAACTCCATGAGCTGGGCCGACACATTCGCTGCACTGCCGCCCCGGTTTCAGCTCAGCGCCAATCCGGCACGACTTCTGGAGTTATTGCTTGGCGACAGCGATCTGCTTACCCGGTTTCTGTTCGCCTCGTTTTTGCCGAATCGTTTTTATGGCTGCATTGATCGGTATCCTGAACAGCGGATTTTTGTCGGTGAGTGGTTGAAAAATCGGGGGGAAAGGCAGCTGAACTACCTCGACGCCGCCTGCGGCACCGGGGAGGACACCTACGGCCTTGCCCTTCTCCTGTCAGAGGCCGGGTTTTCTCCGGAAGATATCCGGATCAGCGGCTGGACATTGGAGCCACTGGAAGTCTGGAGTGCCACGAACCGCCGCTTCCCTCATGACTGTGGCCGGGAAATGCTGCTCAAAGGTGCAACCGCAGGGCTTTTTCAGAAGGGATACTGCCAGAGCATCACTTTCAGCTGTCAGGATCTTTTGACAGTACCCTCTCCGGAACAATACGGTGGCCCAAAATGTTTCAATTTGATTCTCTGCAATGGCTTGCTGGGCGGCCCGATTATCCACAAAAGAGAACAAGTGGAACTGGTGACGGGCAATTTGGTACGCCTGCTGGCTCCGGGAGGAATACTGCTCGCTGCCGATAATTTTCACGGGGGATGGAAACGGAAATGCCCGCAGACGGAGCTGCGGGCATCATTTGAAGCATACGGATTGAAATGCTTTGAAGCGGGAGAAGGTATCGGCGGACTAAAACCTGATTAACAGTCCGCCCCACGTCAGGCCCCCGCCAAAGCCCATGGCAAGAACCAGGTGGCCCGGCTTGATCGTACCGTTACGGAGATTTTCATCCATCACCAACGCCACCGAAGCGGCTGACGTATTACCGCACCGGTCGAGGTTGAGCAGGAAGCGCTCTTTGGGGAAGCCGCTCTTTTTGGAGATGAAGTCGATCATGCGCACGTTGGCCTGATGGGGAATGATGTAATCCAGATCGGCCGAAGTAATGCCGGCTTTCGCGCAGAGGGTATTGATAATGTCCGGAATAACATCGGTCGCAAATACGTAGACCTGTTTGCCGGCCATCTGGAAAAAAATCTCCCGGGCCTCTATCGAAGCGGGGGTTACCGGCTTGCGCGAGCCTGAAGAGGGCACCTGAATCAGTGGCCACCCCGCTCCGTCGCTGCGCATGTAGGTCTGCTGGATTCCCGTCGTTGCATCACCGCCGCTGCTCAGAATAGCGGCGCCGGCACCGTCGCCAAAGAGCGGGCAACTTGTCTTGTCGTTGAAGTCAAGGATTCTGGAGTAGGTGTCGGCGCCAATTGCCATGACGGTTTTGTACTTGCCACACTTGATAAAGTTATCGGCAATTTCAAGCGCGTAGACAAAGCTTGAGCATACTGCGTTGATATCAAAGGCGAAGGCATTTTTGGCACCGATATTTTCCTGAACTATGCACCCGGTTGAAGGCAGGCTCATGTCAGGTGTTGATGTACCGACGATGATGCAATCGATCGCCGATGCGTCAATTCCGGCAGCTTCCAGCGCATTTTTTGCGGCAATGGTCGCCAGATCCGACGTGGCCTGATCGGCATGGGCAAAGCGCCGCTCCCGGATTCCGGTACGGCTGTAAATCCACTCGTCCGCATTTTCAACAAGATAATCGAAATGACTGTTGGGTATCACCCGATCCGGCAGACATGAGCCGCTTCCGATGATTTTTGAAATGATCATTGTTTCCCCGATTCCGTTCGCCCGTGACAGGCGAATTTCATTTTAAATAAACCTTTTTACTTATCTCACAACATAACGCCGTTTGTCAAGATCGGCACTCAGCGCTGCATCGGTGCGAAACGACTCACCAACAGTCTACTTTTTCTCTCTGAATCTGAGGACATCAACCACTGAAAACGTCCAGAGCAGAAAAAATGCCGCAAGAACCGCCTTACCGAATCCCGATGCCCCGTCAAGAGCCCCCATCACCTCGGTTGGCGATATGCTGATCGCCCCCCCGGCAATCTGCGAAGCAATCACCGGCGAAAGTCCCCGCAGCAGGACAAACAACGCCAGCAGCAGCACCAGATTGACAAGTACGATAATAATACCCCCGACCATTTTACGGCCGAGATAGAGCTGCCCAAGTCCCGGCAGCACAAGAGCAGAAAGCAGCAAAGCCGATATTTTTTTGTTCATTAATTCGATTCCTCTGTTCCCATGATTGATGGCGCCGCCCGTAATGTGCCGCGGATGGTTGCGGGGAGTACGTGGCCAGCACCGTTTCTGTTTTGACTTTACCGGAGCATTAAGGCATAGTAAGACCAATTTCACCCTGTTTCGGGAGCATCCGATGGTTCTCTTTGCAAATATATTGCTGGCGCTCGCCAAACTCGTTGAACTGGCCAGCGGACTTCTGACTCTTTACAAATACATCCTGCTGGCCAGCGTTGTTGTCTCCTGGGTTAACGCCGACCCGTACAATCCAATCGTTAATTTTATCTATCGCGTCACAGAGCCCATACTACGCCGTATCCGGCGGCATATGCCCGACACCGGCATGCTTGACCTGTCGCCACTGGTCGCCTTTGCCGCAATCTATATCCTGCAGATTATCGTTTTTGACACCGCCTACCATTATCTGATCAGCGCCAGTATGACTCTCAAGATGGGACGGTAGAACGTCTCATAGCAAAATCATACTCGTTTGACCCTGTTTGTCGCAGCAAATAAACCAAAAAAAAACCCCGGAGAGTATCCGGGGTTTTCGGGGTTTGAAACGAAGTGGGCCTTAAATTCTTGTTACGTTCGCGGCCTGAAGCCCTTTCGGACCCTTTGTTACTTCAAAAGTTACTCTATCGCCTTCTGCAAGGGATTTGAAACCTTCGCCTGCGATTGCGGAGAAATGGCAGAATACATCTTCGCCACCTTCCTGCTCAAGAAATCCAAAACCCTTGCTGTCGTTAAACCATTTAACTGTTCCGTTTACCATGTGCTTACTTCTCCTGATTCTTCTTAATGATTTTATCCGGAAATATCCGAACTTTTGGTAACTTATCAGTTCAGCGTAAACGATGTCAAGTAAATAAAATAATGATCTGAATTTTATTAAATATGACTGCTCTAAGTTTATAAATTGCGTTAGAGTGCAGTCTGCTTTCCGGCGATGCCGCCGCGACGGATGATTTCCAAAGCCTGTCCAAGTTGATCGCCTCCCCCCTCAATCCAGCTGATGGCAACGCCATGACGCTCCATCCGTCGAAACCAGTTTCCCTGCCGCTTTGCAAAATTATGGATCGCGCTGTTCAACCTTTGAAACATGTCGTTTTTATTCATATCGCCACGCAGAAAAGCACCAACATACCGATACTCAAGACCGTAATAATCCAGGCGCTCCCACGCCATGCCACTATCATGCAGACGTTGCACCTCTTCAATCAGGCCATGTTCTAGGCGCTCCTTCAAACGGTCGGTTATACGTTGCCGCAACACCTCGCGCTCCCAATGAATGCCGATAACGGAGGTCTGCAACCAGGGGAGCAACTCGCCAGCTGAACCATTTCCGGCCTCACCGCGGGCAATTTCTATTGCCCGGACGGTTCGCCCCCGATCGAGCAGATCGGTACTGTTATGCTGATCCGGCCGGAGCCGGCATAACTCCTTTACCAGTTCACTGTCACTCTTCGCTGCCAGCTCAGCCCGCAGAGATTCGTTATGGGGCACTTCAACCATGCGATAGCCACGCAAGACCGCATCCAGATACATTCCGCTCCCGCCGCACATAATCGGAACAGCCCTGCGGGCGGCGATTTCTGCAAAAGCGCCTAGAAATCTGCGCTGGAACTCGAAGACGCTGAATTCTCCACCGGCATCCAGAATATCAATCAAATGATACGGCACCTGACCATATTCATGGAGATCCTTGCCGCTGCCGATGTCCATTCCCCGGAATACCTGGCGTGAGTCAGCCGATATGATCTCCCCGCCAATCTCTTGCGCCAGAGCGACAGCCAGGCGCGTCTTGCCGGAAGCGGTCGGACCGATAACGGCGATCAGATCAGGATACGTTTCCGATTCAGGCATTGTGCATTCCCTTGTGGACCGCTTCAGCAGCCGTCCGGTTCATCCCGGTGACAGCCAGGATCTCTTCTAGCGTGGCGTCCTTCAGGCGCTGCATACTTCCGAAATGTTTCAGCAACTCGGTACGGCGCTTTGGTCCGATCCCCGGGATGCTTTCGATGCCTGAAGCGATCCCCTCTTTCCCCCGCAGCTTGCGATGGTATCCGATGGCGAAACGATGCGCCTCATCCCGGATTGCCGCCAGCAAGAGCAATGGTGCAGAGTTCTGACGCAACACTACCGGGTTCTTCCGGCCGGGAAGAAATACCCGCTCATCACTTTTACGCACATCACGCATCGAAGCGTCATGAAGAACACGGCTCTTGGCCAGAGACACCAGATCAAAGCTGCCTGACAAGCCAAGCTCGGCAACTATCTCCTGCAAGGCATTCAATTGACCGATTCCGCCATCGACGACGACAAGATCAGGAAGTCCATTTTTTTCTCTGCTTTCGGCGCAAAATCGACGCATAAACACTTCCCTCAGCATGGCAAAATCATCCTGACCGTCAACGGTACGGATACGGTAATGACGGTAATTGCGCCGGTCTGCAGTGCCGGATGTGAAGACTACACCGCTCCCCACAGAAAACCGGCCCTGAATGGTAGATATATCGTAGCATTCAATCCGCCGTGGAATCCGGGTCAGCTTCAGACGCGTGGAGAGATCAACCAGCACCGCCTCGACCGCAGCCACCTTGTCGTCACGCTCCCGGTAGGCGGCCATGGCATTCTTACCGGCCAGCGCAACCAATTCCCGTTTTGTTCCGCGCTGTGGAAGGAAGATTGACACCTTGCCCCCCTTCAGCTCCCCGAGCAACTCGGCCAACGCTCCCCCATCCTCTATATCCAACGGCAGCAGGATTTCTTCCGGAAGAAAAGTTGCTCCGGCATAATATTGCTGCAGAAATGCCGCCACGGCGGACGCATCGTCCAGCTCCCAGGAAACACTGAACAGCCGGCTTCCGGAGAGCACTCCGGAGCGGATGAACAACAGGGCAAACTCGACACGGCTCCCGTCACGAAAGAATCCGACCACGTCGCTATCTCCACCGCGCAACACGACTTTTTGTTTTTCAACAGTCACTTCAATTGAATGGAGCAGATTTCTCCAGCGAGCAGCCTCTTCATAGAGCATATGCTCAGAAGCATCAATCATGCGGCGCTTGAACTCGGCGACAAGCTGCCGTCCCTTTCCCTCCAGGAAAAGCATTGCCCCTTCCACCAGCGCCGCATAGGCTTCCCTCGTTATCAGCTGGTGACACGGAGCACTGCACTGGCCAATCTGGTGGTACAGACAGGGACGGGGGCGGGACATGCAGGTGGCAAGCGGATAATGCCGCAGCGGAAACATGCGGAGCATCTGCCGAAGAACATCCCTGGCCGCTGAACCGGATGAATAGGGGCCAAAATAGCGAGCGCCGTCATTGGGACGCTTGCGAACGACAGTAAAACGGGGAAACACTTCACCGGGGTCAAGACGTAACGAAAAATAGGTTTTATCGTCTTTCAGATTCAGGTTGTAGCGAGGATGGGATTGCTTGATAAGCGTGTTTTCGAGCAGCAGCGCCTCTTTCTCGGTATCAGTCAGCACCACGTCGATATCAACAACTTTCGCCATCAGAAATTTGACGTGATAGCGCGAATCGCCGGAAGCATTGAAGTATGAGCGCACCCGCTGCCGCAGACTGCGCGCCTTGCCGACATAAATTATTACACCGGCTGCATCTCGCATCAGGTACACCCCTGGCGAGGTCGGAAATTGCTGAATTTTTTCTTCGAGGATCATGATCGCAATTCTACCCGTTTACAACCTGAATGGGAAGGGCCATCATCGGACATAATCCTGCCTAAATATACAGCAGCTGCCGATTATTAAGGCAGTCGTCATGCGCGCAAGTCTTAAATAATATATCGCATATTCATATAGTTACTGAAAAAATATGATTGGCCGCATTCTTGCTTCAGCCACCCTGCCCAACGTCGGGCAGACAGACACCAATGGGGGTAATTCTGTATGGAAACCATGTCAACGATGACAGGTCTGAAGAGTAGTGCGGATGTTCTTTTCCTTATGCTGGGCGCAGTAATGGTGTTTGCGATGCATGCAGGCTTTGCCTTCCTTGAAGTCGGTACGGTACGCAAAAAGAACCAGGTGAATGCGCTCGTAAAAATTCTCACCGACTGGTCAGTTTCCACTGTCGTCTACTTTGTAATCGGTTTCCCAATTGCCTATGGCATCTCTTTTTTGAGACCGGCTGGTGAACTGCTCGGCACAACTCAAGGGTACGACCTGGTCCATTACTTCTTCCTGCTCTGTTTTGCGGCCTGTATACCCGCAATAATATCCGGCGGCATTGCTGAACGGGCCAAGTTCTGGCCACAGGTAACCGCCGGAGCGATCTTCGCAGGACTCTCCTATCCCCTGTTTGAATCGTTCATCTGGGGGCAGAACGCCTCCCGCCTGCAATCTTTTTTCAAGTCAATCGGCGGCGCTGAATTTCATGACTATGCCGGTTCTGTCGTCGTCCATTCCATCGGCGGCTGGATCGCCTTGCCGGCGGTCCTCATCCTCGGCCCGCGCATGGGGCGCTATGTTCGCGGCAAATCCCACCCTATCCTGGTCAGCAACATCCCCTTCCTTGCGCTTGGCTCATGGATCCTGGCAGTCGGCTGGTTCGGCTTTAACGTTATGAGCGCCGGAAACCTGGAAAAGATATCCGGTCTCGTCGCAGTCAACTCGCTAATGGCCATGGTTGGCGGAGTCATCGCCGCACTGGTCGCCGGGAAAAACGACCCAGGCTTTATTCACAACGGTGCCCTTGCCGGCCTGATTGCAGTTTGCGCCGGCAGCGACATAATGCACCCTCTGGGCGCCTTTGCAGTTGGCTGCATTGCCTCGGTAATTTTTGTCTACGGTTTCCATTTTGAGCAGGAGAAACTCAAAATTGATGATGTACTTGGTGTATGGCCGCTGCACGGAGTAATAGGCACGTGGGGAGGGATTGCCGCCGGCATTTTCGGACAGAAGTTCCTGGGAGGCATGGGAGGAGTCAGCTTCGTCTCCCAACTCGGAGGAAGCGTACTTGCGGTTGTCTTTGCCCTGGCCAGCAGCTTCGTTGTCTACGGGACCCTGAACAAAACCGTTGGGATACGCCTTGGCCAGGAAGAAGAATATAACGGCGCAGATGTTTCCATTCACAACATCAATGCCTACCCTGAGGACAGCATACGCTGACATCGGAGGTGATCGTTTCATTCAATTGGATCCCTTGGAACCCGCGCGCCATCACGGTTGCTAACGTGCTGACATACCGTTTCTTTCGTTGACAACGGCTCAGAGAGGTGCTACTTAAGAGGCATTTTACCTGTAGGCTCATCTGCTCTCCGTGCGCCGTCTGTCGCGTAGCCGGCCAAAAGAGGTCAATTATCGTGATTTTATTGAGATTATGCCGCAACATCCTCCTCCGGCTTCTGGTCGTCATGGTCATAATTTCATCTCTGATTGTACCTCCCGCTTTTGCTCAAGAGACGGAGGATTCTCAGGTTTTTATTGCCGGATTTAATGCCTACCAGCAGAAAGATTACGCCTCTTCAATCGAAAAAATGAACGAGGTGTTACAGAAATACCCCGACACTCCCCTCAGGGACATGGCGCTGTTCTGGCTTTCCCGATCCTACTACAAGGCGGGCAACCAGCAGGAGGCTGCCCGCTATCTTTCTCAGTTTTCCAAGGAATACCCCGACAATCCGCTCAAGAGTACCGTTGAGGACGAACTTCTCGCGCTTGTAGCTCGTTATGAAAAAGGTGAAAAGCTTGCAGTCGGATCACCTCCGGCTAAACAGCCTGACCGCATGGCTCCTTTGAGAGCAAAGGCAGAGAAGGAGCGCATAGCTGCCGCCAAAGCCGAAGAGGCCAAGCGAGCCGCTGCTGCAGCTGAATCCGCACGCGTTGCAGCGCTCAAACAGGCCGAAGAAAATGCAGCAGCCGAGAAGAGAGAACAGGAACGCCTTGCCACGGTTAAAGCTGAACAAGAGCGCATAGCTGCCGCAAAGGCCGAAGAGGCCAAGCTGGCAGCTGCCACAGCAGCTGCCGAGTCTGCGCGCATTGCCGCTCTCAAGCTGGCTGAAGAAAAGGCCGCGTCCGAGAAGAAAGAACTGGAGCGTGTCGCTGCTGTCAAAGCTGAGCAGGAACGGATAGTTGCTGCAAAAGCGGAAGAAGCGAAGCAGGCTGCTGCTGAATCCGCACGCATTGCCACACTCAAACAAGAAGCAGAAAAGGCGGACGCTGAGAGGAAGGAACTTGAACGGGTAGCCGCAGCCAAAGCCGAACAGGAACGGGTTGCCCAGGAAACAGCCGCTCGCGAAAAAGCCGAGCAGCAAAGAATTGCCGCAATCAATTCGGAAGTGGAACGCAAGGCAGCCGAGCAGGCGGAACTACAACGGATAGCCGTCGCTGCGGCAAAAGCGGAAGAAGCCAAGCAGGCAGCCGCAGTAGAATCTGCACGCGTTGCAGCACTTAAACAGGCAGAAGAAAAAGCATCCGCAGAGAAAAAAGAGCTGGAACGGATAGCACTCGAAACGGCAGTTCGCGAAAAGGCTGAACAGGATCGCCTCTCAGCCGTCAAGGCAGAGGAAGCATTGCGGGCCGAAGCTGCCGCTGAAGCAACTCGCATTGCCGCACAGAAAGCCGAAGCTGAGCGACTTGCCCAGGCAGCTGAACAGGCTGAGCAACTCCGTGTCGCACAGGCCGAGGCTGAAACGGCTCGCATAAGTGCCCTCAAAGCGGAAAACGAGCGCAAAGCGTCTGCAGAAAGAGCCGAACGCGAGCGAATCGCTCTAATCAAGGGGGAAGAAGCAAAACTGGCTGTGGCTGCTGCCGAGTCTGCCCGTCTTGCTTCTCTAAAGGCTGAAGAAGAGCGCAAAGCTGCCGAGCAAACCGCAAAAGAAGCAGAAAGCAGTCGCCTGGCAACTCTTAAAGCAGAGGAAGCCCGCCTGGCAGAGCAAAAACTCGCCGAGGAAAAGGCTAAAACTGCAAAACTGGCATATCGCGAAAAGGCCATTGGGCAGTACAAAGCCATTATCGATAAATATCCCGCATCCTCTGCAGCGGTCACCGCAGCGACAAAACTCCGTGAACTTGGTGTTGCTGTCGCATTTTCTCCTCCGGCTGCCGAAGCGCCATTGCCAGAGAACGCCCAGGTCTTGCGTCTCGAAGTTGCCCAGTTTGCCGGATTCGAATTCAACCTGCTTGCCCGACCCGAAGCATTCACCGTCGGTCGAACCATATCGGTTCCATTTGAAGTTATCAACCGCGGTAACGGTAACGATTCTTTCTATCTGGAGTCCGCATTCCCGGTCGATTTCAAAGCTCGTTTTGCTTCAGCAGCGACACCGGGAGTTGCAATCAGCCAAACCCCCGAACTTGCTCCGGGCGAAACATTTAAAGGCGTTATTGACCTCATCATCCCGCCCGGCAGCATCGACGGCTTGCGCATTACGCATCCGGTCAAAGCTGCTTCACGTCTGATTGCAGAAGCCAGCCAGTCGCGCGAAGTCCGGCTCGTTGCTTCAGCTCCACTCCTGCGCGCTGTCCTGCGTACCGAGAAAACCAGGCCTCTCCCGGGTGACCGGGTGGTATACCGCATTGCAATTCTTAACGTCGGATCTACCAAAGCCCAGGATGTGACGTTCCGCCTCAATTTCCCGCCACAGCTGGAGCCGGTTGATTACGCGGCCGCCGGATTCAGGCAGGAGATGAAATCCGCCCTTGTTTTCGACGGATTGCAGGTTAATTCCGGGGAAAGTCGTGAATTCAGTGTCGCATTCCAGCTCAAGGACGACTCGCTTGCCGGACAGGAGCTGTCGACTCGTGCCGAACTGATTAACAACCAGCTGAAAACCACCGCGGCCTTCGTGTCAAACATGGCCAATGTTGAATCACAACGAAGCATCTTTGTCCGAACCGGGTCGGATCAACTGGTAGCGATTCCAGGCCAGACGATCGCAGTTCCATTTGTGGTCACCAACACCGGCAACATTCGCGAAAAGTTCAATATTACCTCCATTGTCACTGGTGCCCAGGACGCAGTTATTTTTAACGACCTGAATCGTGACGGTATTCGCCAGGCCAGCGAACCGGTTATCAACGAAATCGGTCCATTGGCGCCGCGAGAAGAAGCCAGCGTTGTTGTGGAGATCAAGACGCCACGCAGTGCAACCGATGGTAGCCAGGGAAGTGTACGGATTACGTTTGTATCTGAAGGCGCTGCAACTGTCGCAGCATCAGGCGCAACTCAACTGACCTATTCGAGGCCTGTTTTGAAGATGATCATGGCAGGGCGTGACGGTCGGCTCAAGCCGGGTGACGTCGCTTCCTTTGACCTTGCGATCACCAACAACGGCTCTAATCTCGCACGGGTTGTTGAGCTGCAGAGCACCTGGCCGGAACAGCTGGAGCTGGTTGCTGCCGACCCTGCCAACAGCGCGGTCAGCAACGGAATTGTCACCTGGCGCTTTAAAGAAATGGGGGCCGGTGAAAAACGGAGCATCAAGGTTTCATTCAGAGTTAAGCCGGGTACCGGAGTTGGAACCGCCATCCAGGTCAAAAACATTCTGACGTATGAAGACCAACTGGGGAACAGGTATTGATATGACTCCACGCACACGTCGTATGACATTCATTGCGCTCATAATCAGTATTGCGCTGCCAGCCTGGGGCCAGCAGTACCTTCTGTACTCTCCTCAACCGGTCACCTCCGGTCAAACAGCTCCTGCTCAGGACGGCGTCCTGGTCCAGGAGATCGAAATCCAGAAAGGTGACACTCTATCAGGCCTTTCCCGCAAGTTCAGCGGTCTCGGATCGTATTTCCCCCAGATACTGCTGTTTAACACGATTAAAAATCCTGACCTGATTTATGTGGGAAATACTCTCAGGGTTCCGGTTTCACAAAGTGGCGCGCACGGATCCGACCGAACCGTATCCAGTCCGACGAAAGGAGTATCCCGCAAGCCAAAGAGTGCCGGAGATACAAAGGCTACGCTCAAAACCGAACCTCAAAAAGCAGATGGCCGACAGTCGCCGGGAGCTGTGAAAGCTTCAACCCCTAATACAGAACTTACGTTGAGCGACTTGAAACCGACCGGAAAAAGCAAGAGCAGCACGGCCCGCCTCAAGAGAAAAACTGTCGTTCAATCAAATAAAAAACAAACACATGAAGCACCAATCGAGAAGAGCCCCTCTCCAATGCTTAAGAGCTCAACGCCAGCCGCGCCTGCCGCTGACGCTGCAGCAGGACAAAAACTATTTGAAGCAGCGGTCAAAGCGTACCGACATGACGATTGCCGTACCGCTCTCGAACTACTTGATCGCTATTTGGCAGATAATTCCGCTTCGCCTCTGGCCGCCGATGCAAATCTGTACAAAGCAGAATGCTACCTGAAATTGTCTGCCCAGTAGGACTCCGCTGAACCACCGCCCTCTGCACCGCTGAACGAGAGCAGGAGGCTATCCACTTGCTGCATCTGACTTTTCACTCATGCTGCACAAACTACGAGGGTAATACTCAATGAAGATCTCCCCGCTCGACATTCAGCAGCAGCAGTTTAAGGTCAAGACCTTTCGTGGTCTCGATCCGGATGACGTTGACGCCTTTCTGCAAACCGTTGCTGGTGAAATGGAAGGACTGATTCGTGAAAACAACCAGATGAAAGAGCAGCAGTCACGCCAGAGCCGTGAGATGCTGGATATGGCGGAAAAAGAGCGGGAACTGCGCGAAACACTGCTTTCTGCACAGCGTGTGATTGAAGAGATGAAGTCCAATGCGCGTAAAGAAGCCGAGTTGATCGTATCGGAAGCCGAGATAAAGGGTGAGCGCATTGTCATTGACGCCGAACGGCAACTAGGGGAACTGAAGAGCCGGATTGAAGAGATTCGCCGCCAGAAAATCCAGTTTGAAATGAGCTTCAAAGGCATGCTCGACAGCTTCAGTCGTCAGCTCTCAGACAATGAACACGTCTGAACTTCCTTTCCTCACCAATATTCAGAACGATCTGATTCTGAATATTTATGTACAGCCACGAGCTTCAAAAAATCAGATCAGTGGAATACAGGGAGAAGAACTCAAAATCAGGATTACTTCTCCGCCAGTTGATGGGGCCGCCAACAAACTCTGTCGAGAGTTTGTTGCAGATCTCTTTGACGTGTCCAAATCTTCTGTTGAGATCATTTCAGGAGAAACATCCCGCCACAAACGTCTGCGGATTTCCGGCAATCACCCCGGACAGTTCAGCAAATATATTTCCGTAATCGAAGAAGCCCTTAACACCGGGCATAAACACTGAAAGGATGTAACCATGGCACAGGCTAAAACAGGCGACAGAGTAAAAGTTCACTACACCGGAAAACTCGAAGATGGGTCAGTCTTTGACTCCTCGGAAGGGTATGTTGAACAGCCAACTGATCCTTCATGCGCATGCGGCAGCAGCAACAAGGAAAACAGTAACGAGGGATGTGGATGCGGCAGCCAGGCCATGGGCCCCATGGAATTTGTTATTGGAGCCGGTCAGCTGATTCCGAAATTTGAAGGGGCTGTTATCGGGCTCGAACCGGGCCAGAGCGTTACCATAACTATACCGGCCGATGACGCCTACGGCCAGCGTGCCGAAGAGATGGTCGCAGTTATTGAACGGAGTGAAATCCCGGCTGAAATCAATCCCGAGCCAGGGCATCAGATGGAAGTAATTCTGGAGGATGGCTCCCCACTGCCGGTTTTAGTGACAGAGGTGACCGATACGACCATTACGCTTGACGGCAACCATCCATTAGCTGGTCGTGACCTGACCTTCGATATCCGGCTTGTCGAGATCCTGTAGCGTGCTTTAAATAAACGCGAAAGGCCGCTGACTAAGATTTCAGCGGCCTTTCGCGTTTCTATACGTACTATGACCTTACTGTTGTTTCCCGGTTGCAACCGTTGATCCGGCAGACTGGACCCCGAAATCTTTGGCACCTTTGGGAAGCTTGGCAAGTACAACGACAAAGGGAATCGCTTTACCGGGAGCAACCTCCATGTTTGCCAACGAATCGCCGAACTGGTTAGCCATAGCAGCCTCAATCTTGTCGAGAGGCAAGCTCTCCAGCTGTTCCTCGGTCAGCGGGTTTCCGCCATACGCACTCTTCGTGGCAATAACTTGTCCCGCAGCATCAAATACCGTCACTTTTACTTGCAACGCCGCTCGTGGTTGTGGATACTCATTAAGCGCTTCACCCGAAATCACCAGCAGTTCTCCCAATTCATCATTGTCGATGAAGGAAGCCTTCACCCCTCGCACCGCAATTGCGCCGGTCTCCACGGCAGCTGTCTCCTTGGAAGGGGAGAACGATGAATATCCGAAATAGCCAAGGACCGAAACCGCCAGCAGAGCAGCAACCGCAATCAGAACGCCAAATATCGGACTCTGCTTGCGACGCGAAGCAATCGAAAGCGGCGGTAGCTCCTGCTGATCACCGGCTGATTCTTCGCCCAGAAATGACCGTTTTAACTCATCATCCGTCAACTTAGCCTGAGCTTCAGCCAGAGGGGCAAACAGAACCTCCTGGGATGGCTTCAGGTCATCCGGATTTACCTGCTGGACCGCAACCGATGTCAGTTCATCCCCAAAATCAATTTCGCCCAGATTAAATGGCGCCTCACCGGGGGTATCAAGAGAAAACAACTTCCCGCTTTTACTACTTGAATCCTGACCGCTCATATCCATTGATTCAGCAAAACTGTCACCTTCAAAATCAAACGAGATTGTTTCGCTTGAAGCTTCAGGAACACTCTGCACAACAGCACCGAACATGTCATCATCGGAAAAATCAAGTCCCTGCGGAACAGCTTTCTGAGATTCAGCTGGCGCGGTTTTGCTCGTTGTATCAGTAAATTCGTCTACCGACTGGGTTGATTGAGGTGCCGAATCGGACACCGACTCGCTGTCACCAAAATCAAACCCGGAAAAATCGACCTCACCCCCGGTTGCAGTTGGTTCATCTGCCGTAACCTGGTCATTTTCGGTACCGGTAACATCAAGTTCGTCTGATTCGAATGAAAGGGCGGAAGGATCGAAAGATGATGACTCGAATGAACTGAACCCGGTCGGTTCACTCGTAAGGGGAGCATCGTTGAGAACTCCGCCGTCAGCAGGAGCGTTCGTGTAGGACTCTCCTGTAACGGGCTGATCTTCTGTAATTGCCCCCGGCGCTTCATCCTGCGCAGCAAACGGGGAAAAGTCGGCTAAGGCACCTTGCGATTCAAGAGGCTCCGCTTCCGGCGTTTCCTTGCGCACCGTGAAGACGTGCTTGCACTTGGTGCAGCGGACTTTTACGCCTTTATCTGTGACTCTGGAATCGTCAAGTCGAAATTTTGTCTGACATTTTTCGCATTGGATTATCATCTGCGACTCCTCGATGATGACAGCATTTTTCACGGCAATCCACGGAACTATATGAAACTACGTTAGTCCTATATCAGAAAGGGTGGGTGGTGTCAAATCATTACGCTGAAGAATTTCGACTATTTAGTCATGTTTTGCGCGCAGATTTCAACAATGGGACATGACATGCAGCGGCTTCGATCCTTGCCGTCACAGCCATCACTAATACCGAGATGTGCTAATGAAAAGTCGTATTTAACGGGGTCTTCCGGATCAAAAAGGCGCAAGGAAGCCGTAATTTCCTGAGCCATGCGCCAGTCAGCGGCCCTTCTACCGGTAAGGCCGAGATACCGGCTTATGCGACTGATATGCGTATCAACCGGAATAACCAACTGCGCCGGAGATACGTCATCCCATATGCCCAGATCGATCCCGTCGGAATGGCGAACCATCCAGCGTAAAAACATACAGAGTCGCTTGCAGGCACTACCGGATGACGGAGCGGGAAACAGAAACGGAAAGTAGGAGTCTTCCGGTATTTCATCAGTTCCGAAGATGCCGGAATAGTCCAGAGCCAGTACTGCGGCAGAATAGCGGTTCAACGATCCGCTCACGTCAGCATCGGCGGCGTTATGTCCACGTTTGAAAAACGAGTGGATACTGCCGTACTGCTCCACTATCTGCCGCATCCCCCACAACAGCGCACAGAGGTCGCGGCCATCATTAAAGCGATGCTTAAAACCCGAGAAAATGTGCAAACCGGCCTGAGGTTCAAACTGCTCAACATACCTCCTGGGTGACGGCCCCAGTTCGGCAAAAATGGTTTCAAGCGTGCGGAGAATGATGACTATTGAGCCATACGCAAAGGATGAAGCGATGACAGCGGCAATTTCGCAATCGGCAGGATCAGAAAAACGATGGCAGAATGAAAGTGGATCGTTGGCCAGATGCTGACTGGAGCGGGCTTCGTAGAGCGCGTCGAGCGTTGCCCGTATATCAGACATCTGCCTCTCGCAAAAACTGCGCGGCATCTTCAGGCGATGTCGGATTGATGTAAAACCCGGTACCCCACTCAAAGCCGGCCACCTGCGTCAGGCGCGGCACCAGTTCAATGTGCCAATGGTAATCGTATTCCAGGGAGTTCCAGTGTTCAGGTTTGCCGGGACGGCGATGCATGGGAGGCGCGGTATGTAAAATAAAATTGTACGGAGCGTCGCGCAACACCGTCTTGACCCGCAGCAGCATATCCTTCATTGCCACCGCCAGTTCAGCCAGTTGGGCATCGTCCAACAAGGCAAAGTCATGACTGTGGCGCTTGGGGAAGAGTCGCAACTCGAATGGCGAACTGGAAGCGTACGGTGTCAGTGTTACGAAGTTCGAAAACTCCTTCACGACACGCTCCCCTTCACGAAGCTCGAAATCTATCATATCGCAAAAGATGCAGCGCTCCTTGTCACTGAAATAATTGCGCGCCACTTTCAGCTGAGTACTTGCCACCGGCGGCAGCAAAGGCACCGCGATGAGCTGGCTGTGGGAATGGGAAAGTGAAGCACCTGCCCGTGTGCCGTGGTTTTTGAACAGCACCATGTAGCGGAAACGGAAATCCTTGCGCAAATCGAGATAACGATGGCGATACGCGGTCAGAACATCATTCACCTCATTGACCGTCAGATCAGCCAAGGTACGGTTGTGGTCGGGTGTTTCGATGATAACCTCATGCGCTCCTATGCCGTTCATGACATCATACATGCCATATCCGCGGTTGTTGAGATCACCTTCCACCCGCAAGGCAGGGTATTTGTTGGGAATTACCCGTACCCGCCAGTTTGCGGCATTGGGAAGACCAGCCGGGCGAATGGCAAAAATTTCGGGCGGGGTTTTATCCTCATTGCCATAACAGAACGGACAGGCGGTCATCCCGCTCTGCTCCGGCTCCACCATAAAATCACGCGGGCGGCGGCCACGCTCGGTGGCAATAATGACCCAGTGCAGCTTTATCGGATCCCAGCGAAGTTCGGACATGCTCACTCCTACAAAAAAATTCCCATCGTATTTCAAAAGGGTACCTGTTGCCGATGCAGCCGCTATATCAGCCAGTTGTCCAATTCAATATCTTCTCCCGCATAATACAGCATCAATGGCGCATCACTCGGCCAGCGGCCGGCCTCCTCATTGTCACGCACCAGGGAGACTGACGCAAACAGCTTGCTTTTGGGAGACAGATGCAGCGTCTCCAGAGGGATGCACACTTCGCAGGTGCGCAGGATCTTCCAGCTGCAGTAACTTCTGGTAGGTGTCCAGACGCCGTTCTCCTTGACCTGCAGCAGCCCTTCATCATTCTTCATCTGCAACTGCAGCCGGTATTCGCGGTCATGGATCAGGTGCAGATTGAGCACATCGTCCTCCTTCAGAAGCCGGGAGAGTTCCTGTACTCCGTCTATCCTGAAGAAAAGCGACGTCTCGTTAAAACCATAGTAGAAACTCTGCAGCATCCTGTCGGACGAATGCATGGCGGACCCTTGGCGTGTCAGGTCATACAGGCCGGCCGCAAGCCATTCAAAGTAATCGCTGGTCCTGCCGTTAATCTCCGGATCGATAAATGCGACCGGCTCCCGGACCAATCCAGCCGGGTTCCTCTTCTTGATCGGCTCCAGCAGTTCGCGGGGCGGATCCTGTCCCAACAGCCGGTAGACATTCATCAGATGCTGGCGGAAAAGCCGGTCGAATTGGTCGCTGTGAGGTGAAAAATGGTCGTCCCCGTACCACCAGAACCAATCGCTCCCTTCAGCGGCATAGAGTGAACGGCAAATGGTCTCGGCCGTAACATCCGTTGACGGCTCCCCGCTCTCAAGAACAGCTCCAACCAGCGGATTGCCGGAAACAGCGGCTTCACGCGCCCGGGAAATCAGATCCCACGCCGTATTTTCTTCAGGATGACCAATCCAGATCCCGTAGCTGCCGTTAATCCAGGAACCGGGAAAGATCGTATGGAGACGGCCATCGAAATGAGTCTCTTTCAACACCTCACTGCATGTGGTCAGGCGAAGCGACGCTGACTCGGCAATCCCTTTGTACATTCCCTGCAGGAAATGATACGCATTGTCCGGATAATACTCCCAGGCATTTTCACCGTCGAGAATAATGGAAACTACCCTGCCGTTCCCGCCAACACGGGATTTGATAGCATTCAGGCGGCCACACAGGTCGGCCACGGCGCGCTTTGCCTCCCACTGCGAGTAGGTAAAACCGATCAGGTCGGAGAGCTGGTGATCGCGAAAAAATGCGCCGATCTCACCCTGATTGCTGCTGAAACGCCACGGCCGATACAGCCGCTCTTTTCCAGCGCCGAGGCCACCGTCCATACTTTTTTGCAGAATTTCCTCATCGGTAGCAATCCAGCGAATGCCACTCTCGGTAATAATGGCCAGCGTCTCGTTGCTGACTGACCCCTCCGAAGGCCACATGCCGGCAGGAGCGAAACCGAATATTTCGCTAAAATAGCTGATCCCGCGACGGATCTGGGCACGGGCATCCTCGGGATGGCGAAAAATGGCCGCAGGCAGCACAACGCGCGGTATTGCGGTCTGGGCAGTACGGATATCGCACAGCAACGGCATGATCGGATGATAGTAGGGGGTCACTGACAGCTCAATCCGTCCCTCAATATGAAGACGCCGATACAACGGTATTATCGCCTGTAAAAGTTCCTGCTGGGTAGCAAAGAGCAAATCCTTATCTGCTGCGGAAAAGTTTTCGCCCTTGGCAACAAGATCGGCGAATACCGGGTACCGGCGTCTGGCGGCCTCACCGGTCCATGACAGAAAAAAGCAGACCTGCAGATCCAGCAGATCCTGTTCGCTGAAATGCCTGACCCGCTCGGCAGCACTGCCCGGTTTCCCTTCACCCGCCATATAGAGCAACTCCAGGTACCGCCGGGAGGGCTCTATCATATTTTGACGATTGGCCGAGAAAAAGTTCTCCAGCAGAAAAATCCGGTCATCCTGGTTCAACTCGGACGGGGCCGCTTTCCCCTTTTCAAGAAACGGATCAACCGCGGTGCCGGAGGCGTACTCCAGCAACTGTTCTATCAGCGACGGCACCAGATTGAAGACCGCTTTGGCGCCGGGCGTATCTTCAACAATTGCCGGCATGTCAAAATAATCCTTGATGCCATGCAGATACGTCCAGGGAAGGGCGTATTCATTTTTGAGCGGGTCTTTGTAGTATGGTTGATGCATGTGCCATACTATGACCACATCGAGCGGGATGGAGTGCATGAGGGGTTACACCATCTCCTTCTTCCACGCCACAATCTTCTTTTCGTACTCGCCGAGCAGCTTCTGGGCCGATTTCTGGTCCCTGGCATCGGCCACGATATGGATCACCGGAAGGTACTGGTCAGGCAGAACCAGCAGCCACTCAGCTCCGAAATGCACCTTGATGCCGTCGATGAACGTGGCCTCTTGTTCCAGGCTATCCTCGCTCATCTTGCGCATGATGCCACCCTTCATTTCCCAGGGGCAGGGGAGGCTGGTTTGAAGAAAGGTAGTGCGCGGGACATCCGCGAGTGTCTGCGACAGCGGCACTCCGCCCGCGGCGCTCAACTCCATCAGCTTCGCAATCGCAAACATGCCGTCAAAGGCTGATTGAAAACGGGGGAAAGCGAAGCGGCCATCAGTGGTACCGGTCAGGATGATTTCCGAAGAAGAAGCGGCCTCTTGCATGGCGCGGTCCGAACTCTTGGTACGGATTACCTGGCATCCCTTATGCCCTACCACCAGTTCGGTTGTTGAAGGAGCCTGGACCGGCACGGCGATGGTGCCCTTCTGCCCGCTCTTCATCAACAACGCTACGGTAAGTGACAACAGTTCAATCCCGGTGCAGATCCTGCCGGTCTCATCAACCAGCGTCATCGCCTCTGCAGATGGGTCAAGCCAGAATCCGGCCTGTGCCCCGAGTGACGTGACAATTGCCGAAAGCTGGTTGAGGGACTGCTCTTTATCCTTGATTTGAACCCCGCGCCCCTCATCAACGTATGCGTTGAGTGCTATGACCGAAAAGCCGAGTTCATTCAAAAGCTGCGGCAGCATCTGGCTGGAGGGAGAAAAATTGAAGTCAACAACCACAGTAAATGCCGATTTTTTGAGGAGCTCACGATCCAGTACCCGCAAAAAACCCTCGCGATAAAAGTCACCGACATTGTTGATATCGGAGATGACCCCCGGTTCGGTGTGGTGGGCACGACGGAAATTTTCCTTGAAAAAAGTGCGCTCCACGTTCTTCCCCATGTTGCTGGAAAAATCGAGGCCATCGCCATCCAGGAAAACGATTTCCAGCAGTGCGGGATCATCCTGCGCCTGACGAAAATGCACTCCGCCAACCTCGCCAAACGTCTTCAGTTTATAGCGGACAAGCGGCAGCGAGGTCATCTTCATATCGCGCACATTGATGCCTGCCGAGAGCAACCCACCCATGAAACAGCGCTTGAGCATGCGGGATGATGGATTGGAATCGCGGCCGCCAAGAACGAAACTCCCTTTGGGAAGCGAGGTGCCATAGGCGCACCCCAGTTTGGCACAAAATTCAGGAGTAAGTTCGACGTTGGAGAGCCCCTTGATAATTGCTCCCTCAAACAGCGCCTTTTTCCATTTTTCTCCCCAGATCATATTGGAGGTTACGGTTGCACCGGCTTCAATGGTCTTCTTGGGCCATATTTTAACGTCGGCTTTGATAACGGCATCGTCACCGACCGAGGTATCATCAGCAACAATAACACCCTCCTCAAGCGTTGCCCCCTGGCCGATGCGCACGTTTGAGCAGATTACACTGTCGGTTATTTTCGCCCCTTTTTTTACATAGGAATTGTCCCAGATGATGCAGCGGTTAAGCTTGACGCCCGCTTCAATGGTGCAGTTCCGACCGATGACAGAATCCTTGATGCGCACATCGCCCAGTATCTGGCTGTTGTCCCCGATCACAACCGTCCCCTCAAGTCCGGAGGCATACTCCAGCTTGACATCGGCACCGATCCGCAGGTCCTTGCCGACAAAATCCTGCTTCGGCTCGTCGATCTTAAGGTTGATCCTGCCTTTGAAAATATCGTGGTACGCTTCGCGATAGGAATCGGTGTTGCCGATATCTCTCCAATACCCCTTGGCGGTAACCCCGAACAGCGCATCCTTCTTTTTAAGCATGAGCGGGAACAGATCCTGTGAAAAATCGAAGTTTTCCCCCTCGGGGATGTATTTCAGAATCTCCGGTTCAAGTACATAGATACCGGTGTTGATGGTATCGGAGATCACCTCTCCCCAACCCGGCTTTTCCAGGAACTGGGTAATGCGCTTCTCCTTGTCTGTGATCACGACGCCGAACTGGAGCGGATCCTTGACTGATGTCAGCGTTATCGTGGCTTTTGCCTTGTGGTCGGCATGAAAATCGACAATTTTCTTGAGATTGAAATCCGTGAGGAGATCGCCGCTGATCACCATGAAACGTTCATCCAGATATTTTTCAGCCGCCTTGACCGCCCCGGCCGTCCCCATATCGGCAATCGGGGTGACATAGGTGATCTTGACTCCGAAATCAGAGCCGTCGCGGAAAAAGTTCTTGATATAAAAAGGCTGATGATAGAGCAGCATAACGAGTTCGGTGATTTCGTATTTCTTCAACAGCTCTACAATATGAAGCATGATCGGGCGGTTAAACAGCGGTATCATCGGTTTTGGCATGCTGCCGGTAAGCGGCTGGATGCGGGTGCCGAAGCCACCCGCCATTATCACTGCTTTCATGTAAACACTCCTTCAGTCATGAAATATGGATCATGTGTTACAAGGGCGTCAATTTCTGTCCTGAGGGTGAAGCAGAAGTGTCCCTACAACCCTGCTTTTATCTTCTGCGCTTTCTTGGCCAGCACCCGGGCAATCTCCTGCTTTAATTCGGTCAGGTCACCCGACTTGACAACATAGCCATCCGCCAGCCAGGCCGAAAAATCATCCTTGTAGCAGGAAAATGCCGAACAGAGGATTACCGGCATCTCATGACGTTCCTTGACCAGTTTCTGCAGCAGTTCGATGCCGCTCTCGTTCTTCAGCTTGATATCCAGCACGGCCAGGTCGAACACTCCTCCCTGAAGTTTTTCGGCCGCCTCGGCACTGCTGGCCGCCGTCACAACTTCGTACCCTTCGTCCTTCAACTCTTCGGCGTACAACAGCCGGATGTTCGCCTCATCGTCTACTACCAATAGCCTGCTCATGATTGCTCCTCCTTGCGAGTGGGAAGTGTGATGGTATAACGGATGCCACTATGTACGTCAGCCTGCGCAACAAACGGGATTCCCTGCTTGTCGAGCATTGTTTTGCACAGCGCCAGTCCCAGTCCGGCGCCAAGGTCATGGGTTTCCGAAAAAGGTACCAGCAGATGGTCAAGTTCCGCTTGCGATATTAGCCGACTGCAGTCTTCAATCCTAAGAATGACACAATTTTCCCCTTTCTGAGATCGGATTGAAATTGACAGGTCTTCGCTAATCCCGTTGATATCATTCTGCAAAACGGTTCGAAGACAGTAGGAAAGCTGTTTGAAGTCGATATATACCGCAGGCAGGTCGCCGTCCGGAGTATAGCAGGTGGAATAGCCAAGTGATGTCATACTGTCGGCAGTATCACGCAAGGCATTCTCAACCAGTTGGTTCACATCCCAGAAATCCCGTGTCGGATATAACGAATCGGAGTAATTGAGTATCTCATCCAGAACCCCCTCCAGCTGACGGGTTTCGGCAACAATCGACTCAATAAATGTGCGCCTCGGGTCGGATTCCGTGCTGTTTTTGAGCATCGAACGGGCAAATCCGCCGATAATCATCAGCGGATTGCGGACCGAGTGGGCAATGCTGGAGGTAATCCGGCCGACCAGAGCCATATTCTCCATCCTGACGATCAATTCCTGCTGCTCTTTCAGTTTTTTCCCTGCTTCGGTAACACGGTTGAGTTCAATCTGCAGCTTGTCGTACAGCGAAGCGCGTTCAATGGCAAAAGCGACCGGAAAACCGAATGTTTCCAGTGAATGCATGTCTTCTTCCGTGATGGTTCGATGCGTGATGCAGTTATCGGCGATGATCATGCCGACCCGGCGATTGCGTGAAATCAAAGGCATCGAAAGGAACGTATCAACACCCAGCAGGCGGGCCAGCTCGGGAGGAACATCCGGATGCTGGAAAGCCCCCTCCACCATGATCGGCCGTTTACCATCCAGTGCTTTGATGAGAATATGATCCTTGTTGGAGAGCGGTACCGTCAACTGTTCAAGGACATCGTGGAATTTTGCGCGTTCTGAGGAGAGTTTGTTCAGGCGGAAGTTTTGAGCCAGGGTTTGCAAATCCATGTCGTTCTGCAGGATCTCGTTCCAGACCTGGCTGGCCTCCTCCATATTACGCGGGCCGAGGCCCAGGTACCCCTTAAGGATCCCTTCCTCACGGTCACAGAGCAGCAGGAAGGCGCGATTCATGCCGAATCCCTTGCCGGCGGTGATGGCGGTCAGTGCGACAGAAAGCACCTCATCCAGATCAACCGAGCTTTGCAGGACATAGCCGAGTTCGTGCAGGAAGCGAATTTCAAGAGTTTTATTGTCGAGAAAACTTACCAGGGACTGGATCTGAGTCTTTTGACGGCGGTATTCAGCAAGGAAGCTGGTGAGAACCGGTGCGAGTGGATTGTTATCGTCATGCAACTGCTTAAGACCGTTCAGGAATCTGGGGCATTCACAGCACTTTTCCAGATTGCGCTGCCGCTTTGAAACGAGCAGATCCTCTTCGCCCACTCCTACATTCGGGCAATCTCCCTGCTCAATCGCTTCCCTGTCCCAGCAACACTCCCGATCCACACAAAACCTCGTCAGATGTAGTAGGGTCAAATTATATCAGTCAAAAACGAGTATGCAACCCTTCGGCTCTCAGGGACCGAAAGATGACCGGAGGCTGAGCGGAGGCTGAGCGGAGCCGAAGCCTATTTCACATTCCAGGTAGTCCCCTGTGCCGAGTCAAGGAGTTGAATCCCCTTTTCCAGCAGCAGATCGCGGATTTCATCGCCCCTCTTGAAATTTTTGGCGGCCCGCGCCTCCCCCCTCTCGGCAATCAACCGCTCGATCTCTTCCGGTGTCATGTCAATCTGGACAGCCTTGGCAGACTTGATCCCCTCCAGCCAGGAAGCCGGCGCAGAGCTAAAAAGCCCCAACACGCTACCCGCCTCGACGAACAGATGGCGTATGTGGGCAATCAGTGACAAAGAGAGCGGCGTAATCTCGTGCGTTTCAGCAAGAAAGCGGTTGGTGCAGCGCACGGTTTCAAACAGGACACCAAGCGCTTGCGCACTGTTGAAGTCATCATCCATCGCATCGGTAAAACGGGGAATAAACTGGTCAACCTTTTCCTGCAATTCCAGACCGACCTGCGACAGAGTTTCGACCACGGCGATTTCAGACGACGGTGACTGTCCGTTCAATATTTCGTCCAATACCGCGAGAGTGCTGTAGATACGCTCCAGCCCGGACTGGGCCTCTTCCAGATTCTGATCGGAGAAGTCAATCGGTGAACGATAGTGGGCCGAGAGGATGAAAAAGCGCAACGTTTCCGGATCATATTTTTTCAGCACCTCACGGATGGTAAAAAAATTGCCCAGAGACTTGCTCATCTTCTCAGCGTTGATATTAACAAATCCGTTATGCAGCCAGTAGCGCACAAACTGGCAGCCATTGGCCCCTTCCGACTGGGCTATTTCATTCTCATGGTGGGGAAACACCAGGTCTTTCCCGCCGCCATGTATATCGAATGTTTTGCCCAGAAATTCCATGCTCATGGCAGAGCATTCGATATGCCAACCGGGGCGACCGTTCCCCCAGGGGGATTGCCACCATGGTTCTCCCGGTTTTGACCCTTTCCAGAGGGCAAAATCCATGGGATGACGCTTTTTATCACCCACCTCGACCCGGGCACCGGCCTGCATCTCCTCCAGGTTGCGCCCTGAGAGTTTCAGGTACTCCGGAAAGGTCTCAACAGCATAATACACATCACCTTCGGAAACATACGCGTGCCCCTTGGCAATCAGCGCTTCGATGATGCCGATGATACCATCGATATGATCGGTTGCCTTCGGCTCTATAGTCGGTTTGGCCAGCCCGAGACGCGCCATATCCTCATCAAAAGCCTGGATATAGCGATCGGCGATCGTCCGGTAATCAGTCCCTTCCTGATTGGCCCGATTGATGATCTTGTCATCAATGTCGGTGTAGTTGCGAACATACGTTACATCGTAACCGGCATATTTCAGGTAACGGAAGATAATATCGAACACTACCCCGGCCCGGGCATGACCAATATGGCAATAATCATATACCGTTACTCCGCAGACATACATCCCTGCCTTGCCGGGGATCAGGGGAACGAAGAGCTCTTTTTCACCCGTGAGGGTGTTGTACATACGCAATGCCATACGGTAAACTCCGCTTGTAAATTGTGAGGCATTATGCCTCTTCGTGGCAGGGATGGCAAGGAGGGAAAAGTGATCGCCACTGCATCGGGAGATGCTCTGCGTTAAAAAATCCCGATCGCGATCCAGACACAACCGGCATCGATCGGATCAGCTGCTGCATCACTCGCTCTTCAGCTCTTGCTGACGGCTGCTGAACCGTGTCAATCTTGTTGAGGGGCTGACCGGCGCAGCTTTAGCATGCCCTTCAGCGCACCCTTCATCTCGTCCATGATGACTCTGTCTTCAGGTGAAAGTTTGGCCAGATATTCCCTGACAAACACCAGAAAAATCGAACCAAAGAAAGCCATCACCGACGACATAATAACGATCAGCGCGCGCTTTGGAGTGCTCTTGCGGATCGGCGTCACCGCTTCGTCCAGCACCTGCAGCGACGAAGAATCACGGGCTTCGTTAATCTTGGCCAGTTCGAACTGCTTGGTAAGCTGCTCGAACAGTGCTTCCTGTGTCTTCAGCTCGCGCAGACGGCGGACATATTCCACCCCGATCGCGGGAGCATTCCCGACCGAAGGAATTACTCCACCACCTCCGGTACCACTCATGCTGTTCAGCTGTTTGCGCAGTTTTGAAAGTCCCGCCATCATGGAACTGACTTCTGCGCTTTCATCCGTCATTGAATTTCTCAGCGCAGCCAGCTGCACCTCTTTGGCGACAACCTCTGCCCGCAATCGGGCGATCCCCTCGATTGCAGCCGCAGCCTGGCTGTCAGCCTTGATTGTCTTGTACTTTTCCTGAAAACTCCTCATTTCCTCTTCGGCAGTTTTCAGATCCTGTTTTACCACCACCAGCCGTTTTTCAAGGAAGCTCCGTTCGGTACCGGCTTTTGTCAGATTCAGTTGAAGGCTCTTTTTCTGGAGTTCCTCAACAAATGTATTGGCAATCAGAGCCGCTTTCGCAGGATCCTTGGAATCGGCAGCAATGGTGATTATGCCGTTTTTTCCCGCATCAAACTTGACAATTTTCAGCAGTTTTTTCCGGGTATCATCGGCATTTTTCGTTTTGAGTTCTTTTTGAAGATCGAGCCGCTTGATCACTGAGTCCATGACCGAGCGGCTTTTCAGGATCCCCATGTACAAATCGCTCGATCCTCCCAGGCCGCCCGCCAACCCTGCCAACCCCCCACCACCCATTGTGGCCAGCAGCGCGGCAGCACCACCGGTGGAATCCTTCTGCGGTGGCAGCAGTGTTGCTTTAGCGGTATAGACATTTCTAATGGCCAGTGAAGCCATTAAGGAGAGCAATGCAACGACTCCGGTGATCTTGGCGATCAGTGGCAGGTTGCAGACAACCACCCGAAGAATTTCCAGCAGTTTGATCTCTTCCCCGGCTTCCGGCTCCGGGTATATATTCTCGGCACGTTTCACGCTCACCCCTATTTCATGATTGTCCAGATTGTTCCGGTTGTCAGTGCCATATTTGCCAGGATCTGGGTTATATCCTTGATTTCACGCATCCAGGCGATCTTTTCGAGTTTTTGTGGAACTACCAGAGTATCCCCGGCCATAAAAGGTGACGAGAGGAAACTTCCGAAACTCAAGCCGTCATCACTCTGATACATGCCGAACGAAACCTGTTGACGACTGAATACCGTACCGTCTGCCCGGATGACATACATCTCGGACGTTTCAGCATCGTTGAGCGCCCCCCCGGATTTCTGCAGATAGGTATCAATTCCCTTACCCGGCAGGTAGATAAACGATGTCGGATTATACACCTGCCCTAAAACACTTACTACGCTCGGTCGTGAAGGGATCTCCAGCTGATCTCCCCCTTCAAGTTCCAGATCGTAATTGCTTGTTTTCATCTCATCAAGCGCTGAGAGTCGGATGACAACCCGTCCTTCCGCCTTGAGAGTCTTCATGCGCTCCACGCTTTTCAACAAGCTTTCCAGAGCGGCTTTTGTCGCATCGAGCTCTTCTTTGGACGTCGATACCGACACGATGGATGCCTGCTTTTGCAAAATATCCTTCTCACTTCGTGTAATAATTTCATCCATTCTCTTCTGCTGCATCTCACGAACAGACCGCCTGGTAAACTTCGCACCACGCAGATACGCGTTTTCTGAATAACCGCCTGCTCTTTCAATTACCGAACTCAGCCTTTCGTGAGAGGCCACCGAGTAGACCCCCGGAAACCTGACCTCACCTTTCAACACGATAAATTTCTCGGTCGCCTCCTGCCAGTTTGCCACCCCGCGCACAATCAGGACGTCATCACTCTGCAGCAGCAAATTATGAGCAGGATCACCGGCCAGCGCCTTACCAAGATCCAGCTGGATTCTGTTCGACTGCGCCTTGTCGCCGGTAATCTCGATCCGGCTCAGCTCTGCCTGGTCAAGAAACGCATTCCGTTTAGCACTCCCGGCTGCCGTCACCAGATCCCGCACCGACATGCCGGGAAAATAGTCATACTGGCCCGGGGTTACCACCGCTCCATTGACCGCCACCCGTGGTTTTTCTTCCATCTCCCACCGTGAAAAAACCTTGACCGTATCCTGTTCCTGCAGCAGAAGGTTATCAACCTGATTTCCGGCCAGAGCTCTCCTCAAGCTGACAGTAATCAACTCCTTTCGATAATCGGGAGGAGTCATGCGGGTAATCTCGACTGAGTCTAGGTACGACTCCGGAAGCAACATCTGTGTTGATGGTATCAGGTCAGTCAGTCGCATCAAGGGGCGAAACTGATATTCACCCACCTGCTGGACGTTTCCCTTTAGTACGACAACCTGTCTAACCGCTGCCTGAACAGGAAAAACCTTGACCATGTCACGGTCTTTCAATTCAACTGTTCCTAACTCAGCCTTGGGGTCGCTGCTTTTCAGTGAGTAATCCAGCGCGATGCGCGAACTGTTATTCTCGATCCTCTCAATCTGGATCCGCCCTAACGAGCCGCTGGCCGCCACTCCCCCCGCCATCTGTAAAATTTCCGGGAGAGTTGTTTTTCCGTTCAACTCATAAATTGCCGGACGCCGCACCTCGCCTGCCACAGCAACAATAGGACCAATCACCGGGACAAAGATTGTGTCGCCATTTTGCAGTTGCACATCCTTGTTGCGATCCCCGGAAAGCAACATGTCGTATAAATCAACCGTTGCAACAGTCTGACTGCCACGGGTTATCCTCACTGCGCGCAGCGAACCGTTTCGAGAAGGACCGCCTGCAGCGGCCAGCGCGTTAATCACCGTTGCCAGCGAACTGACCGGATAATTGCCGGGCGCTTCAACTTCGCCAACAACATACACCTGGATGCTCCTCAGCTTGCCAAGCGTCAGACTCATCTCGAAATTTCGATATGAGCGGCTGAGCGCCTCCTTTACCGCAGTCTGGGCTTTGTCGAAGGTAAGACCCCAGACCCGTACCGTTCCGATTTTCGGGATAGTCAGCTCTCCGTTCCGGCCGACCGTTAATTCCTGACGAAAATTCACCGCACCCCAGACATTGAGGTTAAGCACATCACCCGGTCCCAACTGGTAGTCAGTTGCTGCCGGCATTGCATCGATGGCGTTTGTCAGCTGTTGACTGTTTTTAAAAAAATCATAGCCGAACTGCTTCAGATCGCGACGCATCGGCTCAGCCTCAATTTTATCCAGCATCGTCGAGACCTTTTTTGAAAAAACTTTCTCAATGAGCGACCCCTGTTCTTCAGCCGGGAGCGGAGTAACCATTAGTTCATCGGATTTGAAGATTGTCTGCTGCTCCCGGTCAAGGGCAACTACCTGAATGAAATAGGGCTGGTTGTTTCGCAGCTCTCTGAGAACAAAATCAGATCCGGTCCCCACCATGACACTCTTTGATAACTTCCCGGATTCATTTCCATAACGGATAGTAAACCGGAGCGGCTCGTCATCGACTCTCGGGGTTAAATCCAGCAGTTTCCAACTCAGTTTGAGCAGGCCATCTCCCGGTTCAGTCTTTACTATTACGGAAGGTTTCTTTATTTTTTGCCTGGCCGTCTTACCCTTCGTCCTGAGGATGTCCGTGCCGTCCAGAGTATCTGAATCTTTCAGATCCGTGTCCCTGGTTTGTTGCAAATCCTGAAGCATCTCACGATCTTCCAGCGCCTTGATCATCTGGTCGTCTTTGGTCATTGGAGCTAAACGAATTGCGGGATCCTGCATAGCGGACGTCGGGATGTTTGACCGGAAAATTGTGGAGTCCATTTCATTTACAGGAGCGGGAGCAGCACCCGCGCCACCAACAGCCAGCAGCAGCATCAGCATTGGAAGAAGCAGGAGTCGGGAAACGTTTTGCATTATTGGATGCTCCTATGAGGTAAATCGTGTAGTACAGTGTATTTGAAACAAGCGGAAATAATACGTCAGGATAGTACGAAACGTCAACATCTTGATTTTGCTTTAGTACTTATAGCGCATCTCTATTTTTACCAGCTGGTTGATCCTGTCTACCCCGTCCACCAGATTCATGTTGGCACTCTTCTCAATCCCGTATCCCAGTTGGGCATCCAGTGCGACAGAAAGAGGCAGATTCCAGAAAACCCGTCCGGCATGTTTTTTCTCGACCGCTTGCCCGCCAACTCGACTAACCATACCACGGTTGGTATAGATATATTCCAGCGCCAGAGTATTGCGTGCATTGAACCAATGGCTGACGCGGAAGAAAAAATCCTGCGTCGCCCCCCCTTGCGAGTGGCCGATCGGCACATCTTTGTAAATATATCCGCCCGGAAAGGTGCCATTCGTATAGAGAATCTGATTCCCCTGAAAAAATTCGAAACGGAAGTCGTTCCGGCCATCATCAGTCAAACGCGGGATGTACAGACCTGCGATATAACTCTCGACAATCGGCCAGAACAGGGCCGTATCCTCTCCCGAGAATTCACCGTAGATCTCTGTATTGCGGAGCCAGGGCATGCGATAGCGGACTTCGATACCGGCGAGGCCGTTGGAATTGTCAGCGCCGGTCCCGCCGAGCACACCACGGAGCGAATTGCCAAGACCGTTTTTTACCCCGGTCCCGCCCACCTGTCGTCCCAGGTTAATGCCGACTTCCAGTTCCTCAAGCGGCTTAGCCGACAGCTTGAACGCATAAAACCAGGGCTGACGATCCACTCCATCGACAGTTGTCTTGTCGAAGCGGGAGGCGATGACAGCGTACTTGACAGCGCCAACGTACTTCACGTCAAACGGCTCGGGACTGGAAAGCTTGACCTGCGTAAAATTCTCGGCATTATTGGTCAGCGTGACAGTGCCGCGATACCCGAGTCCCAGCCAGTTTTCATCCTTGCCCGCTTCCAGCTCAAGACTTCCGCCACCCAGCTTCAGATAGCCCCGGTTAAGACGAATCCGGGTATAATCACCACTTGCAACCACGGCCGGTTCCAGCAGCAAGGCGGCACTGTCACCAAGATACCATTCCGAGCCCCAACGGACTTCGCCGCTGTGCCCCTCGTCGTAGACAACACCGTTGTTGTTTTCCAGCAACGGAGTACCTTCCCCCCCACGCTGCGTTACTACTGTTGTAGGCTGGTTTTTCGGCCTCAGCCCCGAGCCGATGCCGAAGACACCATCGTTTCCCGGATCATGCACCAGACGGCGATAATCCCGGGGTGCCCCATCCAGCCAGACGTAGCGCAATCTCAAGGAAGATACGGGACTGTAATCAACCACCGGTGTCTTTCTGCCGGGGTTCTCCCGCAGCGAAACCTCGCGGGGGATAAGCTCTCGCACCCGCCCGATCAGCTCTGCAGTAAAACCGTCGTCAGCATGGCCTCCCTCATTGCGTTTTTTTTCCGCCTCGAGCAACAGACGCGCAGCCTCAGCTTTACTGAAGGGCCTGATTCCCTTGAAATCTCCGGAAATCAGGCCGAAACCGGCAAGTTTGTCCAGATACCCGTAAACAGGGCTGTCGAGAGGAATATTGGCTGAGGATAAGGCCCAGAGTGGATTTGCTGACAGTATCAGGCAGGCAGCTGCAACAAAGATTTTCTTCATATTTTCCTGGTCATTCAACAGAGTCGGTTAGTAATACTGCAGCAGAGGACATGGAGATAAGCGGGCAGACAGTCAGCCTTTCTCCACGCCTCTGCGAAAAACAGTAATCAATCTTTCCCTGTTACGGCTTGATGTTCTTTGTCACGCCGTCACTAAGTTCTTCCGGCGTCTTGACGCCCAGACCGATCTTCCCGTTTGCATAGACGAAAGCAGGAGTAGAGGTTATCTCCAGCTCCTTCCCCATTTTTTTCATTTCAGTCGCATAATCCTTCGCTTTCGGATTCTTTTTGATAACCTTCTTCAGATAGCTCTCCTCCAGCATTTTCAAAGCACCGGGCATATCCTTCTTAGATGCCGCAATGATGGCATTTGTCTTCCATGCTGCATCCGGATGCATGTCGAGCGGGTAGAGCAGAATATGCACCGCCAGCTCGGGCATTTTTTTGACCAGCTGCAGAGCAGCTTCATGAGCCTTCGGGCAATAGGGGCAATCCGGGTCGCTGAACAGGTAAAGATGTTTCGTCCCCTTGGGGTTTCCCAGGAGCAGCGCATTATCCAGATGTATTTTGGACGTATCGACCACCTGCGACTCCAGCAGTTCCAGCATGCTCTTGCTGGTAATATTCACCTTGTTACCGGTATCGATTACCGTTCCCTGAATAAGGTAGCGCTTGGAAAAATCAAGATAGGCAATACCCTTGTTCTTTTCCTTCGCAATAACCATCTGATAGAGGCCGGGAACGGGAGCAGAACCGATGGATTCAACCGTCAGCGTAGGGTCGATCTTCGCTACCGCATCCTGTGCGTCCTGTCTGGTTACCTTGTGGCAGGCGGTACAGTCACCCGCGCATCCCAGTTCACCGGTGCCAAATGCGGCAGCGACTCCGGCAAATCCGGTCAGTAATGCAATGATGATCAGCAATTGTTTCATTTGTTGCTCTCCTTTTTACATTTCGTAATTTTTCTCACTTTGAAATCCCTGTTTGAGATATTACAGCTGAATGAACAAAGCGCTGCCCATCACAAATGCAACTTTAATTCTATCGCTATTTTCTGCAAGAAATTCATCTCCAGCCCTTTGGGGGCCATCACCGTATGGCCAGATATAGTCATCCATAATAATCCATCCTCCTTCTGCAACTAAGTAGCTCCAAGCAGCAACGTCGGACTTTGCCGCGTCATAACTATGGTTACCATCTATGTGCAGTATCGCGATATGGCCGCAATAGCTTGTCGTTCCAAATGATGGCGATGTTGCATTTAGATGTTCACAATAGTGCTGGGCCCCGTCAACAGATGGCATTCGTAAGTAGTTAACAGGGAGAGAGTTGTGAGGGAGGAGATTCATTTCAAAGACTATAAGTGCCTCATCGACATCCAGTTGAGCCGCCACGGTATCCACTATGCCATGTGCATCGTTTTGAATCAGATGCTCGTTTGACCATGGGTCAACACATAACAGATTTCCGATTTGATAATGATGTGCCAATCTGGCCAAAATAAAAGCTGACTTTCCCCACCAACTACCTATCTCCACAAGATCACCTGATCTGCTGCAGCGAGCAATTTCGCACAAGGCACACTGTTTTTCATAGTCACACATTCCGGGAATCACGTCGGAATGCCAGAATAGGCTAGCCAGTTCGATTTCCGACATTGGCGGTTTATGAGCAATATCCGACACAAGAGCAAGGGGACTTTCGAGAAGAGATCGCGCGCGGCTCAAAGCGGCACGGTATGTGCTCAATTCTGTATTAAGAGGAGAGTCGTTAACCAGTGCCACGTCCGGAGCAATATCTTTCATAGCACGATTCAAATAAGCCCAGACTACGGGATTCGGGGTAAAAATCCCTCCAATGTTGAATGTTTCAATGGCCTGCTGAAGTGCATCATCAAATCCCGGGTCGGTAATGTAGGGCAGATAGTGCCATTCCGGGTATTTTTCCCGGGAGACATCGCTTGAGATTGAGGAAGCTCCGATGACCGCTTGCTTATCGACAAGGCATTTCTGAAGATACTCCAGTGAACGAGGCATACCGCCCGGAAAAATAAGGACCGGCTTTATTTCGTTTTCGTTTCTATTCATTAAAATGATGCCCTTCTGGAATAAACACCATCAACCGCAATAAGCCGGAATTATCGGTTCAGCGATGACGTATATGTGTTCCACCGCCTGTCAGCGTTTCTCTATCGTACATGTTTCTTAATGATCTCTGCGATTTTCCGGATATCGTCCAATTGCACGCTGGTACCGGTAGGCAACACCAGCACCCTCTGCGAAAGGCGTTCGGTCTCTAGCAACACCCTGCCGGCATTTGGGAAAAATGAGCGGTACGGTTCCATCCGGTTACAGCCGGGGAAAAAATATCGGCGAGCGATGACATTTTCACGATGAAGTATCTCAACCAATCGGTCGCGACTTACTTCCGTCTGCGCCTCATCAACTTCCACAACAATATATTGAAAGTTACTATTCTCATGTTCAGGCAACTCTACCAGCTTGAGCCCTCTGACAGGAGCCAAATGTTGTTTGTACGCAAGATAATTGCGACGATTGACATCTATGAACTCATCAAGAGAGTCCATGTTGGTCAGTCCCATTGCAGCACAGATTTCAGTCATTTTGCCATTGGTTCCTATATACACCACATTGTCGTAGCCATGGAATCCGAAGTTCTTCATCAAGCGAATCTTTTCTGCAAGCTCATCCGAATGCGTTGCAACCAAACCACCCTCAAAGGTGTTAAAAAATTTAGTTGCATGAAAACTGAAAACCTCGGCATCGCCAAAACCGCCGATCATTTTGCCCTTATACGAACAGCCAAAGGCATGCGCAGCATCCAGGACAAGTTTCAGATTGTGCCGGTTTGCAACATCTGTCAACGCTTCAACATTGCATGCCCTTCCCCAGAGATGCACGCCTACGATCCCGGTTGTGCGCGGAGTAATCATTTTCTCTACCTGAGCCGGGTCAAGTGTATGAGTTATCGGATCAATGTCGCAGAATACGGGGGTAATCCCTTGCCATTGAAGACTATGGGCTGTTGCAACAAAGGTGAAGGCGGGAACAATGACCTCGCCTTCCATCCCCAAGGCACGAGTGGTTATTTCAAGAGCAATCGTTGCATTGCACATTGCAACGCAGTGTTTAACACCTAAAAATTCCTGAAGCCTCTTTTCGAATTCCTGCACAAATGGACCGTTATTAGTAAGCCAGCGCCGGTCAAGCATGTCGTTGATACGACTGAGCAACACCTCGCGATTGCCAATGTTTGGACGGCCAACATGGAGTTTTTCTCTAAAGGAAGGGAGCCCATTATGGAGTAGATTTTCGTCTATTACTACTTGAGATCCCATGGTTATTTCCAGTAATCCATAAACCCTTTCTTGAAAATAAGGTTATCCGCATAAGCATGGTTATACTCACTTACTGACTGTTCAACGAAATCAACATTGTCTTTAAACCAGAACCACATGGTTGAATCCAAGTGGTAGACTGAGGCTTTGAATCCGTATTTTTCGAAGAGCAGTTGCATACTCCTATTGGTGTAAAAAGCCACATGTACCGGCAAGAGATAGAACCATTCCGGATCCAGCGGAATTTCTTCGCGAACCATGGTATGAATCGAAAGCACACCGGAATCAGAAACCAATGCAGCAATTTCATTAAATGGCTCAATACTCAATAAATGTTCAAGCACGGAGGTGTTGATGACGTTATCGTATCGACGGGAGGCTAACTGATCTTCGGTCAGGTACTCACCATTCCCCGAGTGCATGAATCGGTCAAACTTCAGGGTAGGAAATCCGCTTTCTGTCAGAAGATCGGCAAGTTTGCCGTCTCCACAGGCATAATCTACCCAAGGCAGCTGATGCGGCACTACGCTCATTTCTACAAGTTTTGAAATCATCTTTGCCTGAGCAGCCAAGCGAGTGGTCCATTTAGGATCGTAGGCCGTGAAATCGGTACCCTGATATGTTGAATGCACCGCCTCGTTCAGCTTTTCCCATTCGGAAGTGGACATATCCTTATGCGTTTTGGAGAAAACAAAACCACAGTCATTGCATTTCCAATATTCCACTTCATACAGATTGAACGCACCACCAAAGTTCTTGGAAAAAAAATACGACATTGCTGTATTACATATCATGCATTCCATCTGCTGTGCCTCCCATCATACCGATAAAACTTATGCAGCAGCCTGTTTGGAAAAGAGCGGCGGGCTCTCATTTATGAATGGTTACTTACTCATATTTTTTTACTATCTCGTTTCTTCTGGCCGGATTTCCAAGCAGCATGCTGTTAGGCAAAGCATCCCTGAAACACACAGCCCCGGCAGCTACGAATGAATTGCTGCCGATTGTTATATGTGGAACCAGCGACGAGTTGGCCCCTATAAAGCAGCCTTCCCCAATTCGGGTAAATCCGCCGATCCAAGCCCCTGGCAACACCACACTGTTTTCGCCGATAACCGTGTCATGCGCCACAACGGCTGAATGCATTACCATCACATCTTCTTGTAACTCTGACGACGGACCGATTACCGAGAAATATCCGACCAGACAACCTGGAGACAATCTGGCATCAGGAGCCACCTGTGCCGAATGGTGAATCATCGGAGCCACCGGAATCAGGCCCAGGCTTGTTGCGTACTGACGCGCCCTTATTCTGTGAGCACTATCCAGAATTCCAAGAAAATAGTGGGATGCACACCTGCGAACCACATCCCAGTCCGTAATAACAGGGAGCCCCTCAACCGGTGATGCAGGGAACCCCTCGTCAACGAATGTCCCGACAAAAGCATCACGTCCGAAAACTCCAACAATGTCACGAGCCAAGGCTCCGGAACCGATTAAAATAGTTTTTTGAGGACGATTACCTGACATTATAAAGTTCTCCCCTCTGACTCTTGCGTTAACTCTCGCTTTCGTGCCTTGACCAACATGGCCACATCCGGCTGATATTGGGCAGGATTACCAAACACCAGTGAATCAGCAGGGACATCTATTGATACAATTGCACCGGCACTGATTCGACATCGATCTCCCATGGTTACTCCAGGAAGAATCTTAGCCCCCGTGGCAACCAGACACTCTTTACCAATCGCCACGCCCCCGTTGACGCAGGAATAAGGCATAAGTGAACACCTGGTCCCAACAACTGAATCATGTCCAACAGCAGAATAAACATTCATAAAAACAAAATCAGAAAGCACTGCATTGCCGGCAAGCAAAACAAATGGAGCAATGATACTGCCCGTTCCGAGACGGACGTATTTGGATATAACTGCTGTTGGATGAACAAATGTTTCCCATACAAGTTGCAGGTTTCGGTACTTCTCTATAACAAACTCTTTATGCTCCGGATAGCCAACAGCAAGAAATGCGTTTTTACATGCACCTGAATATTCATCCGGATGAATGACCTCATAGCCAAACAAGTCATCCAGTTTATTTTCATCAAGGATGCACGTAACACGGTAACCGCCATGCTCTTCAATATATCCAAGCAATTCTTTTGCAAGTCCTCTTGCACCGACGATTATCACATCTTTTTTTGACATCAGAATGCCTCGTCCTTTGTCAGCACCATCGCCATGGCCCGCGGAAGAAACCGGCCGCCCGGCAGACGATTACCACTGTCACAGACGAGTCTCACAACACGAAGACCAACTTCTTCCGCCATCAAAATGGCCTCGCTTTCCTTATGGAATTCATAAACGTGATCACGTTGAGGTGACTCCAGGGCAGTACTGAAAAAAGCGAGTCCACCCGGTTTCAGATTCCTGCTGATGGAGGCAAACAGGGTGCGTGGAGCCTGCAAATGTTCCGCAAGCATGGCAGCCATGATTCCGTGGTAACCGTGTCCCTCTTTCTGGTCATCAAGTGTCAACACATCCTTCACAGCAAAACTGGCACGATCCGTATGCCCTGAAGCCTCGGCAAGCTTTTGGGCAATGCCGATCGCCGGAGGACTTATGTCATAGCCAGTCAGACTGGCATCCTTTCGATGCTCAATGGCTGCAAGCCCCATGACGCCGTGGCCGCAAGCCAGTTCAAGGATTGCCGGTGCTGTCGGAAGCTTGTCGAGAAATTCATCCCTGAACAATCGTATATGGTTGGTCATACTTTCCCAAAAAGCATAAATAAGAATAGCCGCCCACATGTAAGGGGTCATGTAGGAGCTGTCCTCATACACATGCTCTATAATATCGGGCAGAGCCTCGGGCGTGTATCGACCTTCCTCCTCATACTTCCGTTGCGCCTGCGAAACATGCATGCAATATTGAACATACCCCTTGGCCGCGTGATCAAAAACATCTTCACCATATGCTTTGTAAGCCCAAAGTGCCAATGGAGAAAGGAGCCAGTCGCAGATATCCCGATTGTGCTCATATGCCTTCTGTGCACCCGGATAGAACATTCTGGCCTTCTTTTCGAGGGCCACAAGGAAATCATTATTTTCGGCCATTACTATTCCCCTTGAGGCAAAGAATTTATTGATGGAGCATGGCGAACCCGCCTAACCATCGGAAGGATCAGATTATTGCCGTCCCACGGTGAATCAAACACATGCATTAACCCAAGACGCACAATCCTGTCCACACCCTGCTTCCCAGCCAGTTCAGCCAGTTCTGATTCCAACTGGGGATTTGACATGCCAAGCCCCACTGTCTGTACATTACCATCAAGAAGTGACACGATCTTCCTCAAGTCGTCAACCGGCACGACATGCAGCGTTTTCCCCTGAACCGGTTCAGGGAATGTGAACGCATTGTGGAGAAGAATTGACCAATCGGGCGTTTCTGGAAAAATTGCGGAATTGGTGGCGTCATTCAACAGAGTGGTTGCCCTGGCTCGGACAATGGCCGATGTAAGCGATTCATCAATTTCAAAACGGGGATGCGCTCGATTTTCCTCTCTGAATGCCTTTGCCAGCGAATCGAGCAGTGGGGCAATGTCGTCAGTGCCATCCCGTTCCACAAACAGTACCTGAGGAGAACTACAGGCCATCTGGTCAAACTGCCACACATCCCGGGCAAGACGCAGACACCATTTGGATCGAACTTCCGGGATGGTCCAGGCACCTCGATCAAGCGCCGCAACTGAAACCCTCGGACCGAATACCGTGAACCGCGTCCAAAAAGGGAACGGAAGAGCACGAATTGAAGTAACGGCCTCCTTCCCGCCCCAAATCATGGCACCATCAACAGAGCGAGCCATGGCCTCCTGCAATTCCTGGATGTCACTACGAAACGAGACGAAACGAAATCTGCGCGCAATTTTGTCGCCTCCCGGCACGCGTCGGAGTGATTCCAGCAGGTATTGCACCGGTTCAGAAAAAGAGGGGGGAACTCTGACCAGAGAAACATTCCCGCCCAGCAAGGCACAGAGTCCGGAAAGCAGGGGTAAAATCTGTACGTTTGCGGCGGGCCAATGTCCTACGAGGCCGACGGGAAACGTCTTGAAACGGTTATTGTTTTCGCGGACCCAGCCTTCATGCCACCGCTCCCCCAATTCACGGGCAAGTATCGCCGTAAGAGTCCCCTTTCGCAGCCACATTCCCAGGAACACCGCTCCAGGCACACTGGCGGCGGGATGCTTTACAACTTCAGAAGACCATCCGTCACAGATGCTGACAAGTTCCTGCACCGGCAAAGGTTCTTCGGCTAAAATCTGTTTGAGTTCCCTGGCGATAGCCGTAATGCGATCGGCAGTATCAACCGGTTCTATAACAAATATGTCCCGCAATGACGCATTCATTTTCAGGCGGTCCTTTGTCTGTCAATATTTCCACATCCGCGAACTTCTGCTTTGGCTATGCGCCCCACAAAGCGAAATGCGATGCCGGGACGGCCGCAAGAGCAGCCATCTTCGGCAATAACTGTTGCCATGTCTTCAGTAAGCAGAAGGTGTCCGGGAAAGCTTGCCGGCAGAGCGCTGCAAACCTGGACAATGCCTGTTCCGCCTGCTGGTACCGGCTTAAGCGTAAGCGGGTCACGGATGACAACAGCCCCGTAGACGGGAGCATGCTTGTTTCCTGCAGCACAGTCAGGGTATATGATGCCAAGATTTTCGACCATACCGTAGTAGTCGATTATCTTGATTTCCTGACACCCTATCACATGTGAGACCGATGTGTTGAAGGTCTCTTTACTTACGGATTCGTCAATAAGTTTCTTCCAGCCGCCGCTGTGAAGAATGACGGCTTGACGCAGTCCAAGGGTCTTCCCTTTTGTAATCAATGGCTGGATCAGCTTTGTCCAGAGTATCGACGTAAAGCCATAGATAATGACCGGCTTATCGCCATGCTGCTCAATGAACAGCTGCAATGCCTCGTCATCGATATCCAGGTTTCCGCCTTTTAGACAATAAACCGCCTCGGTAGCAAATGGTGAGAGAGCACGGATGGCTGCTCCCCTGGCTCCCAGAGTGGCTGAAGCTGCATTGGACTCAGCACTGTCAACTATCAGGTACGGGCGTCGATCAGAACCTATGAAATCGCGAAGAATTGCCACCACTCCTCTGGTCATCCGCTTGGCCGTGAGAGCATCGATGGCAATCCGGCTTGGTACCTGATCAGTAGTCGCACTGGAAAGGAGAATTCGTTGATATTTTTCTGCCGGAACAAGTGCTAACGGCGGATTTCGCTTAAAGGCCGAAACCGGAATATAGGGAAGCTCCGCAATGCTTTGCGCGTGTTCAACCTTGATCGGCCAATGACGAACATAATTGGCGTAAAGGTCCGAATGCTGTGCCGCACGTACCACCTGTTCACGCAACAGGGCAAAAACGTCCGCTATTGCTTCTTCGCTTCCAAGGCAATACGGAGGTCCGGACAGCAGGGCTTCTATGCTCTCATCAAGGGTTTTCATAGGTTGCCAGGCAGATCAAGGCTGCACGATCCAATTTTCCACGATCCGTAAGAGGAAGGTGATCCATAATCCGTATTTTCTCGCATGTCCAGGCGGACGGCAACGATCTCTTGATTCTGTTGACCATTTCCTCATGCGAAACGCCGTCTTCAAGAACAACAAACAGCGCTGGGGCCTCACCCGCCTCTTCATGGAGGACAGCGCAGGTTGCCGCTTCTCGTACCCCTTTAACACAGAGAACTTTTTGTTCAATTTCACCAAAAGAGAGACGTTTACCGCGAACTTTCAGGAAATCCCCGTTACGCCCCTCAATCCAAACATACCCTTCTTCATCAATTTTACCTGAATCGTTAGTGTTCAACCAACCATCCCTGAACACCTTTCTGGTTCCTTCCGGATCATTCCAGTATCCATGGCATACAGAAGGCCCGCAGACTTGAATGAATCCATTCTTGTGGGGAGGCAAAACCACGCCGGCGTCATCAACAATGCGAAGTGACAGGTTATCCAGAGGTCGCCCGACACTCCCCTTTTTCTCTAAAAGCCTTTCAGGTTCCAGGCATGTAATTCTCGATGTGGCCTCCGTTTGTCCATACATGACGTAAAACGGCACATTTGGCATAAGTGAGGTGAATAGCTCTATATGCCGCCACTCCAAGTGGCCACCAGCCTGTATCACTCTGCGCAGGCCAGGGATCTGAAGGGTTGATATGCTTGAGCGGGAAAGCAGTATCTTGTAGACGGAAGGTACTCCGGCAAATGTTGTGCATCCGTATTCGGAAGCGGATCTCAACACCTTGTCCGGAAACATGAATCGGCTATCAAGAACAACACTTCCGCCGCAATAGAGGTGGCTGTGGAGTATACTGGCACCAAAACAGTACGAAAGCGGCAGGATAAGCATGGCGTTTTCGCCCTCACCAATCCTCTGGCTTCTCACGATGGCAGCAGTGTTTGCCATAAGGTTGCCGTGGCTCACCATAACAAATCTGGGCGCACCGGTCGTACCGGATGTCGGCATAAGAGCCGCCAGATCTTCCGATTCACGTGGTTCAGGAGGAACCGCTCCCCCGGAGGACTTTGTAAAATCAGCGCAGAGCCAGAGAACATCAGGGCGAATGCCGACAGGAGGAGTTGTGCCGTTTTCAGACCAGAGAGCCCTCGCCCCGGTAAGTTCAACATATGTTGCAGCACTGCTGGTCAGAATTGATGAGTCAATGGGCACTGCAACGAGTCCGGCATATATTGCCCCCAGATACGCCAGAACAGAAGCAGGAGTAAGCCGACATGCAATGACGATACGATCACCAGGCTCAAGGCCCTGCTCCAGAAAAAAACCGCCACTTTGAGCAATGAGTCGGGGTAAATCTGTAATTGTTTCGCCCGTTTTTGCATTGACAAGACAGGAAGAACAACTGCACCGTTGTGCCAGTTCACCTGAAAAGTTGGTACCATTCATGACTTATTGAGTTTGTTTTGCATTACTTCTACTATTGCAGCAACGTCTTCCATTGCCATTAATTCATCTATATCAAAGCTAACGTTGAATATTTTCTCCAATGAAGTTGTGAGAACCGCATGCCCTAAAGAGTCCCATCCGGGGATATCTTCAGGCTTTGAATCGATGGTCACCAGTGACGGCTCTGTGCCAAACGCATCTTTAAATCCGGAGCGGATGGTGTCCAATAAACCTTGCTCTTGCATATATGCAGCACTCCTTGTAGTTATTGATATTACTCCCTGTTGCAATGAGATCTCAATTTATGTCACCGTTCGAGATCCTGCAAACTAACTTCAAATGACTCAGCGGGCTCACCGGCACACCACCGTTGCCACATGATGCGGAGAGCGCGCTCCACTCCAGCAGCTACCACTCCGGACTGACGTGACGGTGCATTTTCGCATCGATTTCGCAGATCTGCCCGAAGCGTGCCCAGTTCCGGAATCATCCCGGCCACGGCAATACCTTTCAATACAAAATCAGAGGCATCACTGGCAATGAAATCCTCCAATCCTTGATGACCCAGGACCGCTGCACCAACTCTGCTTGGAACGGTCGAGCCAGCCAGAGTCAAAGTTGGCACTCCCATCCACAGACCGTGATTGGTTGTGGTACCTCCGTTATACGGAAACGTATCAAGACAGATGTCGACTGCATTATACAAGGCCAAATAGTCTTTCATGCTGCATCGATTATGGAAACAGAGGCGCTCGCGAGCAACACCGTACCGGTCAAATAATTCAATCAATGTCTCGGTATTGAAATCCTGGGGAATGGCACCCAGTACCATCCTGGCGGTGGGCAAGGACCGCAGCAGTTGAGACCATACGGCGACAACTTCAGGACCCAATTTATCCGGGCGATTGAAACTCCCAAACGTAACATAGCCGTTAATCGAATATGGTAGAACGTCAACTGGCGGAGCATCTTCGAGCGGTATAAACGGGGCCGCTACCGGTAGGTAGGCAAGTTTTTCAGTGAATTGTCCGTCAAATTGTCCGGAGGGAGTAAAAAAAAGATCCGTAAGGTAATAATCCATTGTAGATAAACCGGTTGTACCGGGGTAACCTATCCAGCTGACCTGCAGCGGCGCCGGCTTGCGGGCAAACACCGGTAGACGGTTGAGGGCTGTGTGGCCGGACAGATCAATAAGGATATCTATACCGTCATTGAAGATCATTTCTGCCAGTTCTGCGTCGGACGATCTGGCGACTGAATGCCACGTTTTCATATACGATTTAAGCCTCTGGGATGTGCCGTCTTCAGCGCCAAATGTATAGTAAGCATGCAGTGCCAGATCCGGGGACGCCGCCAACTGCCTGAAAACCGGCTCTATATAGTTGGAAATCGCATGATAACGCAGATCTGCCGAGACAAACCCTATGTGAAGACATCGATCACGTTCGCGCCCATTACTGTGTTGAGGCCAGTCTTTCTTTAGCGATGCTTCGATATGCTCCCCATACTGACGGTGCTCGGCGGCAAGTTCGACAGCGGAGATGTTTTCCTGGTGGCAATTACAGAAAAGCAGATTGCTGTGCGCTTTGGAAAAATCCGGATTTAGTGAGAGCGCCTGACGGAAGCATGACTCGGCTTCTGAAAGGCATCCCTTCCCCATAAGACAGGAGCCCAGATTGTTGAACGCATTCACATATTCCGGTTTGATCTCCAGCGCCCGCTTATAACTGGAAATCGCCAGATCAAACTGTTCTTGCTCTTGGAAGATGCTGCCCAGATTGTAATGAACCTCTGCAAAATCAGGTTTCATCGTCAATGCTCGTTTAAAGGAGTCCTCGGCTTCTGAAAAGCGTCCCTGATCTTTGAGATTACAGCCATAGTTGCAGTATGCTTGAGCGTTGTCCGGGCTTAACTTTATCGCTCGAAGAATGCTGGATTCTGCTTCCAGGTAACGTCCATGATCATTAAGGAGATTACCCAGATTACTGAATACCTCTGAATCCAGTGGCAAAAGCTCTGCCGCCTTCAGCATTGCAACAAGAGCCTCTGAAGTCCTGCCATTAATGGAGCAGAGAACTCCAAGTGCTTTCCAGCTGAAACCATGACGCGGAAATCGCGCCGAAAGAGAAC
>Ga0172380_10001264_pt1 | contig 44006 bp, 50 predicted proteins | sample Leawe162metaG_FD_119747 | JGI IMG/M metagenome (GOLD analysis project Ga0172380, IMG submission 119747) | Leachate microbial communities from a municipal landfill in Southern Ontario, Canada - Leachate well 162 metaG | ecosystem: Engineered > Solid waste > Landfill > Unclassified | place...
ACAGATTTCAACAAACTGATTGTTACAATCGAAACTGACGGAACAATTTCTCCAAAACAAGCTCTTGAAAATTCAATCGAAATTATGATTTCTCAACTTAAAGCCATTGTTGGTTTCAAAGAAGAATTCATTTTTGAAGAAAAAGCTACTGAAGTTTCTGAAGAATCTTCAGACAACGAATCAAAAGGAGACGAAATGGAAGATTTCCTAAAAACTCGAGTTGAAACTCTTGATTTATCAGCCCGAACAATCTCATCTCTAACAACAGCTGGTATCAGAACTGTTGGAGGTCTAGCTCGAAAAAAGGAGGAAGATATCCTTGCTTTGGAGGGTCTAGGAGAAAAAGGTCTTCAAGAAATCAAAAGAATATTGGGTAATCACGGAATTATCCTTAAATAGTCTTTACAATAATCCTAGTCTGCGATAGTCTATAACCCACCGATGAAACACCACGATTCAAAAAGAAAATTTGGAAGAGAAAAAAATCAGTATAATGCACTGATGCGGTCTCTTGCTCGTTCTCTTATAAAATACGAGACAATAGTTACAACTGAAGCAAAAGCAAAAGAACTACGACCATACATTGAAGAAATGGTTACAAAAGCTCGAGTAGACAATCTTGCTACAAGAAGACTTCTTTCTTCAAGACTTGGAAATGACGAAGAAATTGCTAAAAAATTAGTTGAAAATATTGCTCCCCAATACATGGAAAGAAATGGTGGATACACTCGAATTATCAAACTACCAATTCGTGTAAGAGACGCTTCAAAGATGGCGCAAATATCTTTTGTAAAATAATATGAAAATAATCGACGCTAAAGGAAAATCTATCGGACGAGTTGCAACTGAAGCAGCTATGACTCTTATGGGTAAAGACAGAGTAGACTACGAAGCACATATCATTCAAACAGATGGTGTTCATATTACTAATGCATCACAAGTTATCGTTGATGAAAAGAAACTTTCAGGTAAAAGTAAAAAAGTTTACCGACGATACACTGGATACCCAGGTGGACTAAAAGACGAATCAATGACAAACGTTATTGCTAAAAAAGGTTACGGAGAAGTATTCAAAAAAGCTATCAGAGGAATGCTTCCTGCAAACAAACACCGACCAGAACTTTTAAAGAAAATTGAAATTACAGAATAAATTATATGGCAACAGCAAAAACAGATGTATATATTGAAGGAATTGGACGACGAAAAGAGTCAGTTGCGCGAGTTCGAATTACTCCTGCATCTAAAACTTCTTTTGTAATCAATGACAAAGCAATTTCTGATTATTTCAAAACAGAAACTCTACAAAGAATCGTTCAAGAAGCTCTAAACGAAAAAGGTGAGTGGTCAGTTTCTGTAAAAGTAAATGGTGGTGGTGTAAACTCTCAAGCTGAAAGCATCCGACTAGGAATTGCTAGAGCACTTATCAAAGACAATCTTGAATTAAGAAAAGATCTAAAAGCAAAAGGATTCTTGAAAAGAGATCCTCGAGTAAAAGAAAGAAGAAAGTTCGGTTTGAAGAAAGCTCGAAAATCTGCACAGTGGAGCAAACGATAAAATTGCCGTTATACTTTGGGCGGTAAGTTAAAAAATTATGCCTGACACAAACAACGACAACATCATACAAAACGAAGACGAAATCATTTACGATAATGAAGACAGTTTTGATTCACTTTCTGACGCTACAGACAAAATTAAAAAACTAAAAGCTGAACTAAAATCGTGCAAAGAAGAGAAGCAAGAATATCTGGACGGATGGCAAAGATCAAAAGCTGATTTTGTAAATTTGAAAAAAAGAAATGCTGATGAAGTTTTAGAATTTAGAGACAGAGCAGCAGAAGGTTTTGCAATGGATTTACTTCCGGTATTAGACAGCTTCGATATGGCTTTCAAAAATAAAGTTGCTTGGGAATCAGCTCCAGAACAATGGCGAAAAGGAATTGAATATATTTACTCACAAATTATTTCTGTATTAGAAAACAATCAAGTACAAGTCATCAATCCAATCGGAAAAGATTTTGACCCAAACACACACCACTCCGCTATGAATGTCCCCGTGGAAGACGCCACGCAGGACGGGAAGGTTGTAGAGGTGATTCTAAAGGGGTACAAGATCAAAGATCGCGTTTTGCGACCTGCACATGTTAAAGTAGGGTCCTTAGATTCAAATTAGAGGTTAACTTTAAAATTTATATGGGAAAAATAATTGGAATAGATTTAGGAACAACAAACTCAGCAGTAGCCTTTGTAGAAGGAGGTGAACCTGTGATTATCGAAAACTCAGAAGGAAACAGAACAACTCCTTCTATTGTTGCGATTTCAAAAACAGGAGAAAGACTTGTTGGGCTTACAGCCAAAAGACAATCTGTTACAAATCCAAAAAACACTGTTTTTGGTATTAAGAGATTTATCGGACACGCATTCGATGAAGCTTCTGTTTCAAAAGACAAAGAAACAATTCCATATGATATTAAGAAATCTGAAAACGGAGGTGTAGAAGTACACATGTCTGGAAAAGAATATCGACCAGAAGAAATTTCTGCGATGATTCTACAAAAACTAAAAGCAGACGCAGAAGCAAAACTAGGTGAACCAGTTACAGAAGCTGTTATCACTGTGCCTGCATATTTTAATGACGCACAAAGACAAGCTACAAAAGATGCTGGAAAGATTGCCGGTCTTGATGTGAAAAGAATCATCAACGAACCTACAGCCGCAGCTCTAGCTTATGGTTTTAATAATAAAAAAGACGAAAAAATTGTTGTATTCGATTTTGGAGGAGGAACATTCGACGTTTCTGTTTTGGAAGTAGGAGACGATGTGATCGAAGTGAAATCAACTGGAGGAGATAGTCACTTGGGAGGAAAAGACATCGATCAAAACATTATCAAATGGATTGTTGCAGAATTTAAAAAACAATCTGGAATTGATATTTCTGGAGATGCTTTGGCAATGCAAAGACTTTATGAAGAATCAGAAAAAGCAAAGATTGAACTTTCAACAGCAAAAGAAACTGAAATCAATATTCCATTCATTACATCTGGCGCAAATGGACCAGAGCATTTAGCTTTGAAATTCTCACGAACACAACTTGAAGAAATTACTCGAGAATATGTAGATCGAGCAATTGATATCACAAAGCGAACTCTAGAATCTTCTACATTCAAAATTGCTGATATTGATAACGTGATTCTAGTCGGAGGACAAACAAGAATGCCATTGATTCAAGAAGAAGTGAAGAAGTTTTTTGGAAAAGAACCAAATCGATCAATCAACCCTGATGAAGTGGTGGCTTTAGGAGCTGCTCTACAAGGAGGAATTCTACAAGGAGATGTAAAAGATATTCTTTTGTTAGATGTTATTCCACTTTCACTTGGTATTGAAACTCTAGGAGGTGTAGCTACAAAGTTGATTGAAAAAAACACAACAATCCCTTCTTCAAAATCTCAAACTTTTTCAACAGCAGGAGATAATCAAACACAAGTAGAAATTCACGTTGTACAAGGTGAAAGAGCGATGGCAACTGACAACAAAAGTCTTGGTAAATTTGTTTTGGATGGAATTCCACCAGCACCTAGAGGAGTGCCACAAGTGGAAGTGAGTTTTGATGTGGATGCAAACGGAATTTTGAAAGTAACAGCCAAAGATAAAGCTAGTGGAAAAGAACAATCAATCCGAATCGAAGCGAGCTCAGGACTAACAGAAGAAGATATCAAAAAAATGCAACAAGATGCAGAAGCTCATGCAGCAGAAGATGAAAAGAAAAAAGAATTGATTGATGTAAAAAATCTTGCAGAACAATTAGCTTACACAGCAGAAAAAGCTCTGAAAGATGCAGAAGGAAAAATTCCAGAAGAACTAAAAACAAATATCACTTCAAAAATCGAAGTTCTTCGAAAAGAAAAAGAATCTGGAGATATTGATTCAATCAAAAAAGCTACAGAAGAACTTTCAACTGAAATGCAAAAGATTGGTGAACACATGTCACAAAATCAAACTCAATCAGCTCCAGAGGAAAATCCTGCAGAAAATGTTCGCGACGCTGAAGTAGATGAGAATCCTAAAGATGAGGATGCTAAAAAAGAAGGAGAGAATAATTAAGCTGAATGGCAGCAAATGACTACTACAAAACGTTAGGTGTAGAAAAAACTGCTTCGCAAGATGAAATTAAAAAAGCGTTTAGAAAACTAGCGCAACAACATCACCCAGATAAACCAACTGGGGACGAAGCGAAGTTCAAAGAATTAAACGAAGCCTACACTGTTTTATCTGATCCGCAAAAACGAGCTCAATATGATCAATTTGGGTCTGGTTTTTCTGGTGGTCAAAATGGTGGTGGAGCAGGGGGATTCGGTGGATTTGATTTCAGCGGATTTGCTCAAAACTATTCTCAAGGTGGAGTGGAGTTTGATTTGAACGATTTATTTGGTTCTATTTTCAATGGAGGATTTCAAAGAGTTCGCAAAGGTGCCGACATTGTGATGGATATTACAATAGACTTTAAAGCTTCAATTCTCGGCGAAGCGAAGAAAATTACTGTAAATAGAGTGTCTGGTGGCAAAGAAGAAATTTCTTTCAATGTTCCACCTGGTATTGATGATGGTGAGACTCTACGAATCACAGAAAAAGGTGAACCTTCAAAAGACAAAGGTGGAAGACCTGGAAATCTTTATGTGCGTATACATGTGCGACCACATGAATCACTTCGAAAAGAAGGAATTCATTTGGTAACAAATTTAAAATTGAAATTGTCTGATGCAATTCTTGGAACAACTTACGAAGTAGATACACTGGAAGAAAAAATGACAATCAAAATTCCAAAAGGAATTACTCACGGGGAAGTTTTGAGAATAAAAGGAAAAGGTGTGCCGGTCGGTGGAAGAAGTGTGGGGGATTTGTTGATTCAAGTTTTTATCGACATCCCTCAAAATATTTCGAAGAAGGCAAAAGAAGCGATCGAGACATTACGCACAGAAGGATACTAGCTAGCAGATGATAATGAGTTTATAATTAAACGGATGTTTTCGTTTGGATTTTTAACTTTGGATATAATTATTGTACTCGCAATATTTATCGGTTCAGTTTTTCTTTCTTTCACTAAAGGTGAATATATTTTAGCTAGATTTCTTTTAACATTTTATCCTGCGACATTATTTTTTCTTTATTTTCCTTATATCGATTTAGATACAGCTATTTCACAGGTGATTACATACGTTGTGATCTTTGCAGGATTTTATTTTTTGTTGAAAAAGAACTTCACAACAGGTAGATCATATAAAACTTCAAAGAGATTATTTGATTCTATAATTTTAGGGTTATCAACAGTTGTGACAATCATGACTATCTATTATCATGTTATCCCCCTAGATACGCTTTGGAGAGTTAGTTTGCCTTTTTCACAATATTTAACTTCAATTGTTCCATTCGGTGTTTGGATGCTGGTACCAATTATTGCTTTAACTTTTACACACAAACACAATGCCTGATGAAAATAAAAAACGGACAAACAAAACACTTCTACTCGTTTTAATTGTATTAACAATTTGTACCTCAGTATTTTTATTTACAGAAACTCTAAGTGACCAAATTCTTTTTGCAATCTCAGTTTTAATTGGAATTATTTTGATTAGAAATTCTTTTCAAGAAAATCAACAATTTGAAACAATGCGATCACTGGTCGCAAAATCAAAAAACATGAATGTTCAATTAAAAGAATTGGATTATTTAAAAACAGAATTTGTTTCTCTGGCTTCACACCAACTCCGATCTCCGTTAGCAAAGATTCAAGGATATTCTTCGATGATTTTAGAAGAAGAATTTGGGAAGTTACCTGAAAATCTAAAAGAACCTCTACAAAGAATATTTCTTTCAAGTCAAAATCTAGGTTCTTTGCTAAATGATTTCCTTGATGTAGCACAAATAGAAAAGGGCCAAGCTGTTTATGATTTAAAACCAGTAAATGTAGTGGAAGTTTTAAATAAAGTCTCAGATAGTTTCAAAGATGTGTTTGATAACACCGGAATCGCTTTCAAAACTACTTATGACAAAACTTCTGAAGCAAAAGTCTTGGGAGATTTCAAAAAAATTGAGAGTGCTGTCTCAAAAATTTTGGATAATGCTATTCGATACACTCCACAAGGACAGATCACTCTATCATTAGCAGAAAAAAACGATGATTTGATTATTACAATCAAAGATACTGGTGTGGGAATTGATCAAGAAGAGATTGATGAACTGTTTCAAAAGTTTAGAAGAGGAAAGAATTCATACAATGTTTCTGTTGCAGGAAGTGGTTTAGGCTTGTATGTGGCCAGAGAGATAGTTGAATCGCAAGAGGGGCGAATTTGGCTTAAATCAGAGGGTACTGGAAAGGGAGCTTCAGCCTTTATTGCGTTTCCTTTATTAAGAAACTAGAATAGATAAATGAGCAAAAAATTAATCACAGGAGTAAAGCCAACAGGGATAATTCATATCGGAAACTATTTTGGAGCGATAAAGCCTTTCGCCGATATTCAAAAAGAATATAATTCTTCAATTTTCATCGCGGACCTTCATGCTATTACAAGTGTGCAAGATAAAAAAACTCTCGAGAATCAAATTATCGAAACTGCAATTGCATATCTTTCTGCTGGGATAGATTTAAAGAAAACAAATATTTTTAAACAAAGTGATTTACCGGAAGTGACAGAGCTAGCTTGGACTTTTTCTTGTTTGAGTACAATGCCATATATTATGCGAGCTCATTCTTTCAAAGATGCAGAAGCAAAGAACCACGAAATCAATGTGGGTGTTTTCACATATCCGATTCTTATGGCTGCAGATATTTTACTTTCAGGTGCGGAATTTGTGCCAGTTGGGAAAGATCAAGAACAACATTTAGAAATCGCGCGAGATATCGCAGACAAATTCAACCGAACATACGGAGAGACTTTTGTTTTGCCAAAAGCAATTATTCAAAAAGAAGTTGCAACAGTTCCGGGTATCGATGGGCAGAAAATGAGCAAGAGTTATGGAAATACAATTTCACTTTTTGCGACAGATGAAGAGATTGATAAATTGGTAGCGGTGATCCCAACAGATTCAACTCCAGTAGATGCTCCCAAAAATCCAGACACAAATAATATTTTTAATATTCATAAATTGATTTTGAATGAATCAGAGGTAGCAGAACTGCGAAAGAAATACGAAACTCCAGGAATGGGATATCAAGAAGCAAAAAAAATGTTAGCTGCAGATTTGAAAGCTTTTATTAAACCTTTCCGAGAAAAAAGAGAGTTCTACTTAAAAAACCCTAAAAAAATTCTAAAGATTCTTAAAAAAGGAGGTAAAATCGCCCGCAAAAACGCACTTGCCAAAATGAAAGAAGTGCGACAAAAGATCGGTTACGGCTTGTATTAAACCAAGTTTTGTAAACCACTCCACAATCTGTTAAAATTAGGCTTGTATTTATTGGGTTAATTAATTTATATTTTATGAAAATAGCAGCAATTATTGTAGTTTTAATTTTATTGGGAGCAGCAGCAGTTTTAATTTTTAGCCCAAAGGCTCCAAAAGACGTACAGAATCTACAAGTTGAAGACACAAACACACAAACACAAGCGACTTCAATAACAGGCGCAAAAGATGGAAACATCGAATTAACAAGTTTTAGTTATGTTGGATACGGTCCAGGAAAATCTCATACAGGAGTTTTTGAAGAATACGAAGTACGAAATGTAAAAGTAAATGAAGCAGGAGTACCAGTGGCAGGAGAACTTGTTATCCAAACTGCTTCTGTAAAAACAGACACAGCGATGCTTGATACTCACTTGATGGAAAAAGCAGAATTTTTTGATTCAGCAAAATATCCAGAAATAATTTTCACATTATCAAACGCAACAGAAATCGGAAAAGGAACATACCAAGTGAGCGGAGATTTGAAAGTGAAAGATATTACAAAGAAAGTTGGATTCACAGTAAATGCGATGAGCGCCGAAACATTCAGCGCAGAATTTAAACTAAACATGAACGACTTTGGATTTACAGCACCAGGAATCGTAGATGAAGAAGTATTAATCAAGTTCGCAGGTAAAGTTAATTAATACCCAAATTAAAAGATGCAAGATAATTTCAAAATCAAAACAGAAGTTTTTGAAGGACCTTTGGAATTATTACTGTCTCTTATTGAAAAAAGAAAATTATTGATCAACGACATTTCGCTTGCACAAGTAACGGATGATTTTATCAAATATCTCGAAAGTCATCCGGAAATGCCGATAAATCAATCCTCACAATTTATAGTTATCGCTAGTACATTGCTTTTGATCAAATCTAAATCTCTTTTACCAACACTCACACTGACCGAAGAGGAAAACAAAAACGTAGAAGATTTGGAGTTGAGATTGAAGATTTATCAAAAGTATAAAGAAGCCGGAGAAAAACTCTCAGAAATTTTTGGAAAGAGTCCACTTTTTGAAAGAAACTTCGTGCCGACAAATGACACGGTGATATTTGCGCCGTCAAAAAATATTTCAATTGAAAGCTTGAAAGAAGCTGGATTTCGAGTGTTGCAAAAAATTCCAAAAGTGGAAAAACTTCCACAAGCGATTGTGCGTAAAGTAGTTTCGCTAGAAGAAACAATGCAAAAATTAACTTCTCGAATTAAAAGCAGTTTGCAAATGAGCTTCAAAGATTTTGCAGGAGTTGGAAAAGCAGAGAAAGTAAATGTTATAGTTAGTTTTATCGCAATGCTAGAATTGGTAAAGCAGGGAATGATCGCCGTAACTCAGAGTGATGCGTACGAAGATATCAAAATGGAAACGAAAGATATTTCGACCCCGAATTATTTGTAAGGATTTATAGAAATGAATTTATAAAATTATGGAAACACAATTATCAGTATCAGCACAAATAGAAAGTATTTTGTTTTGGAAAGGCGAGCCAATGAGCTTCAGGGATATTTCTAAAATATTAAACATCGATGAAAGTGTTGTGCGCGATAATGTGGTTGTTTTGCAAACTGAATTAGAAAACCGCGGAATAGTATTGGTAAATGCTGGTGAAAAATTATCTTTAGCTACACACGCTCAAATGAGTGAAAAAATCGCTGTGCTTCTAAAAGAAGAACTTTCTCGAGATTTATCAAAAGCAAATATCGAAACTCTCTCAATCATCCTTTATCGTGGCGCTGTCACAAGAAGCGAGATTGATTATATTCGTGGAGTAAATTCGCAATTTATTTTGCGAGCGCTTTCAATTCGTGGATTGATCGACAGAGAAACAGATCCAAAAGATGAGCGAGCATATTTGTACAAACCAAGTATCGAACTTTTATCTCATCTTGGAATTACTTCACGAGAAAATCTTCCGGACTTTGAAAAAATAAATTCCGACATTGCAGAGTTTATGAATCAAGGTAAAAATGATACAATTTCGGGCGATAATAAAGAAAATATTGAAATGGAGGACGATCCAGAAGATTTCGAAGACACAGCCGACGAAGAAAATACTGAATAAAAATGATTCAAGAGATTTTAAAGAAACAAAAAAAAGAATTTATAATCATCGGTTCTTCTGTGGCTGGTCTTGTTTTGATTTTGGTAATCTCTTTTGTGTGGGCAAAAAGCGCAAATGGTGAAATAGAAAAAGAAGAGGAAGTAGTACCGGCACCAGTTGTAGAAGTTGTAAATCCTTTCGAAGAAGTACGACTGACAGCACGTGCAGCAATCATAAAAGAAGTCGCAACAGGGAAAATTCTTTACGAAAAAAACCCTGATGAAGCTTTGCCTCTCGCATCTCTAACAAAAGTTGTCACAGCTATCACTGCGCTGGATATTTTGAGCGAAGACGATTTAGTGAGAGTGCATTCTTCGGATTTAGTTTCTGGAAATGATTCTGGTTTTGTAATCGGTTCGTATTTTAGATTGAAAGACATGCTAAATGTGTCTTTGGTTTCTTCTTCAAATGGCGCAGCACAAGCGATAGCTGTGGCGGGAGGAGAAAAAATCGCATTAGCTCCAGGCGAAGCTCTGATTTCTTTTGTAGATAGAATGAATGCAGTGGCTTCGCGAATCGGAATGGAGAAAACAAATTTCAAAAACCCAACAGGACTAGATGAAGAAAATGAAACTGTTGCAAGCGCGACTGGTTCTGCTCGCGACATCAGCCGACTCTTTGAATATGTTTTGAAAAATGAACCACAGATTTTTGAAGCGACACGAGAGGACTATGTAGTGATAAAATCTCGCGAAGGATACGAACACAAAGTCATCAACACAAACAAAATCGTTGGTGATTTGCCAAATATCATTGGTTCAAAAACAGGTTATACTGATTTAGCAGGTGGAAACTTGGCTGTGGTGATAGATCCAGGCCTAAACACTCCTGTGGTGATAGTAGTTTTGGGTTCTTCAAAAGAAGGCCGATTCAAAGATGTAGAGAGACTTTCAAAAGCTACATTAGATTATTTCTTGTTAAAACAATAAATTAAAAACAAAATGCCTCTAGAAATTATAAAAATTATTCTGCCCACAACACTTTCTTTCTTCGTCGGAATCGCGATCACGCCTTTCATCACAAATTTTCTTTATAAACATGAGATGTGGAAGAAGAAAGTAAAGACTGTTGCCGTAGATGGACACGGTACTCCAATTTTTAATTCTCTTCACGCACACAAAGAAATTGGAACTCCACGAATGGGTGGCGCTGTGATTTGGCTTTCGGCTTTTATTGTTGGCGCATTGATTTGGACACTCGCTCGCGTACTTGATTTAACACTTTTTGAAAAAATAGAATTCATTTCTAGAAATCAAACTTGGATTCCTTTTTGGGCACTTTTTATCGGAGCATTTGTGGGATTGATTGATGATGTTTTGGAAATCAAAGGTTGGGGAGGAAGATTGGCGGGAGGACTTCCTTTGAAAATGCGTTTAGCGATTATTTCTACAATCGGACTTTTTGTGGGAAGTTGGTTTTATCTAAAACTAGATGTGACAGCGATTGGAATTCCGTTTTTTGGTTCGCTTGAGCTTGGATGGTTGATAATACCTTTTTATCTTCTGACAATGATTGTGATTTATTCAGGTGGAGTGATTGATGGTTTAGACGGGCTTTCAGGTGGTGTTTTTACAGCCATTTTTGCTGCGTACGGCATTTATGCATTCTCTTTAGGACAATATGACCTCGCAGCTTTTTGTGGGCTTATGATCGGAGGAATTTTAGCCTTTCTTTGGTTTAACGTGCCTCCGGCGCGGTTCTATATGTCGGAGACTGGTTCCATGGCGCTGACGATTGTGATTTCGATTTTGGCTTTTATGACAGATGATTTAGCTGGCGGAAAGGGAATCGGAATCTTGCCAATAGTGGCTTTTCTTTTAATAGCGACAGCCGGATCGAGTTTGTTGCAAGTTCTTTCAAAACGCGTTCGTGGCGGCAAAAAGATTTTCCTGGTTGCGCCTGTGCATCACCATTTTGAAGCTATCGGTTGGCCCGCTTACAAAGTGACTATGCGTTACTGGATTCTAGCTGTGATTTTCGCGGCGCTGGGGTTGTTGGTGGGGTTTGTGGGGTAGGAAAAAATTAATAAATTTATGCTAACCTAATTTGATGGAGAAACTACGAGAAATTGAATACACGCCGGATTTCAAAGAGCTTGTGCGAGATAATCCCGGCAAGATTAAATCTTTTTTAAAACTAGAAAAAGAAATTTCAGAGAAAATTGATAATGGAACTCTAGAAGTAGATGAAGTTTTTCAAGATGGTGATGTGATTGTGACTCCGATTTATGAATATATTGAAGATAAAAATTATATGTCGGAAATATCTGAAAGTAAACCAATAAGAATGGATAGCTATCTAAAAGTTGAAATTGGTGAGGATAATTTTTTTGTCAAAACAATTCCTGGGTTTTTTGAAAGTGTAAACGGAGTAGAAGAATTTAAATCTTTAGTAAAACTAAAAGATTTCTTAAAAAAGTTTGAAAATGTTGAGGTGTTGGATTTTCAACTTGGATATCAAGGCAACGGAAAAACCTATTTTGTTTCAAAATGGTTAGATCTACCAAAACTTGTAGATGTTTTAAATGAGTATGACAAAGATCCAGGAGCATTGTCTCCGGAACATAGACTGAAATGCGAGGAACTAATTAAAACATTTAACGAAATGTCAGATGAACTTGAAGCTAATGGATTTATAGATTTTCACGAAGGGAATGTTTTCTACGACGAAAAGGCTGATAAAATCTATGTTTATGACGTCGCACACCTAGACATGGTTCCTGAGAGTTTCAAAGAAGCTGCTTAAAAAATAAATTAACATGGAAAGACTTCGACAAATTAAATACACACCTGAATTTAAAGACATTATCGCGGAAAACCCAGGAGCACTAAAAATCTTTTTAAAATTAGAAGAAGAGATCGCGGCACATACAGATTTGCGTGAAGAAAAAGTTTTTGAAGATGGTGATGTAAAAATAACACCGCTTTATGATGAGGTTAGAGCTTCAGGATACGGAGACAACAAAGCGAACTCATACTTGAAAGTAGAAATTGGCGACGAAGCATTTTTTGTAAAAACGATTCCAGGTCATAATCAATACAAAGATGAAAGTGGAGGTGTAAGAGAGTTCAAAAATTCAAAATATGTTAAAGAAATTTTGCGTTGGGTTCAAGGAGTTGAAGTGGTTGAATCTCAGTTGGGTTACGAAGATAAAGAAAAGGATGTGACCTACTTTGTGTCTAAGTGGATGGACTTACCTAGGTTGAATAAAGTACTTAATGAAACAAGAAGCCTAGAAATGAAAGACAGTTTGAATAATAGAGTAGAAATAATTCAAAGACGATTGAATGAAAACAACATGATGGATGTCGAGCCATACAATATGTTTTATGATGAAAAGACTGACACAATTTATGTTTTTGATATTTTTGAAAAACGCGACTCATCAATATAAAAGCTTATCTCCCATAGACTAAATCATTTTTTTGTTGTATTGTGATTCGGAATTTCGGAAAACCCGAACAAACCCAAAACCCAACAAATGAACCGTTCTTTAATATCACCAAAAAACCTTTTATTGTGCCTGTTTATTGCCATTTCGGCGATATCACATATCACACTCCTGTTAACTACAGACGAAGATATCAATAAAGTCATCTACGTTATTGCAAACAGTGTGCTGATTTCTGTAGCACTCTTGATAACTGCAAAAAGAAACTGGGTCAATCCAGATAATAATTTCTTTGCAGCCCTTTCGTTTTCAACGATTACAGCAATTGGAATTTCCGGATCATCATTCGGAGCAATTCAATTTGTCGTCTTTGGATATTTAAACAATTTTGAAAAATTTTGTGTTATCTCAGGACTATCAATTACCATGATGATAGTATCGGCACTTTTGATTCGCATCAAAAAAAATCCTGTTAATGAAAATCCAAATCTCGATTTGATTTTTTTGGATGTGGCGCAAAAATTGTGGCCTGAGCTGGAGGTACTAGAACTCGATCAGGTTCAAGTCACGAAGGTGCATTTCGGAATGCGTGAAGTTTTGAAAAAAGCTACCGCAGAACAAAAAAATCACCCAGACTTAACCATGAATTTCTACAAAATTCGTGATGGTTTAAGACCTTCCGTTATTGTTTCCGAGTACAAAAAATACCTGGAGACTGTAGGTCAGAGGGTCGTTTCAGAGATATACAGCAAGAGGTTAAATGAGAAATTTGCTCAACACAGACCTCCCGGGGTGCTTTTTACCTCTTTCGCAGATGGACAATTACCTATGCTGAACGGAGTGTTTTACTGTAAAGCCTCGGGAATCATCATGATCTTTGGAGTTGTGATGAATCAAGGGGTTTTGAATCGTTAGTGTAAATTGACGTTTCAAGCAAGAGGGCGCCGCAAGCACCCTCTTTTTTCTTTTATGCACACCCAAGACTTGCCAAAATTGAGTAATTATTGCAAAATTTTAATATCGTGATAAAATTTTTGTATGTTGAAACCTCTAAAAAAATTCTTTGTTCCTAGTGAATCAAACAAATATCAACCACACTCTCTGAAAAACAGTAGCATTTCTACAATCCTAATTATTGTTTTACTTTTAGAATTCTTTGCAATCGCATTTTTAATTAGTCCAGAGTTCAGATCAAGAATTGGAAATCTTGGAGCGGTACTTCCTGCAGTTTTGATTGCAAAGGTAAACAATGAAAGAGCAGATCAACAACTAGTTGAATTAGTAGAGAATCCAATCCTAACTCATGCAGCATTAATAAAAGCTCAAGACATGGCTTCACGAGGATATTTCGCACATGTGGACCCAGATGGAAACCAACCATGGCACTATCTAAATTTAGCAGGTTACAAATACAAGATTGCGGGAGAAAATCTCGCAGTGAATTTCGTTGATTCATCAGAGGTCCACAGAGCTTGGATGAGAAGTCCTACACACAAAGCAAACATCATTCAACCGAAATTTACTGAAATCGGAATCGCCACAGCAGAAGGAGTATATAAAGGAAAAAATGTGACATTCGTTGTGCAATTTTTCGGTGTACCACAACCAGAATCAATGGTAGCGACTGTTCAGAAAGAAGTTTCAACTATTAATAATGAAGGAGAGAACGTACTAGGAGCTTTCACAGAAAAAATTTATGCATCACCTCGGACAACTATTAGCTATATTTTATATGCAATCGCTGGATTAATTTTAATTTCAATAATTTTAAAGATTTTTGTCGCTCCAAAAGTACAATATAAGAGTTTAATTTTTAATGGTTTCCTAATTTTAGTGATAACACTCTGTGCAATTTTTATAAATTACCTTGCAGCTCAATATTATGGAGAAATCGCAAGTATTGACGAATCTCAAACTGCGTTGATTTATACTGAATAAATGGTACTGTTAGGTTATTACCAATTGAGAGGGTTTTAATTACCATTTAAATATAGAATTTTATGAAAAGTTCATACAGAAGTTCGTTTTTGAGTTTTTTACTAATACTAACAATCGTTTTTTCACCACTAGTTACAATCGCTCAGGTTGTAGATGAAGTGATTGAAACGCCTACTGTTGAAGTAGAGGTAGAGGCACCAGCAGAAGATTCGCAAGAAGAAGTGGTTGTGGAAGAAATTATCGAAACAGAAATTGTAAGTGAAGAGGAGGAAACTGTTGTCGAAGAAGTGATTATTCCAACAACAGAGGAAGAACCTGTTGATCTTGTTTCTGATTTTGTAGAACAAGTTGTAGATGATTTGGTAAATCCAATTCTTGAAGAAGAAATTGAAATTCAACCAATCGAAATGCAACTTGTAACACCAACTTCTGAGTCTATAACTTTTGTAGAAAAAGTTGAGCTAGGTGTGACTTATAAATTTGCATCAAATGACGAAGTGCAAGTAACTTTCACAAAACTTCCTGAAATTGCAGGAAGTCTATCTATTGAAGAAGTTTTACTAACAGAAGAACAAATGAGTGAGTTTGGAGCATTAAGCAACGTTGCTTACGACATCACTTCAGACATGGCAAACGGTACTTTCGAGTATGACCTAAAACTTCCACTACCAGAAGGAGTTGAGGATATTTCAAAAGTTGTTTACGCAGAAAATGTTGAAGACTTAAATGTTGACTCAACATCTGTAGAATCTACTCAAATTGAAGTTGTAAACGACTCTGTAGTCGTTAGTGATCTAGATCACTTCACTATTTTCGTAATTGTTCCTGACGATATCGTTGAAAGAACTCTAATTCCTTTCAATCCATTCATCGAAGGTTGGAGCACAGAAACAACAGGGAATGCAGACATCGAGCTAGTTTCTGCAGTTTCAGCTGGAATTCCTTCAGCAAACGGAAGCTCTCATGTTATTAAAATGGACCGAACAGGAGGAGCCGGAGTAAACCGAGCCTTTCTTGGATATTACGAAACAGGATTAAAACTAAACGAAATCGAAGAAATTAAATGGAAAACTTATTCAAAAGTTGGAACAGATACATACTTAAATATTTACCTTAGAAAAAATTGGAATGAAACAGCTTCAGTTGTTTTTGCCCCTGCTACAACACCAAATACATGGGTAGAAAACTCTCTTACAGGAGCTGGAAGTATTACAGTTAGACACAACAAACTTATTGGAGCAGACACACAAGTTACATATTCAACTTCTGCTTTTAATGAACTAATGTCTTCTCAATACGCAACTTGGGATTTAATGGTTGATACAAGCGCGCGAGCTGGTATTGCAATTATTTCAGGTTCAACAAATCCTACAGCTGCTCAAGAACACTATATTGATGCAATTACTTTCAACACAACTGACGGTGATCAATATTTTGATTTCGAAAACCTACTACCAGAATCTCCTGTTGTAAGTTTTGAAGCTCCAACACCTGCAGAAAATAGCTACGTAAAAGGAACTATTACAGGACACGTTGTTGCAACAGATAACGAAGGAATGGGAAGTTATTACATTCGAGTTTGGAAAGATGCTTTTGAAAGCGGACTACCAAATCTAGTACATAACGTATGTTACGAAGCTCCAGGTGCAGACTTACTAGGTGCATCTCTAGATAAAAATTGTGTTTACGATACAAAAACAAATCCAGATGGAATTTACGTTTTCTCAGCACAATTTCTAGATTCTGATACTCAATGGGGTAGTGCTCTAAGAACTTTTACAGTGGACAACACAAAACCAGTTATCAATTTTGACAATCTTCCAGTAGTAACAACATTTAATAGCGATTCAATAGATTTCGAGTTTAGTGCCACTGACAATTTTGAACTAAAAAGAATTGTTGGGAACATTTACAAAGTTGGAGTTGCAGGAGTATTCAAAAGCAATCAAAAAAGTATTGTTGGAGACACTGGATCATTCACAATAGATATTTCAACTCTTACAGATGGTGATTATTACATTAAATACAACTCAGAAGACGAAGCTGGAAATATCGCCACAACAGGAACATTCAATTTCACAATTGATAACACAGCACCTGATGCACCTGTACACGAAACTCCAGTAGATAACGCATTTCAAAACATTAACAACTTCTACTTTGAGTGGACAGATTCTATTGATGCAGTTGAATACGAATTTCAATCTTCACAAAACCCAAGTACAGACGGAAATGGAGTTCTAGACTCAGGTGTTTGGAATAACAAACTTAATGGAAGTGGTGATCAATTATTCTTGGGAGATTCAAGAATTCATTCAGTTGGCGCAAACGGAGTTTGGTACTGGCAAGTGAGAGCAATCGACGAAGCAGGAAACAAAAGTGACTGGACAGATGCTTGGAAAATAACAATCGACATGGTCGCTCCTACAGTTCCTTCTGTAACTTCTCCTATTGCAGAACAAACTTTTGAAACAACACCAATTCTAAATGAATGGACAACTTCTACAGACGCAACAAACATCACTTACCAAATTGCTTACGGATACGACGATGAGCACACTTTTGGAGGAAGCACATGTAGCGATGTAAGTGAAATTGATGGAAAATTTGTAAGTGGATGTCGAGATACAACAAACACTTCAAGAAATCATTCTCCATCATTAGAAGAACAAGGCGGTGTGACTATTTGGGTTCGAGCAATCGACGAAGCTGGAAACAAAAGTGATTGGAGCGAAGGGGTTCATTATTACTACGACACTACTCCAGAAGAACCAGAAGTTGTTGAAAAAACAGAATCAACAGTTGTTGTAAAAGAAAATACAGCTTCTGCAGAAAATGAATTAGGTTGGATGTTTAACAGGGACACAAGCACAGATACACCTTTTGAATTTAATGAAGATGCAGCAACAACAGGCGACGGAAGTCTATATGTATTGCCAATCGGTAACTCAAATTCATCAGACAAATTTGTTGCAGAATATTTCCCACAAATGTTAATTTCAGATTTAACTTCATTAACATTTGATTTCAAAACGGGAGCAGAGAGTGAGGAGACTGATTACCAACATGTTTACCTAAACGTTTATGCAAACTTTGGTGTATCAGACGATAATAAATTCTATGATTGTCGATACAATGTAGTTGCAACTTCAGGTTCTGGAGACTTCTTTGAATCAGTAACATTTGATCCGACACTGCCTTACACAGTAACAACAAGAACATCGCCTGGTTTTGAATCACCATTCGCTTGTCCTGCAATTCCTGCAGACATGGATACACTTAGCCCAGGTTCAAACATTCGAGCGTTCGCTATCAATCTTGGTGATACTTCACTAAACGACGAAGGAGTAAGTGCATACTTTGACACTGTAATCCTAGAAACAGATACAGCTATTACAACATTTGATTTTGAACCAACTGTAGTTGAGGTTATTCCTGATGAAGACGAGGAAACACCTGAGCCGCAAGTAGAAGCTCAACAATCAAGACAATCATCTAGAAGAAGTGGGGGAGGTGGTTCAGTTCTAGGAGCGTTTACAAGTGGTGAAGGTGAAGTTCTAGGAGCCACAACTGAAATGTGTCCCGTTCTATACCTTACTGACTACATGAAAGAAGGTGATGCAAATAATCCAGAACAAGTTACAAAACTACAAACTTTCCTTAACACTGAAGGATTTATTGTAGAATTAACTGGATTCTTTGGTCCTAAAACAACAGAAGCTGTTAAAGGTTTCCAATCAAAATATGCCGCTGAAATCCTACAACCATGGGTAGATGCCGGACATGTAACAGAACTTTTACCAACAGGCTTTGTTTACAAAACGACTCGAGCAAAGATAAACAATCTTAGCTGTGACGGTGCTGAAGTAAAACCAGTTTTGTAAAAAATTAAAATAAAATTTCAAAGAAAAAACAGCCGCCCGAAAGGGTGGCTGTTTTGTTGAGAGTTTTAAATATGAATGTAGCGTTTTACATCTGAGTAAGTGTTGGGTTCAGAGATTTTTTGTTTTCTCTCGTGATTCAAAAAGAGTATCAGCATTACAAAAATACTCACGATAATTAAAAAAACAATTCGAAACGGTTCCATTTTCTCTTATTCTATTGGGTTTAGGTTCAGCTTTCCATTAGGAAAAATACCACACATAATTAAAGATGTAAATGTAGAAATAAAGCAAAAGAAAAAAGCGCGTTCCAAGGGGACGCGCTTATATAAGGACTTTTTAAAGACTAAACAGCATCAAGAGCAACTCTTTTCGAGTTTTGCCTGATATGTTTAGCCAGTGCTTTGTTTTCTGTCCTTTTTTTGACTTTTTTTGCCAGTTCCAAGAGCTCTTCAGCTTTCGCTGAAAATTTTGGAAGTAGGTGCTCAAACAAGTCGCCCGCTTCATTCCTAAAAAGAAATTGATTTCCTGTTTTTGAAACTGAAAACTTTTTCTCTTTTTCTTGCCAAGGAAAAAAACCTCTTTCGACAATGTAAGTAAAAGATGCGGTTGTTGTATGACTGTTGTCGTTGTTTACTATGAAAAAAGTATTGGCTCCATTGTATATCCTTTCATCTTCTTCAGTGAATAAGGAGTTTGGGGACAAGACTTTTTTCGCCACCGCATAAACGATATGTGTACGAGAAGGAGTGTTTCCTTTACGCTTCATATCGCCGGTGACCTCGCAGAGAAGCCTATAGATTTTATATTGAACATAAAATCTGTGTGCTTTCTTTACGGCTTTGTTCACAAGAATAATACTTGCAGTGATGAGTAGCACGATTAGTGTTACTCCCGACAGGGTTACTAGTATAAGGTCCATCTGCCCGATAGATTAACACGAAACAGATTTAATGTCAAAATTTCCAAATATCCTTTATTTTCAAGCTTTAAAATGCTTAAATTGTAGTTATCAACATGGAAAAAATCTATAAAAAAGTAGGGGAGACCCCATTAGAGCTCATAGACAGATTACGTCTAGAAAAACCAGAATTAAAAGACGCTACGCTTTCTTATGCCGGACGTCTAGATCCAATGGCAGAAGGCGAAATGCTGATAATGGTTGGAGACGAAAATAATCAACGAGAAAAGTTTTTGGGTTTTGATAAAGAATATGAGGCGACTTTTTTGTTGGGTGTGAGTACGGATACGGGAGATGTATTGGGGATTATTACAGAGGAAGTAGGGCGGGATAAAATTTCCCGGCAGGAAATTTTATCCCGCCTATCAGAATTCCCAAATATTAAATCTCAAAAGTATCCTTGGTTTTCATCTAAAACTGTTTTCGGGATTAAACTTTTTGAACATTTCAAAAAAGGCAACATGGATATCGAAAGACCCAGCAGAGATGTTGAAATTAAATCAATTGGAATATTAGGTTTTGAAAGCACATCATCAGAAGAAATAAAGAACTATATATTTGAATCTATAAACAAAGTTAACGGAGATTTCAGACAAAAAGAGATCCTGGAAAGATGGTCTGAATTTTTTACACAGAATTCAAACACTCAATTGCAAACATTAAAAATTAAAATCTTAGTATCATCTGGCACATACATTCGAGCATTAACAGAAAACTTTCCAATTCCAACAGTTCTTTTAAAACTAAACCGCACAAAAATCTTTTCTGAATAAAACCCACACTAAATCCACAAGGAAATTTTAGACAAACGAGTTATACTTTATAAATGCTTCGCAAAGAAAAAGTTGATTTTCCTTTTTTACTTATTGTAACTATATTAACAATCTCCGGATTTGTTATTTTTCTTTCTGCCGTTATGGGTATCACCGCCAAAAGCGAAGTGAAATATTTTTCAATTCTTACCAATCAATTATTTCTAGGTCTTATTTTAGGCTCTGTATTTGCTTTTATTTTTTCCAAACTTCCAATCATGCTTTTTAGAAAATATGCTTTCTGGGCATGGATCGTTTCAATAATTTTAATGCTAGCAGTGTTTATACCAGGAGTTGGATTACACTCTGGAGGTGCTACACGATGGATTTTATTAGGTCCAATATCATTTCAACCTTCAGAAATTTTAAAAGTTACTTACATTCTTTATTTAGCCACAATGATTGCATCAATGGGTAAAAATGGAATCAAAACTTTTAAAGGTGGTTTTGTAACTTTTGCATTAATCTCAGGAATTACGGCTCTGCCTATTATTTTTCAAAAAGACAATGACACCATGATTGTTTTAATGCTTGCTGGCACAACAATGTTTTGGGTTGCGGGCGCACGAATAAAACACCTTATGATTTTAGGATTGATCGCAATTGTCGCACTTGGAGGACTAATAATGATGCGCCCATATATCAAAGACCGTATTGTTTCTTTTATAAATCCAGGAGAACATTTACAAACAGTTGGTTATCAAAGCCAACACTCTGTCACAGCAATTGGTTCTGGTGGATTCGCAGGTAGAGGATTTGGTCAAAGTTTACAGAAGTTTACTTTTCTTCCTGAACCTGTAGGAGACTCAATTTTTGCAGTAGCAGCTGAAGAGTTTGGCTTTCTTGGAGCAACATTTTTAATTATTTTATTCTCATTATTCTGTTGGCGAGGACTAAAGATTGCAGGAAATATAAAAGATAATTTTAGTAGACTAGTCGTCGTCGGAGTTGTTATACTAATATCCGTACAAGCTTTTTGGAATATGGGCACAATGATGAGGGTGATTCCAATTTCTGGTTTACCACTTCCTTTTGTTAGTCACGGAGGTACTGCACTATTTTTCACACTTTGTGCATGTGGAATTTTATTAAATATTTCAAGAAATCAAAAACACTCTAATTAATTTATGAGAATTATATTCACAGGAGGAGGAACAGGGGGACATTTTTATCCGATTATTGCTATTGCTCAAGCAATCAGGAAAGTTGTTCGTGAAAATAAATTAATCGAACCTCAATTATATTTTCTAGCACCAGCTCCATACAATGCCGGAGCACTATACGACGAAGGAATTACTTTCAAAAAAGTTTATGCTGGCAAGTTGAGACTTGATGATAAAGCAAAAAATTTCTTGGATATTATTCCTACAATTATTGGCACAATAAAAGCCATCTGGACGGTTTTTTGGATTTATCCAGATATAGTTTTCAGTAAAGGTGGATACGGTAGTGTGCCTGTAGTTTTTGCGGCAAGAATACTTAGAATTCCAATTTTCATTCATGAATCCGATAGTGCACCAGGACGCGCAAATCTGTGGGCATCAAAATTTGCAACAAAAATTGCAATCTCATATTCAGAAGCTGGTCAATATTTTAATAAAGAAAAAATTGCATGGACAGGAAACCCAATCCGCCAAGAAATCAAGATGAAAGCTACAGAAGGAGGTTATGATTTTTTGAATTTAAGTTCTGACTTTAAAACAATTTTAGTTTTAGGAGGATCACAAGGAGCTAAGCGTATTAATGATTCAATTATAGATATTCTTCCTCAACTTTTAGAAAAATACCAAGTGATTCATCAAACTGGTTCTAAAAATTTTGAAGAGGTAAGAAATACTTCAGAGGTTTCTGTGACTGATGAAAGAGTTCTGAGTAAGTACAAAGCCTTTCCTTATCTAAATAATGTTGCAATGCGAATGTCTGCTGGTATTGCAGATTTAGTTATCACAAGAGGCGGTTCAACTCTTTTTGAAGTCGCTCAATGGGGGATTCCAGCAATAGTTATTCCAATCACAGAAACAAACGGTGATCACCAAAGAAAAAATGCTTACGCATACGCTAGAGCCGGTGCCGGAATCGTTATTGAAGAAAATAACCTTACACCTACAGTCCTTATGCAAGAGATTGATAGAATACTAGATACAAAAACTATCAGTGATTCCATGAAAGAAGGAGCAAAAAATTTCTCAAAACCAGATTCAGAAAAAGCTATCGCAGAAGCAATGCTAAAAATCATCCTAAAACACGAAGATTAGTACCGATTTACAACACGCTAAAATACAATACAATTAGTATATGTTCAAAAAACTAGTTTTTTTATTTGTAGTTGTAAGTTTTATATCTAGTGGATTTTTTATTTTTACAAATCCTCAAAACGCTTTCGCCGATGAAGAAAAAATTCAAGAATTAGAAGGGAAGATAGATGGTCTGCGAGATCAAAGAGATCAAATTCAAAAAGAAATCGATGCTTTGCAACAAATGGTTTCTACAACAAGCGCAGAAGCTGGCACAATCGATGCAAAAGTTAAAAGTTTGAAAGCAACTCAAAATAAAATCCAAAAAGATATTTCATTAACTCAAAACCAAATTAAAAAAAGCGAACTTACTTTGGAAAAAATAGATTTAGAAATTTCAGATAAACAACTTCTCGCAAATAGAAAAATGGAAGTGTTATCAGAATCTCTGAGAGAAATAAATCTTTTAGAATCAGAATCTTTGATTGAAAGTATTTTAGGTTATAAAGATTTGTCGGAATTTTGGAACCAAGTAGAAGCGCTTGGATTTTTTAGAGATGAAATATCAGAAAATCTAGATACATTAAGAGATTTAAACGCCGAACTTCGAATCAAACACTCCGAAGAAAGTGAAGAAATAAAAGAACTTCAAACAAGTCAGAAATTACTATCTGGTCAACAAGAGGTTGTAAAAGATACAGCAAACGAACAAGCAAAACTTTTAAATGAAAAACAACAACAACTAAAAACTCAACAGCAAATTCTAAACGAAAAAATTGAACAAAGAAAAAAATTCGAAGCAGCCATGCTTGATTTCGAATCACAAATCAAAACTTTAGTTGATCCAGATAGTTTCCCTGCACCGAGTCGTGGAGTTTTATCTTGGCCATTAGATAAAATCACAATCACTCAACAATTCGGAGGAACACAATTTGCAAAAACAAATCCGAGTGTTTATGGAAGACCATTTCACAACGGAGTAGATTTCGGAGTTCCAACTGGGACACAAGTGAAATCTGTTCTTTCTGGAACTGTTCAAGCCACTGGAAACACTGATGCTTTCCCTGGCTGTGTATCTTGGGGTAAATGGGTCCTTGTAAAGCACAATAACGGCCTTACAAGCCTTTATGCCCATTTATCAAGCATTTTAGTTGATCCAGGGGAAGCTGTCGATACAGGGGCATTATTAGGCCTTTCAGGTAATACTGGATACTCTACAGGTCCACATTTACACCTTACACTTTATGCTTCTCAAGGTGTGAGCGTTGTTAAATTTAGTGAATTTAAACCCGGTGGAACAGGGTGTTCTGCTACGGGAGCATCGACTCCGGCCGCTTCACTAGATGCGTACATTGATCCAATGACTTATTTGCCACAGCTTTAAAATAAATTAAAAAATAAAGTATAATTATTTACATGAAAAAATTCACAGGAAAATTTTTAAATAAAGAGGGAAGTCAGAGAGGTTTTTTACAAATAGTTGGAATAATTATTATCGCTGCAATTGTTTTAGCTTTTCTTGGATACAATGTAAAAGATCTTTGGATGAATTTTGGTGCGCCAGTTTTTGAATGGATTTGGAATGTTTTTCTAACTCTAATCGGTTTTGCAATTGATGTAGTAGTGAAGGCTGTAAATATTTTCAAGACAGGAGACTACCCTACAAATTAATTTTAAAAAATAAAAAAATCTGCACCGAAGTGCAGATTTAAAGTTTAGAATTTTGTGAGTTATACTTCTTGCAAGATTTTTCTCACATCATTCCAGTTTCTTGCGATTTTTAATCCAGGAATGTCGTAATTTGGAATCTGCTCGGATTCATCATTCGACATCGTAAAGAGTACCTTGTGAGGTATTCCACAATTGTGAATAGATTGGAGGCATTCCAGTCTGTCATCAATGTGGATCGTCACTTTTTCGTCCAAAGCAATCGGACCTTTATCGATCCTTTTGTAGCAAAACCGGACATTCTCAGGTCTGATGAGCTCTGGGACAATACCATGACCAAAAAGGTTCATACACACCCGACACTCATCACCATGATCAATTCGACTGATGATTTTTACATCAGATTTCAAGAACGCTAACTCCTGAAGGAATTCTAATGATCCTTCATGAAGCTGTCTCAATTCACTTCCTTTGAATTCAATTTTTGGAGACACTCTATCGAATAAAACATCTCCAAGATCCAAACCTATAACCATCTTTTTTCCTTTCATATTAAGATCCTTTCTTAAAGATAACCTACACAATTTAAATTTAAAAATCAACTAAATAAAAAAAAATCTGCACCGAAGTGCAGATTTAATAAATAATAAACTAAAGATTCAAAAGACTCTTAACTACAGAGACTAAAGAACCTCCTCCCAGCTTGAAATTACCAGACTGAACATCACAACCAGATGTCATTAGTCTTTTATTCATCGTTCCAGAAGATGAATTTGCGACAAGCTTTACTTGATCTTTAAGTTCTTCACGAACCCATTCCACAAATTTGTAGGTAGTTTCCATATCAGCATCAATCCATGCATCAAAAATGATAACATCCCAATTTTTGTCTTTAGAAAAAAGATTAGTAAACTCGGCACCATTTGCGACATGCGCAACCTCAAATCCTTCCTCTTCCATGTAATACAGAAAGTTTGGAATGATTGATAGGTCGTCTTCAAAAATTAATATTCTTTTCATTTTTACTTTTTTTCAAAAAACAGATTACACTCCTTTTGTCTAAAAATCAACGAAAAAGGGAAGTCCGACTTCCCTAGTATTAAATAAAAATTTTAGACCCAGACTCAAGCTCAAGCCCTACCAAGTATCCTCTAAAAAATATTGAAACGCGTACAAGCGAATTTTAAGCTTCGAATTTTTTGGAAAATCACTAGGGGAGTTGTAAAGCAATATTTTTAGATGAAGGTCATTATTGATAGATGTATATAAAAACATCATTGTAGAGGAAGTAATAGAGATATAAAACAATCTTTATTGATAAAGCCTTTGTTTGCTTTATTTAATATAATACATTATGTCGCAAAAGATATATTGTGCGACATAGTATATAGTTATCCACAGTTGGCTTTCCTCATACCAATAACACCACAAATTATTATTCCTGCAAATAATACCTCTCAAAAATTCTCTGTGCGATTTCTGTAGGAATTTATATTCATCTCAACATCTTTCAAAAGTTTTTAAAATTAAAAAGTAAATAATGGGGCACCCTACTCCCCACCGTTGAACCATTTTTAAATAGTGTTGACATAATTAAAATAAGTGTTATTTTATTTTCGAACAAATGTTCATCTAAATCAAAAAAATGAGAGCACCATTGCTTACACTTGCTGGGGTCGTAATTATTGCGATCATAATCCTCGTCATCAACCACAACGACAAGAAAAAACACTCAACGGTTTCGTTCGAAAATGAATCTTCTCATATGGTAGTCATTGAAGAACTCGATCGTACGAAGTTATACAATCAATGGTTTACCGCAGCAAAAGATATTGCGCAAAAAACAAAAGATCCTGAGGCAATCGAGATTTGCGAGTTCATCGAAAAATCGGTACTGCTGGCAGAGCCTCACCCAAACGGTGGCCGGTTTCTCCAAGGAGCTCGTGAAGATCAGAAGCATTACTTCGGTCTTGTAATGATGTGCAAAGGTGATCAAGATGCCGGATTTGATTGGCGAAGAGATTACTATAGCGTCGCAGGATCTGGAGCACGTTTTATGCCTGATGGTCCTATGATGATAATAAAAAGTCACATACCCACCAGCACTTTAAAGCAAGGATTGATTCTTCTTCACGAAGGTCGTCACGCTCGTCAGTTTCTGACTCAACGATACAATTGGACTGATGCTAAAAAATTCTGCGAAGAGGAACGTGACACTCATAATTTCCAAAATCGCATTACATCAGCTTTGCTGGGTGAATCCTACACCAAGCTCGTAATTGATATTTCGCACGAATACGAAAAAGCACTGGCAGACGGAGGATTCAAACCAGGTGAAGCACTCGCTCATAGAAGTCGAGAGTTCACAGAGTTTGATTCAATCTTCCCAGCTATAAGTAAGTTTGAGCAAGACTTTCGCGATACATCCATCTGGATTCACGCAAATTTTATAATGCTGGAACGAGCTTTTGGTGCAGAAGCAGAAAATCATAAAGCAATCTTCCTTTTTCAGTTGTATAAGGAAAGTGGGATTGTTCCCAACTCTTAAAAGTAAGCTTTGTAAATCTTTCTACTCAACCCTAGTCTGTACGTATTACAGACTAGGTTTTTCTTTTAAATAAAAACCTAGAAACAAAAAACGCCTGAATTTAATTCAGACGTTTTTTGTTTTATTACCTAAGCGCAACTTCTCGGTGTTTACCCCAACACGGACTTGAATGATTCCATGGTCTTGTACCTTGAGTATCGTATAGATACTTTGCATAAGCCATATTACCTTCAAGCGTGTAGACATTTAGACCAAGTTTTTGTGCTGTATCAAGGTGATATTTTTCGTTAATCTGCAAGACTCCTACGTCCTGTGAATTAACAACTCCTCTTAATACATTTCCATTTTCGTCATATTGACGGAAACGTGATTCACAAAAGGCAATTTCTGCCATGATCGGCGCATCTTTAAAATACGCTTTCACTTGTGCTTCGGTTGTTAAAATTGTGTTGTTGGATTTTTCTGAGACTTCAGATTTAACCTCAACAATTTCTTCTGTTATTGGAGTTGCTGCCGATACTGCTGCTGAACTTGTTGGGACAATTGAATCTCCCATAGTTACTGTTGCAACGAATAAGGCCAACCCCATCGCAAGATTTATTATAGATTGAATGTTAAGGACAAACTGCGTATGCAACCATCTTCCTCGGACGCAGGCTTTAGATGATCTCTTTTTTAAGAGGTCTAAAACAATAAAGCTCAGTTATATTGAACAACTGAGTCGCAGACATAATAACACCAAGACAGGTAAAAAGTCAATCACTTTAAAAAAGTGTGGATTCTGTATGAAGCCTTAACAAAGCCATATTTTACATGCCAGGGCAATTTTGAGCAGGTTTATAGCCCTCTTTTAGAGCTTCATCCAAACTATCAAAATAAACCTTATTCTCAGCCTTTATTCGACTAACTCCAGTACACCAAACAAAGTACACTTTGGTGCCAGATTTGGACGCTACGAGGCTTTTTGTGGGTTTTTCTTCCCCTGATTCAGACCCTGTTTTAGCCTCCACAGAGGGCATTATTTTGGGCTCAAAAATCAACAATTTTGGCCGGTTTTGATCAGATCCACTCAAATATCCCGAAACATAGACATTGCACATGAGTGTTATCCCGATTACCACCCTTATCCCCTTGCCTTCTTTCAAAAAATGCGTTAATCTCATACAACTTAACTAAAACATTTCGACCCTAAAGGGACGTTAAGTAAAAACTAAAAAATATATGTCACACGTTAAAGCAGGAGGTTCAACAAAAAACCTTAGAGATTCAAATCCAAAATACCTTGGAACAAAACTTTACGCTGGTCAAAAAGCTACGACTGGTATGGTTATTGTGCGTCAAAGAGGAACTAAAATTCTTCCAGGTAAAAATGTTGGTCTTGGAAAAGATCACACTCTTTTTGCACTTGCAGACGGAAAGGTAGTTTTTACAGAAACAAGAAAGCGACGGTTCGACGGTTCAGTTCGAAAATTACCTGTTGCTAATATTGAGTAAGAGCGTAGATTTTTCTCCAAACGCTTCTAAATTAATTTTAAATTCCCCAACACTTTTGATTTGATCAAAGTTTTTTATCCATGCTTTTTCTACTTGGATTCCTGTTTGATCTGAAATAGCTTTCAATACTTCTTCCAATTGAACTTTCGAAAATAGATGACCTTTTTCATTTGCCTTTTCTGAAATTGAAACAGTCTCGCCGTTCAAAACTTTTAGCATGTCTTTACCCTTTTGAGTTTTCTCTTGATTATTTTTCTTTAAAGCTTCAGTTTTGTTTTGAATACTTTTAATATCTCCCGCGCTCGCTGGTCTCGCCAACTTTCTAGGTATCAAAAGATTTATAGCGTGTCCTTGATTCACTTCTACAATCTGATCCTTCTTCCCCACTTTTGGAACATCTTTTAGCAAAATTACTTTCATATTTCTATTTAATCAGATTTTAGGGGTTTGTTCAAATTAAATAAAAAGAAGGGTGTCACAGAAAATCTGAAACACCCTTCAAGGTTTAAATAACAAAAAAGTCCACACAGTTCAGTCAGGATCGCCGGAGGAAGGATCGGAGGACCAAGATGCTTCTGCTGGATAGGTCCAGTAGTCGCTCAAGGTGCCGAATCTTTTCTCCATCATACGCTTTGTGACGGCAATGGCGTCCGCCAACTCACCTTTACTACCATGGAGCATTTCGTGCTCAGTAGCTGGCCGATGATGGATGAAACGCCCGAATTGCTCTTGGCAGTACGCTTGGTACATCCTCGTGAAGAGGATGAAAGTATGCCAGGCTTCATCGATCAGTGGCGCCGGAATCAGCAGAACTTTGGGTGAATCCGCCGCCAAAGCAAGGAAGTTTTTAAGCTCCTTGAAAAGTTCGGTGGCATCATCACGGCTGATGGACAGGTTGATGGTAAGGCGATATATAACATCGTCTTCTGTGTTGCGCGGCATGGGCGCGAGAGCAGTTACTGTGGCAACTGTATCATTACCTACTGGTATTTTCATTATGTTTTTATGGTTTGTTCAATTGGTTAATTTTTTTAATTAAGCCATTCCTTAAGGATATTATCAAATCAGTGAACATATGCAATATTTTTACGCAGTATTGACAAATTAATGTTTTAAATGTACTTTTTCTAAAGAATGTACAGACAATCATTGAATGCTTTAAATCAAGAAGCAAAAACATACATGGAAAGTATAGCTACACACTGTCCTTTCACGAAACCTTCACATGAAGCTGGACTACTCAACTTTAGTGCTTACAAAGTAGGAAAGCACGCAATTGAGAAGGTTTATTTACTGGCGGCGATTCATACGGAAATTCTCCGAATTGATCGACGTAAACTTCCAAGTAATCAAGGATTCCTACTTTGCGAAAACCTGATTATAGAATTTGAAAATCTTAATCAAATAAAAGACTTTAAAACAGTATTTGATTGGGTGCATTGGATATTAAAATGTACTTACACAACTCGAAAGTTAGTGTTCGGTAAATTCTGGAAAGGTGAAGTTGCAGAAAGTAGGAGAGGAATTCCATTACCTCCTCCACCTGTTAATTTGCTTTCTTGTCGAACTTTGTTGGATCCAAACGATCTGAGATTTTTTGACAAGACTCCTGAGTTCTACGACGCTTTTAAAAAGGCAACCGATTCAGAAGATACAACTTCACTCATAGATGTTATTGGAGTAGAAACTTGCGCAGCAGTTGAAAAACTTACTGATCAATTAATGCAAGAAGGATACTTTCATAAAGTACTGGATGAGGTAGTAAAGATTGAATATAAGTTGGGTAAGAAGCACGTAACAAATCAACTCTTAGGAAACACTGCACTGTTGGGAATGTAATTATTCTCTTCAGTGTTTTTTCTTTTCTTCAGCTACTACTTTTTTAATAAATTCATATTTGGCTTCCATGTACGGCATCCATTCAAATTTAGTAGACTTTGCAAGTTTTTTCTTTATTGCAGCGTATTGATCGCGGAGCTTTGTGTTTTGCAAAAGTGTATCTCTAAATACAATCATATCTTTAAAAACTGGGTCTGATTTTTTATAAATATGAACATGCACAAGTGGTCTCTTACGATTACCTTTACGAAAATATCTTCGATTAGGTGTTTCCTTTTCAAAACGTGGATAGTACAAATACGAAATATCTGCAAATTTTGTGACCCAGTCTTTTACTATTGCAAGATCATCTACTCCAATTGCAATATCAATTTCAGGCTTCGATAACAGTCCAGGAATACTGGTACTTCCAATGTGGTGAATTTCAATAGATTCATTGAGTGCTGAACGTATTTTTTTTTCAGCTTGCTGGTAACGGCGTTTCCAGTTTGTTGTATATGGATGCAAACTAAATTGTTGATCTGGTTTTGATACTGTCATTTTCACATTGTTGCAGATAAAGATAACGATGACAAGGTAGTGGAGAATTACAAATTAATTGACTAATCTAGTATATTGTGATATAGTATTAATAGAGTAGGTGAAATTTAATCACCATCAACAAAACAAAAACCATACTAGATAAATGAAGAAAGTTCTTTTTTTAATAACATTCGTTATGGCCATCGTACTGATGCTTTCTCCGATTCTGTTCGAAGAAAGCAGCCAAATGATGACCTTAGTACAGCCCAAAATCTTCGGGATGAAGATTTGGGAGGTCCTAATCCCCACCGGACTCATCCTGAGCATTGCACCTTTGCTTTTGGGACTGAGTATCCTGAAACAGCACAGAGCAACAGAGTGAGCAGTATATCTTTCACTCAAACTCCCTGTTGCAGCATTACTACACGTAATGCTGCCGGGGATTTTTTTATTTTATCTCTTCAACAGAATTTTTACAGCTTCTTCTAATTGCATGTCTGAATCATCATCGGCATCATCTGATTTTGCTTCTACTACAACATCTGGTGTAAGTCCTGATTCAGAGATTGAAACTCCGTTTGGTGTAAGCCATCGTGCAATTGTTAGTTTTAAAGAAGTTTCTTTTGAAATCGGAATTAATTCTTGAACAGAACCTTTACCGTATGTTTGTTCTCCCACAAGTTTAGCCACATTGTGTTCTTTTAGAGCTCCTGCAACAATTTCGGACGCACTTGCAGATCCACCATCTACCAAAACCACCATATTTAAATTTTGATTAAAAATATCGTAACCTTTACTTCTAAATATTTTTGGTGATGTGTTTGCTCCAAAATCTTCTTGTACAATGATCTTTCCTGCTGGCAGGAACCAACTTGAAATATCCACAGCTGCATCTAGATACCCTCCAGGATTTCCTCGCATGTCCAAAATTAATTTATCTGATTTTGAAAGTACAAAATCTCGTAGAGCTTTTCTAAAATCATTTTCTACACCCGCAGAGAAATTGAATAGTGAGATTACAAAAATTCCATCTTTTCGCATTTCGTACTCCAATGTTGGAATTTTTATATTTTCACGAACAACTTTTATAGCCATTGAACCTCTTTCACCTTCTCGAGCAATCACAAGCTCCACAGTTGTACCCTTTTCACCTCGAATCAAATTAACAGCTTCATCAACAGACATCTCGGCAGTTACTTCTCCATCGATTTGTAAAATAACATCCCCAGCTTTGATTCCAGCTTTTTCAGCAGGTGTGTCTTTCAAAGGAGAGATTACTACTATTAGAGAATCTTTCTTCCCCACTTCCATTCCAACACCAGAAAAATTTCCACTGATGCTTTCATTGAATTCTTTATTTTCTTCTGGAGCTAAAAATCTGGAGTACGAATCACCTAGAGAATCCACCATTCCTTTGATAGCTCCTTGCATTCTTTCTTCGTCTGTTACGGCCACAGTACTAGAAGCTGGAACAAACTTTTCGTCTATTAGTGCCCATACTCGCCAAAACTCTTCTAAGTCTGCTGGAGATTGTGCATTCAAGCTAGATGAATCAGATCTTTTGCTTTCGTTTCCGATAAAAAATCCTACTCCAAAAATTCCTAAAACTAGTACGATTGAAAATGTTGCAAGGAATAAACTCTTCGATAATTGTTTAAAATATTTTTTCATAAAGTCTAATAAGTATGGCAAAAGTATTAGTGCCAGTCAAACAAAAGGATGATAAAATATTTTCATGCGAACAGATTCAATTTATAAAGATGTTAAGTGGGTGGACCTTGAAAATCCTACGAGCACAGAAGTGCGTCAACTGATAGAAGAATTTGATATTGCTCCGATAGTTGCAAATGAATTAATCAGTCCTTCAATCAGATCCCATGTGGATGTGCATCCAAAATTCCTTTATTTAATACTACATTTCCCTTGTTCATATTCTCCAAACGCAGACGAGACAGAAACCAAAAAAACTCAAGAGATTGATTTTATAATTGGAAAGAATTTTATCATCACAACTCACTACGACAGCATCGATGCTCTACATGATTTTTCAAAAATGTTTGAAGTGCAATCGATTTTGGATAAAAGTGATTTAGCAAATCATGGTGGTTTTGTTTTTTATTACATGGCAAAACATTTTTATAGAAACATGATTCACAAAATAGAAATGGTTCAAGATCTAATTGCTGAAACTGAAACAAAAATTTTCCATGGAGAAGAAAGACAGATGGTGACAGAGATTTCTAGACTAAATAGAGTACTTCTGACTTTCAAAGAAGCGATAAGTTCTCATGAAGAAGTTTTGAAATCTTTTGAAATCGCTGGACAGAAATTTTTTGAGGAAGAATTTAAATATCATTTGCATGCGATTTTAGGCGAATACAATAAAGTTTCAAAGAAAATTGAAAACACAAAAGAATACTTGCATGAATTGCGCCAAACAAACGATTCCCTACTTTCAACAAAACAAAATGAAATCGTGAAGAATCTTACATTGATGTCTTTCATCTTCTTCCCGCTAGCTTTGGTAGCTGGAATATTTGGAATGAACGCAAACTACATGCCAATTATTGGTACAGCGAATGATTTCTGGAAAATTATTTTGATTATGTCTGTATTATCTATAATGATGTTTGGATTATTTAAGCAAAAGAAGTGGTTTTAAAATATGAAAACTTATCTACACAACACACTTTCAGGAGAAATAGAATTATTTGAGCCAATAGAAAAAGGTGTTGTTTCGATGTATCACTGTGGACCGACTGTTTATAGTAGAGCTCATATTGGAAATCTTCGTGCGTATGTTTTTTCAGATATTTTGAAAAGATATTTTTTGTATCAAGGTTTTAAAGTGAATCAAGTGATTAATATTACTGATGTTGGGCATCTTACAGATGACAATGATGATGGTGAGGATAAAATTGAAATGAAAGCGCGCGAAGCGAAGCTGAGCGCGCAAGACATTGTAGAAGAAGTTACAAAATTTTTCTTTAATGATTTAAAGTCTTTAAACATAAATACAGAAGGAACTTTATTTCCAAAAGCATCTGAACACATCCCTGAACAAATTCAGATGATACAAGTTCTTGAACAAAAAGGTCATGTTTATCAAACTGCAGATGGAATTTATTTTGATACTTCTACTTACCCTCCATACGGAAAACTTGGAAATATTGATATTGAAAATCTAAAAGAAGGTGCTCGAGTAGAAATAAATAAAGAAAAAAGAAATCCAACTGATTTTGCTTTGTGGAAATTTTCAAAGCCAGAAGATAAAAGACAACAAGAATGGCAATCACCTTGGGGTATTGGTTTCCCTGGTTGGCATATTGAATGTTCTGCAATGTCAAAAAAATATTTAGGAGAAACTTTTGATATTCATACAGGAGGAGTAGATCATATTCCAGTTCACCACAACAACGAAATCGCTCAATCAGAATCTGCAAATGGAAAAGAGTTGGCAAATTTTTGGCTTCACTTTAAACACATTCTGATAAACAATGAAAAAATTTCAAAATCATTAGGAAACGATGTTTACATTGACGATCTTTTGAAAAAAAATATCTCTCCCCTAGCCTATCGATACTGGCTTCTCACAGCAGACTATAAAACTCAAATTAATTTTACTTGGGAAGCAGTTACTGCATCAAAAACTGCATTCGAAAAATTAGTTATTCAAATTTCAAATTTTGATAAAGGCGGAGAAATAAATTCTACTTACAAAGAAAGATTTTTGAAATTATTAAGTGATGATTTAAATACGCCACAAGCAATTGCATTAATTTGGGAATTATTAAAAAATTCTGCTGTTTCTGAAAAAGATAAACGAGCAACTGTTTTGGATTTTGATAAAGTTTTAGGACTAAACTTAGAATCAATTGCAAACCTGGCTTCAAAAATTCAGATCAATGTTCCAGATACTATTAAAAATTTAATTGCAGAAAGAGAAACAGCTAGAAAAAATGGAGATTTTATCAAAGCCGATGCTTTACGAGAGATGATAATTGATGAAGGATATGACATTAAAGACACTCCAGAAGGCCCAAAAATAAGCTTAGTTTAACTTTCCCCACATTAAGCACAACTTAGCCCCAGATAAAGAAATGATGAGATTTTGGCTTGTGCTAAACTATGCACTATGTCTAAAGATGGTTTAAGAATTCCCCCACAATCACTAGAAAGCGAGAAAGCTGCTTTGGGTTCTATTATGCTCCGTCCAGAAGCTTTGTTTGAAGTTTTCGATATTATTCACTCTGAATCTTTTTATGCAGAGCGACACCGAAAAATCTACGAGGTAATGATGGAGTTGCAGGCTCAAGGAAAACCAATCGATATTCTTTCGATGTCGAACAAGCTACAAGAAAAAGGAATGCTTGATCAAGTTGGAGGAAAAGCATATCTTGCAGAACTAACAGAAAGTGTTCCATCTTCTGCAAACGTAAAATACTATGCCGAAATTGTTCAAAAGAAATCTTTAATGCGAGGTTTGATTCAAGCATCAGATGAGATTTCAAGACTTGGATATGACGACAGCAAAGATGTAGAAGAAATTTTGGATATGGCAGAAAAAAAAGTTTTTGCTGTTACAAATCTCCCTTCTGGTAATTCAATGCAATCCATTAAAGATGGTTTGAGCGAAACTTGGGAAAGAATTGAAACATTGAGTAATTCAGAAGATTCAATTCGAGGTGTGCCGACTGGTTTTGCTAGTTTGGATAAAATGCTTTCTGGATTCCAAGCATCTGACTTAATTATTTTGGCTGCTCGACCTTCACAAGGAAAAACATCTCTTGCTATCGATATGGCGCGTCGTGCTGCTGTGAATCACAATATTTCTGTTGGAATTTTTTCTCTCGAAATGTCATCTCAACAATTGATCGATAGAATGCTCTCTGCGCAAGCACAGGTGGATTTGTGGAAACTGCGAACAGGAAAACAATTAAGCAGCGATGACTTTGACAGTATTAGCAAAGCTTTGGATACACTTTCAAAAGCACCTATTTATATCGATGATGAAGCTGGAAAAAGTGTTCTTGCAATGCGTTCTGTGGCACGAAGGTTGAAGAGTGAAAAAAATCTTGGATTGATAGTGATCGACTACCTACAGCTAGCTACTCCTGCGCAAAGCAAAAACTCCGACAACATGGTGCAACAGGTAACAGAACTTTCTCGAGCTATGAAATCTATGGCAAGAGAATTAAATGTGCCAGTGCTTTGTTTGTCACAACTTTCTCGTGCAGTGGAAGCTCGTGGAGGTCGCCCTCGTCTATCCGATCTTCGAGATTCTGGTTCTATTGAGCAAGACGCCGACGTTGTTATGTTTATTCACAACGAAAGTAAGTACAAAGACATTTCTGAAAGAAACAACATCACAGAAATTCTTATCGAAAAGCACAGAAACGGTGCCACAGGTATGGTTGAACTATACTTTGATAATGCAAAAACATCTTTCAAGGATATTGATAAATCAGAACATGGCGCTGGTATAGATGCCTTTTAAATAAAATGAAATTCGCATGAACGATATCGATAAGTTAACAGAATATTTTAGAGAATTTCCTGGAATTGGTCCGAGACAAGCTAAAAGATTTGTATATTTTCTTTTACGAAAAAATGAACAGTACGTGCGCGAGCTAGCTACTTTAATTCCGCAGGTTCGTCGAAATGTGAGCGTCTGCCAAGATTGTTTTAAATACTTCACAAAAAATAATAATCTGAATGTTTGTGATATTTGTTTTCAAAGTAGAGATCATTCACAACTAATGGTGGTGGCGCGAGATACTGATTTAGAGGCAATAGAAAAAAGTGATGGATTTCATGGATACTATTTTGTATTAGGAGGTCAACTCCCTATTTTAGAAAGTGAGGCGCAAAAATTTATTAGATTTAAAGAACTAATTGCACTAATTGAAAAGAAAAAAGAAAAAGGTTTGGCAGAAATTATTTTAGCATTAAGCGCCAATCCTGATGGCGACAATACTGCGAATTTTTTGAGAAATGAATTAGCAAGTTACAATCTTAAAATTTCTACACTTGGAAGAGGTCTTTCAACTGGTTCAGAGTTGGAGTATGCAGATAAAGATACAATCAAGAATGCTCTGGAGAATAGAAAGTAAATAAAGTACAACAAAAAAGACCGGCGCCTGCGGCGCCGGTCCTTTTTAATTTTATTAAATAGTCAAAATCTTAATTTTGAAAAAAGGTTGCTTGTGTCCAAGTTTCTTGAAATATCGAGTCTTAGCTTTGTATTTAACAACATCAACTTTTGGAAGTCTTCCGATTTCAATAACTTGAGCTGTAACTTTTTCTCCAGAAAGATGTGGTGCTCCAACTAGAGTTTCTTTACCGTTGTCTTTTAATAGAACTTTATCGAAAGTAATTTTGTCTCCAACTTTGCTTCCGTCTGTTAATTTTTCGATTTTTACTTCATCTCCAACAAAAACAAGGTATTGTTTTCCACCTGTTTCGATTACAGCAAAATCCCCCGCTTTTTTAGCGTTTTTAACCACTTTTTTAACCTCTGTTTTTGCTTCTGTCATAAGTCACACTATTCTACATAAATACTAGTTTTTTGCAATATGCGTATTCTATATTAGTGTAAATTATTTAGTTGACACTATATGAAAAAAGTGATACAGTATTATTTAATGAGTAAGAGTAATAGAGATGTTCTTTTAGGAATGATGATTCAATGTATCATACTTGTCGGACTATGTCTGATACTGGAAAAGCCAATTGAATCAGGTCATCTGATCAGCAATGCAATGATTCTCTTGTCAATTTTCATTCTAATACCCAAGAAAAATTGAACAAGGAACATCGCATCAAAAAGCCCCTATTTCGGTAGGGGCTTTTTTTCTTTTATATAATCTTAAATCATAAATTAAATTAAATTGACTTTTATTGAAAAATGTGTTAATGTTGTAGTAAATTCGAGGCAAAATATCTCGACCAAACAAAACAAAAGCTCATTACATGAAAAACACCACACACCTCATCTACATTGCAATCATCATTGCACTCTTGGTCTTCAAGTCCAACAATCCAGTCATCCAGATCGAGGACAACAATGTCAGCACTGTGTTCGAATCTGATGTGTTCTATGCTTACATCGAACCAAACGATCCGACCGTTCATATTGTGGACGAGTACCAACCAGAAATCGAATACCGCGAAATCGGTCGCATCGACTACCCTTTTGTAAAAGGAACCAACAAGATGCTGGTTGCCATCAATGGCAAAACCGAAAAGCACCAGTGGATCTGGGATATGTACTCATTCAGTCACATGAAAGGTCATGAGATGGAGTCCATTTACCGGATCGATGTGATTCCTGACGAATATCAACTCGCAGTACACGAACACAACAAGGCTCATCCGGAAGGTAAGGGTCGTATTGGTGAAGTAATTGTCCGAGGTCTGTTTTCGAAAGACCAAAAGACAAAGATGTACAGCAGTGGCCTAGGTGTAGACTTCGATCAATTTTGAGTCCAACACCAAATCCTTAAACCTCACAGAAAACCCCACGGTTATCTGTGGGGTTTTCTTTTATTTAATCCTCATCCGGTTTATCCAACTTAGGCAAATCCAACTCCATCGTCGTATCCGTAATCTTCAAAATATCTTTATCAATCTTTCCGAACTCTTTGTTTGAATTGTTGTAATGATTCACGGCGGTTCCCAAAGTATTTCCTAGCTTGCTGTGATATTCCTCGTACGCTTTCAAATGTTTTTGAAGCTCACTCACATATTTAATAATTTCTTGCGCAGACTCTTCGATTTTAAAAGCTTTGAAACCATAGAGCACCGATTGCAAATACGCAGAAAAAGTTGTCGGAGAAACGATAATTACTTTTTTGTCGTTGTACGCATAATCAATCAAACTTCGTGTGTTCACTTTTATCGCACCTACTTCATTTATCAAAAGATCATAATAAATTCCCTCGGCTGGAATATACATAAAAGCAAAAGGTAAAGTCCCTTCATTTGTACGAATATATTTTGCAGTTTCATCAATTCTTTTTTTCAAATCGTTTCTGAATTCTTTTTCCAAAACTTCTCTTTCAGCATCACTTGTTGAATTAATAATTCGATTGTAATTATCCAAACTAAACTTTGCGTCCACTGGAATAATTCCCTCTTTTGTCATGATTACTGCATCCACTGCGTCGTTGTTATTGAAACGATATTGCATTTTGTAATTTGTCGGAGAAAGAATATTGCTCAAAATTAATTCCAAACTTGCTTCACCTAAATTCCCTCTTTGCTTTTGGTGCTTCAAAACTTTTTCTAGATTTTGAAGTTGATCTGCAATTGTGAAAACTTGTTTCGAAGCTTCTGTTGATTCGGTCATGCTTTTTGAAACATCCATCAATCTTCGAAGCATTTGTTCGCTCATATCTCCCAGCTTCGCATCTATAGTTCGGTTTGATTCATTTAATTGTTGAAGAAGCATTTTCATTCCAGCTTCTGTCTTTGCACCTTGCTCAATATCGCCATTTTTATTTGCATTTTGTCCGTTGAAAAATTTAACGAAAAACATCGCGACAACGGCTAATAAAATTATTAAAATAACGAGCAGAATGATTAAAATTGTTTCCATTGTTCGGACATTATAACATGTGCTAAAATAGCCTTCTAACAATAAACAACATGTCATATATTGAAACAATCCGAGAAGATTTAAAAAACGCGATGAGAAACAAAGAAGCAGAAAAACTTACAACTCTGCGTGGACTTATTGCTGGTTTTACAAACGAACTAGTAGCGTCAGGGCAAACTCCCCAATCTGAAGTTACAGATGAAATAGTGCTGACTGTTTTAAAGAAACAAGCTAAACAAAGAAAAGATGCTATCGAACAATTCACAGCAGGAGGACGAGATGATTTAGTTGCCAATGAAAAAGCTGAGCTGGCTGTAATCGGCGCATACTTGCCTGCCACAATGTCTCACGACGAAATCCGAGTAATAGCAGAATCAAAGAAAGCTGAGCTAGGAGTGACTGATAAAGCTGGTATGGGAAAACTTATGGGTGCGATCATTTCTGAATTGAAAGATAAAGCTGATGGAGGTGATGTGAAGTCGGTTGTGGAGAGTTTGTTTTAATTTTTTCAAAAACAAATTTGTGGACTTTTGAGCTTGTTTGTGGTTTAATAATAACAAATGCACACTCAAAATGCTCTCGATTGGAGCAACACTGTTAGCAGAATTGCTGACGATGTTGCTAAACATTGGAAAAATAACACCAAACAACCCATTCTTCAAACTTATTATTCTGTTGTGAATAAAAATTATTCACAATTTGCTGATGACGAAGAAATGAGAAGCGCAGTCATGTCGAATCTCAGTCGTCGTGCTAACCAAAAAAGAAGGTCTCGACAAACCTTCTTCAACAGCAAGAAACGTTTCCGAGAATGGCTTAACGAACCATCACAAATCAAAGACGCGATAACTGCGGCCAATGAACGCCACGACTATCTGCTCGTTGATCCGTGAAAATGGTTCACTATAAGGGAGGACTTCAAACTCCCTTTTTTCTTTTTTAAAACATTGCTATATTAGTGCCACGGCCCTATCGTCTAACGGTTAGGACATCGCCTTCTCAAGGCGGTAATCAGAGTTCGATTCTCTGTAGGGTCACACTAAATCCAAACTACGCCACAAATATTGGAATTTATTAAGTTACATGTTATGTTTGTGGACGAATTATCCCTACCCAAACAAAACCCAAAGGGGTAAATGAACAAAAAACATACATATGTCCACGCAAACGAACTATCCCAAGACTACCCTTCCAAAATCAAAGGAAGAGGCAATAGAAAGACTCCAAAAACTTGAGGACGACATCACACTCATCAACTTAAGGCTCGAGCTCACTGTGGTCTTCGACTACAAGAGTGAGGAAGAGTATCAAATTTGGCGTAAACGTGCGATATCGGCTCTTCTACACAAGACGAAGGAGGTTATGCTTTTGGGTCGATTCATCAAGCCTGTGGAATACCAGGAAAATGAATCGATTGAAACTGACATTGAGGATTTGAAAAAATTCGTGTCAGAAAGACTGGAAGATCTGAACTACCGTCGTCAATACTTCGATATATCTGAAATGCCAAACGATCTCACTGAACTTGATATCCGAAGAATTGACTTGATCAATATCAAGAAGGTCGTGATGAGTATTTCTAAAGATCTTCGACTCTTTGCTCTTGATATTTTCTGCACTGCTGAAGACATCAATATTGCAAGAAAGCCAATAGTCGATGTACTTAATTCAATCGAATTAGAGTTTTCAGTGATCAAGCAGAAGAGAATCCTCGTTGCACAAATGAACAATGAAGATACACAAGCGGTTCGAAGAGTCACAGGGAAAAGTGCACTGAGCATCATCCGTTTTTTGTTTGAACTTGTGAGTAGAAATCCGGAAACAACCAAATCACTTGGTCTGAAGGAATATGAACTTCTGATGAAGATCGGAAAATTGTTTTAAACAATATCGCCTGCAGACATGACTACTGGGAAGTCTAAAACAACTTCACTTTGCCACCGACCCAGCGGTGGCTTTTTCTTTATATAATCTATAATAGTTTTGATCACAAAAATAAAAAATCCGTTTTCATCTAAAGATGAAAACGGATCGGTTTGATTTAATTTTTGCCTTCCAAAAAAAGTTTCCTAACAGCTGCCAGAAGATCTTGTGATTCTTGTTGCTGTTTTAAAGTAATCTCGTTTTCTTCAAAAATGCGGCCCGCTATATTTTGTACTACTGTCACATTTCCATTTGTGAAAGTTACAATAGAACCGGCGTATCCAAATGACGGACAGACATTAATAGTCTCAGTGTTTTGGCCTCCAGTATGAATCGATTTGTGATAAAAAACACTAACTCTTTGATCACTAACAAATTGAAGATTAGAAAAATTACCAATGCGCATCCTTTTAGGAACACCATCTACAATAATTCTCCAAGAAGTCTGCTCACTAATAAGGTTTGCAAGCTCTTGAAGGCTTAAGCTTTTGATCCCTATTCCCGAAGACTTTGAGCGAATCATATAAATGATAGAAAAAGCTACAAAGATGCAGATGATCACCACTACTACAGAATTTTGAATGTTCATACTTTTAAAGAAAACCATATTGCATAATACTTGTCAATTAAAAGAAAAAGAGCCTGCGACACGAACGTCACAGACTCAAATACTGGTGGCTTAACTCCGCAATGTTGCGATAAGAATCTCCGGTTCAATCAGAAAATCCAAAGCATTAATTATTGTTGGAATCACAATGTCTGAATTCAAAAAAGTCTGAGTGTGAACACCTTCAGCTTGAAGAGTTACGATACGAAGTTTTACTACCTTCATAAGTTCCAAATCAATCAATCCGTTACCGATGGCAACACAAGTCTCTGGTTCGAGTTTAAGAGCTTCATCTCGCTTAGCGATTCCATTTTCTGCGAGAATCCATTCGATTCCTAACTTAGATGCAATTTTATCTGCATTACCACGAGTGTTGCCTGTAAAAAACAGGATTCTGTATCCACGATTTTTGAGCGCAACTATCCGATCATCAATACCGTCTGGAATCCGCCCCTTCACAGTAAGCGTTCCATTCAGATCAAGGATGATGGTTTTGAGTTCCAAATCACCCACTCCAGGAATTTTGTATATCATTTGTTTATGTTTTGAGTTTTGTTGTTCTTATGTCTTCATGAAAACTACTATTATTTCCGTTCCCCGTCCAGTTTCCTTAACTCGCTCAATATGTTAAAAAGTAGACAGAAAGGACAATTTACCATGCACAAAGTACCCGAATTACCCGCAGGAGTAATGGTGTTCATCTTCTGCGAGGACAAAATCCACCTAATTCACAGAGATAATAAAGCAGGCATCAGCCTACCTAACACATACTCTCCTGTTACGGGTGGTGTAAAAATTAATGAAACTTATTCTCAAGCAATCGAAAGAGAACTCAGAGATGAGACAGGGTTAGTTTTTCAAGACATTGTTTCAATTGGAGAATCTGAAAAAAGAAATTGCTTCTTCTTTTTAAGAATTACACCAGAAGTAAAAGAGACAATCATTCTTGGTGAAGGTCAGGCATTTGGTTTTTATGGAATAGATGAAATTCCAACAACCATAGCAGGAGCATTTAAGAAATACTTCGAAGCATACCCTGAAGTTTTCCGCAGAATGTTTGAAGACATAAACTTCGTTCCAACAACAGAAGATCTTTGGCCCAAAGAACTCAAATAATATTTAACCCGACTCTTTGTTGAGTCGGGTTTTTTCTTTGGCAAAAAAATGTTATTTTACTTGGATGCAAGCAATAATATTAGCCGCCGGTCTGGGCACAAGGATGGGAGCTCTCACAAAAAACACCCCTAAACCGATGCTAAAAATTTTAAATAAAAATCTATTGGAATTGAAAATAAATAATCTTCCAGATGAAATCACTGAGGTAATTTTAGTTGTTGGTTATAAATCTGATGTAATAAAAAAATATTTCAAAGAAAGTTTTAATAATAAAAAAATAATTTACGTAGAAGATTCCACACTCACTGGTACTGCTCATGCTTTATGGCAAACAAAAAATCTACTAAAAAATAAATTTATTGTAATGATGGGAGATGATATTTATAACAAAACTTCGATTGCAGAATGTGCAAAAAATCCTTTGAGTATTTGTTGCAAAATTGTTCAAGAAAAAGATCGTGGTGACAGAGTTATTTTGAAAAAAAATAATTTATCTGGATTTACAACTCAAACAAAAAATTTATATTTAAAAAAACCAAGCACTCTTGCATTCACTGGAATGTATTGTTTAACAAAAGAAATTTTTAGATATAAACCTGTAAAATTACAGACTAGAGACGAATGGGGTCTACCACAAACTCTTTTAAAAGTAGCCAGCAAGAAAAAAATCAAGATAATCAAAACCAATCACTGGGTTCAAATCAGTTCTCCTGAAGATTTAAAAGACGCTGAAAAAATATTAAAGAAGTGGCCTAAAAATGAACTTTTAATTTAATTTTCTACAACTCCCTAAAGTCAGGATTCAAGAAACATGTTTGTTCTTTTGATACTGAGATTGTTCCACCACCACGTAGTTCTTGGCATCGTAGTTCGTATCTTCCGGGTGTTAAGTCTAGTTGTCCAGAGATTTCAACGGCTTGAAATAGTCCTCCATTTTTATAT
>Ga0172380_10001265_pt1 | contig 44003 bp, 63 predicted proteins | sample Leawe162metaG_FD_119747 | JGI IMG/M metagenome (GOLD analysis project Ga0172380, IMG submission 119747) | Leachate microbial communities from a municipal landfill in Southern Ontario, Canada - Leachate well 162 metaG | ecosystem: Engineered > Solid waste > Landfill > Unclassified | place...
CGGCAGTCCTTACGGACGCTGATGTTCTCGCGGCGGCGACAGTAATTCAAGCTCTTAATAAAATATTTGTATTCGTTTCGAACGATGCTGCGGACATTGCGGCTAGTGGATTGATCGACGACATTCGAACTGGAAGTTTCACTCAGACTCGAGGTCTTTATTACGGGGACACCGATGATTTGAATTGTTTGGAAATGTGCGCCGCTTATTCTGGTCGCGGATTTTCAACTAATTTTAATGGATCGAACACGACTAGCACCATGCACTTAAAAGTGTTGGCAACGATTCAACCAGACCCAACTTTAACCCAAACTCAATTAAACTTGGCCCTGGCAGCGGGTGCGGATACTTATCCAAGTTTGGCCGGCGTTCCTGGGGTTTTCTGTTCTGGAGCAAATTTCTTTTTCGACCAGATTTATAATCTGCGGTGGTTTGTTGGAGCTCTTCAAGTAGCCGGATTTAATTATTTGGCCCAGTCGTCGACTAAGGTTCCGCAAACTGAAAGCGGAATGGACGGACTTAAAGGTGCCTATCGAAACGTTTGCGAACAAGCGGTTACGAATCAGTTTTCTGCACCTGGGGTTTGGACAAGCTCAACTTTGTTTGGAAACACCACGCAATTGTTAGCGAACGTGGCTCAACGTGGATACTACATTTATTCAGTGCCGGTGGCTCAGCAAAACGTGGCCGCACGTCAAGCTCGAGAGGCTCCGCTAGTTCAAATCGCTTTGAAAGAAGCGGGCGCTATTCAAGAGTCAAACGTCATTGTTACCGTAAATGCCTAAGAGGGGGATTGAATGTCGATACAAGTTTTATCGGGACAAGATACAGCGATTATAAATAATCGAGTTTTACGAGACTTTGCGGATGGCGATTGCGTCACCCTAAGTTTTGCAAACGAAATTGCCAGTGTAAAAACTGGTAAAAATGGAAATAGTATTTATGGATTGAACGAAAGCGGTCGCCAGTGTGATGTCGAAATGCGGCTCATTCGAGGATCTTCTGACGATCAATTTTTAAATAACCTGCTTTCTCAGCAAACTTTTAACTTCTCCGGGTTCATTTTAATGATCGGTGAATTTATTAAAAAGGTTGGGGATGGAGCTGGGAATATTACGAACGACACCTACATTATGAGTGGCGGTGTTTTTACAAAACCTGTTCCTGCCAAAACGAATACCGATGGAGATGTTGAGCAGTCGGTTTCTGTTTATTCCATGAAATTCTCGCTTACACCGAGAGCGATTACTTAATCTTTAGAATTGGCAAACTAGGGGGCTGAAATGAAAGAAATAAAATTACCGACGGGGGCCACTCTCAAAATTGGAGATACGCCCTTTGCGGTTTCCAAGGCTTTGTATAAAGCCGTTGTTTCTGAGATGAAAGGCGTTGAGCTTAGCTCGAAAAGAGAATTCAATTCTCTTATTAAAGACGTTTTTTGCACTGCATTTTCTTCTGAAAAAGTTGAGACAGCTCTTGCTGAGTGCTTGGCTCGCTGCACTTACAATGATGTAAAAATAGATGAAAAAACTTTTGACGGGCAAAAAGCGCGTGAAGATTACGTGCAAGTGTGCATAGAGGTCGCGATTGAGAATCTAACCCCTTTTATGAAAGGCCTTTATGCAGGGTTCGAACGCGCATCCGCGATGATTCTAGAAAACCCGAAATAGAGGCCGAAGATGATGAATTGTTATATTATTTGAAATTATGCAAATCGGGGTATGCGTCTTCGATTCAAGAGGCCAAAGGGCTAACAGCCAGAGAAGTTCTACAGGCTTTAAGCTACGACCTTTTCTGCGGAGAATACGAAGCGGCGCATTGGGAGCTAAACCGTGCAAGTAGGTGAGCTGTTTTTAAAATTAGGAATCAAGGGCGCTGACAAAACAGTTGGTGCGCTCAAAGAATCCAAAAAGGGTATGAGTGGTTTGGCCTCCACTTCTTTGGAGGCAAAAGCCGCAATCATAGCCGCCTTTTATGCCATGCAAAGATTGATGGCTGCGTCTGGAGCGGTTGGAACTAAGCTTACTAACTTTAATGCACTTTGGGGTGTATCTACGGACACACTTCAAAGATATCAATACGCCGCTAGACAGGCCGGAATTTCCAACGATGAAATGGCTAAGTCTATTTCCAACGTAAGCGCTGCGATGGCCCAGGTTGATTTAAATAAAGGAGTTCCAGAGGGACTTTTCTTAATTTCTAAAGCAGCTGGTGGAATTGATTTTAAAAAGAAAAACGATCCATTTTACATGCACCAAATGATTGGTAAGGCACTTCGAAACCTTGGAGACGATCCAAGGTCGAAGGCAATTGCCAACTATTTGGTTGGCACTCTTGGGATGTCAGAAAATGTAATTGCAGGATTTAGAAGGGGAAAATTTAATCAGAGCATTTTAAATGCGGCGCCAATTTATAGTAAAGGGCAGCTCGGCTCTCTCGATAAAAATAATATCGCCTGGGAAAACATGATGCAAAAAATCGAGATGTCTTTTGGAAAGTTTTTTGCTGAGCATGGAGACAGTATCCTTAAGGCTCTTGGCGGACTGGTTGACGCATCCATTAGCCTCACTGAGGTTTTTGTTAAAATGGCCGAAGTTTTAAAACTTTTTGATCTTGTCGGTGGAATTGGAAAGGCCTTGTCTGGGAAAGAACCAACTGCGGCCGCGAAGCAAAGACACTATGAAAGATTAAAATCCATGGGATTTAATGAAGAGGCTGAAAGATTATATGGCCTTGGAAAGTCTTCTAGAAAGACCCCATTCTATTTAGATCCAAACTTTTCTGAATCTAAAATGCCAAACTTTATGAAGTCAATTACTGGACCGCTAGGAACTGGCACCGGCGGTACTACCAATTTTTACCAAAATTTTTATTACCAACATGATGGCCGGGATTCTGGTCGAATTTCTGACGATCATAAGCGGTCGGCTAAAGAGGCGAGAGAGCGGCAAAATACTCAAAGGCAAAGTCCAGCGCAAGGACTAACCAAATGACAAATATTTCTTCAATTTCAAGAATCACGACTACCGTTCCAGCTCTTTCAAATTTAATCTTGGTGCAGCCAAATTCAAATTATGGCTATCAGCCTGAATCTCCTAATCGACAGAAGCGACAGGGTGACACGATTCAGACGCCACCTAAGTTTGTTTTTAATTATGAGGGTGAACAGACAGTTCAAATTGAGAGCGATATTACCGATCACTATGTTGAAGATAATACTGCCATCCAGGATCAAATATCCTTAAAGCCTGAGATTATTACGACTCATGGATACATTGGAGAGCTCACAGACATTGCCCCAGAGATTTTAGCGCCACTGGAATTTTTGGCGAACAAACTGACAGTGATCGATGCTTACACGCCGGTACTATCTACGAGCGCTAGAATTGCTTACAATAACGCTTTTCAGCTTTATCAAATTGTTCAAAACACGGTTGCTCAGGCGGTTTCTGCGTGGAGTTCGATTAATTCTTCTCAAGGTGAAAACGTTATTTCTAGTAACGGTCTTGGAATTGGATTCAACCCATTAACAGGTCAAGTGAGTGGAAATCAAAACAAGCAACAAATCGCCTTCCAACAGCTTTATGGTTATTGGAGCAATCAAATTTTGTTTACCATTCAAACGCCGTGGGCAATCTTTGAGCATATGGCGATTCAAAGGCTTAGAGCTATTCAAGATGCAGAAACTAAAATGATCACTGATTTTGAAATTTCATTTAAAATGATCCGATTTGCTTCTAGTCGAGTCGTTCCTGGGCTCAGAAGCCCGCTTCGAGAGGGTAGAAATTTCGATCAAAATCAGCCTGTAACTAATTTAGGAACTCAAAATCCAGCGCCTTCGGTTTCTCTTTCTGAGCAATTAGATGGAGTAATTGAATAATGTTTTTAATAGAACAAATTTCTTCGGAACCTCTTCAAACGACTACTTTGATTTTGCCTAATAGTGAGCAAATTTCAATGACCATTTATTTTGTTCCGATGCAATACGGTTGGTTTATAACGAATCTTGTTTACGGGGATTTTGTTTTAAACAGCCTTAGAATAACGAATAATCCCAACATGCTTTATCAATGGAAAAATATTATTCCATTTGGGCTTGCCTGTTTTTCTAAGTCTGATCGAGAGCCTTCTTTTGCAGAAGACTTTTCGTCTGGCGCTTCTAAGCTTTATTTATTGAGCACCGATGAGGTGGTAGAGCTTTCGGAGATGCTCGGTGGATAAATTTGGGAGAAATTACGTTTTAGAAATTGAAATCAGCGATGGCGGAGATTCAATAGAAATAACGCCACCATTGACCATGGAATTCGACGTTACTAGGAACACTCTAACTTCTGCGAATGTGGCACAGTTTAGGGTTTTCAACCTTTCAGAAACAAGACGTAATCAAATTCGTAAAAATATTTACAACTATGGAGTCTATCGAGAGGTTTCTCTTCGGGCTGGATACCAAAACGATTTATCTACCACCTTTATTGGAAACATCACGCAGGCTTTTAGTGCTCGTGAGGGCTGCAATATGGTTACGACCATTCAGTGCTTGGATGGCGGATTCGCTTTTGCAAATGGCGAAATTCAAATCCCATTTTCAAGTGGAACCCCCTATAGAAACATGCTCGATTATTTGGCAGGTTCTTTGCCAAACGTAAAAAAGGGGACGATTGGAGATTACGCTGGAGATATACAAAGAGGAAATTCTTTCAGCGGATCTACTTGCAACCTTCTCTCTGAGCTTTCTGGGCAAGGATTTTTTATTGATAACTGCACGGCTCATTGCCTAAAGACAAATGAGTGTTTGCGTGGCGATCTTTTGGTTATTTCTCCTGCCAGTGGATTGCTTGGAACTCCAATTATTGAAGAGACTCTTTTGACCTTGGATCTTATTTTTGAGCCAAGAATTTTTGCTGGCCAATTTGTAGATGTTCAAAGTTTTACGGATCAGAAGATGAATGGCCCTTGGAAGGTGACAGGCATTAAGCATCGTGGAATGATTTCTAGTGCCATTTGCGGAGATTTAATTACGTCACTTCAACTTTCCAAGGGGGATGGGGTTTTGGAGATTATCGAATGACGGCGCCAAATATTAATCAAAACATTCTTCCCTCAGACCCTCAACTAAAAGACGTTTTGGATTTATTCAAAAGAGACGTAATGCTTTCTTTGAATTGCCATCACATAGGAACGATTGAGTCATTCGATGCGGATCGACAGCTTGCGAGAGTTTCTATTAATTATAAAAAGACATTCGTTGAGAATCGGTCCGTAAACTCTTTCAAACAAAAAGCCTTGTCCTATCCGATAGCCATAGATTGCCCTGTGGTTATTCTCGGTGGCGGAGTGGCAAACCTCACGATGCCCATTAAAAAGGGAGACGAGTGTTTACTTCTTTTCAACGATCGAGACATGGATAACTGGTGGAGTGGAAGCAACAATGGAGAGGTGGCATCGCCTAGACTTCATTCTTTTGCCGATGCCATTGCCTTGGTAGGGATTAGATCTTTGGGGAAAAAGCTGGCCGACTATGATTTGGAACGAGCTGTTTTAAGAGCGAATACTGGCGCGATTGGGGTTCGTCTCGATAATGGAAAAATTTTAATATGTAACGATTATCCTGACTGCATCGAGACTTTAAACTCTCTTTTGCAAGAGCTCATTACGGCAATAAAGGCGATCACGCACCCGTATCAACTGGGGGATGGAGTAAATCCTGGGGGGCTTACTCAAAACACTTCTACGCCCAATAATGCGTCGACATTTACGGATATCGCAAATCGATTGGGAGACGTGCTCGAATGATTGTTAGGGCTATAGACTCAAATGGAGACTGGACTTTCGGTCGCGGGCTGAATGATTATCGATCCAATCAGGCTGCGGTCGTTCAAAATATCGACACACGTTTGAAGTGTTTTTTAGGGGATTGTTTTTTTGATCAGGGAGCTGGAATTAATTGGATTGGGTTTTTAGGATCGAAAGATCGTGTCGGCTTAAATCTATCGATTGCTGCCACTATTTTAAACACTCGAGAGGTGCTTAGCATGATTCAACTTTTTGAAAGCTTAAGCTCTGGTCGAGTTTTTGCGGTTTCCTACAATGTGTCCACTGCTTATGGCGTGGTTCAAGCTCAAACAGCGATTACGGCTGGGGCTGGGGTCTAAGGGGATAAAATGCCAAACAGTATTACAGCGACAGGATTAACAACTGCGACGGCGACAGAGCTTAGAACTTTTTACACCGCCGTTATGCAAAGAATTTACGGACCAGACATCAATTTGGAGTCCGATACTCCTGACGGCCAACTTCTAAATATTTTTATTCAATCTGTCTTGGACGTCCAAGACATGGTGGTTCAATATTATAATAGTTTTGATCCAGACAATGCGGTTGGCGTGGTCCTTGATCAAAGGGTTGCAATCAACGGAATTGAGCGCCAGGGCGGGACTTATACTACGACCGACGTAACGATTGTCACCGATCAGGCATTAAACCTTTATGGTTTAGATCAAGACGAGGAAGACGTTTACACTGTTCAAGATGAGGCAGGAAATAAATGGCTTTTAATCACATCCCAATTGGGAGTTCTTTCTGGCACTCACGTTTATGAATTTAGAGCTGAAAATCCTGGGCAAGTTTTAACGGTTCCGAATACCATAACCATTCCGGTTTCAATCGTGTTGGGGGTGGTTTCGATCAACAATCCAACCACTTATTCCACACTTGGAATTAACGAAGAATCGGATTTCCTTTTAAAAATCAGAAGACGCCAATCTGTTTCTCTTAGGAGTCAGGGGTATTTGCAGGGACTTCTAGCAGCTCTTTTAAATATTAATGGAATTACTTCGGCTTATATTTACGAGAATACAACAGACGGACCTGATGGAGATGGAATTCCTGGGCATTCTATTTGGGTGATTGTTGCTGGGACTCCAGCACCTGCCCTTGGCTTGGCCTACAATGCGTCGACTGTTTATAAGTATGGAGACATCGCAAGTTCGTCAGGAATTAATTATATTTCCGTTCAAAACAACAACGTTGGCAATTCTGTTTCAGACGACGATTATTGGAGGATTTACAATCCAGTAGCTGAGGCTATCTATAATTATAGAAATGCTGGATGCGGCATGTTTCAAAGCGGTGAGCCAGGCGCTCAGTCGTATGTTGTTACTCAAATAGACGGAACTCTTTTTACGATTTATTGGGATGATGTAGTTACACTAGATTTATTTATTAAATTTACTGCAAGCTCTTTGAACGGCATAAATCCTCCTGACATTGCGAGCATAAAAACTTATTTGGTTTCAAATTTTGTTCCAGGTGTTTACGAGGAAGTGAACATTAACGGACTTGCTACCGAAGTTCAAATTGCAGACGAAAATACTCTTGTAACCAATTCAGGATTTAGTACATCGGCCGGTGGTTCTTACACGAACACTTTACAGCCCACGACGAAGAACCGTCAGTTTTTGGTAGAATCGGATAACGTCATTGTCCTTCCCATGATCGCAAGTTGCCCAGGAGGTGTTCAGGTGATTGTGGCCGGACTTGTGACGGATACAACGGTAAGTATCGCCGATTTGGATACATTGCAATTCACTCCCTTGGGTGGATTTGGTCCTTACACTTACTCGGTTGATTCTGGTCCTGGCTCTATTAGTGTTGGCGGACTTTATACTGCCGCCGGCGCCGGAACGGCAGTCATTGAAATTGAAGATGATTTAGGAAATATCGGAACGGCAACGATAACGGTGGTTTGATGTCGATATTAGAAACGATTCAATATTATCAAAATCTACTGATTAAGCAGTATCGAGATTTGCCAAAGGCCTCAGGAATGGTTGGTGGAATTGTTACGCCAGCCCTTCTTGGATCCGCTGATCAACAGGAGTTAAAGTTTTCATTCGCACCGACCGGAGGAACTTTCAAGCTTTCCTATGATGGAATAGAAACAGCCTCGATCGCTTGGAATGCAGATGCCGTAACGATTGAGTCCACCTTACAGGCCATTTTAGTAGCGCCTTTGGTGGTGGAAGTGTCTGGATCTATCGACGACACGCTTCTTTTTACTTTTACTGATTACGACTCCAGTCTTTTTCTTTTGTCGGTTTCTACGAATGCCCTTACAAATAGCCCTATCCCAGTGATTGCTTCAGTTGGGACCCAGCTGCCTCAGGCCATTGGGAATGCTTTTAATTTAATTGGATCCGATACGGCGGTCGGAGTGCAGCTTGACACGCTTGGAAAATATGCCGGCGTTTCTCGATATGGCTATGGATTCAACGGCCCCGTTACTTTAGACGATACTGATTTTTTAGTTCTTATTAAATTAGCAATTGTTCGAAACAGTGCCGGCAGTTCATTGGCTGAAATCCAAAGATATATTCATCAGTTTTTCCCAGGAGAAATTTACGTCTTCGATTATCAAAACATGAACATGAGCTATTTGATTTTGGATACGATTGGAAGCCAGAATCTTTTGGAAATGTTTGTAACGACCGGACTTCTTCCAAAGCCAATGGGCGTGGGGCTTTCTGTGATTGTTACCCCAGTCATTGATCAATTTTTTGGATTTATTACTTACGACGAGACGGTAAATCCTCTTGCAACACCGTTTAACGATTACGATGATTACAATACAGACTGGGTTTGGGTTAGTTACGACGACGCAGTAATTCAGCCTTGAAAGGAAATTTATGGCTAAACTAGGTAGATATTTACAAAAACTTTTTGGATCAACGGCTGGAACAAATCAAATGTCAGAGTTTGGAAGCTTAGCTTCTGGAACTCCTGCGAGATTTTCTGGAACTACTATTACACCCGACGACATTCAAGCTCTTTCTAATTACTTGGGCGGATGGAGGGCAGCACAAGTTGGCGCAGGAAACCCGGCCATAGAAGACATGAACTCTCTTTGTTATTTATTTGCGTATCAACTTGCTTACTTAATGGAAAACGGAGTTCCTGAGTGGAATGCCGAAACCACATACTACATCGGAAGTTTGGTAAGTGTTGGTGGAACTCTTTACAAATCACTCGCCAACAATAATTTAAACAACGCTGTAACCGATGGAACAAAATGGACATCTACAGATACTCAAATGACCGCGTTTGCGACGGCTAATTTTACTGAAAAACCAGTAGCTGAATCGAATCATTTATACGGAGTTGCCCACGGACTTAATCGATTTGTAGCTGTTTCTATTGATGGAACCAATCGTGTTCAATATTCCCTCGATGGAGGGCTTACCTGGACGACCGCATCAGCGGCTGCAGCAAATGAGTGGACTAGTATTTGTTATGGAAACAGTCTTTTTGTGGCCGTTGCACAAACAGGGTCTGGCGTTACTAATAGAGTCATGACATCTCCCCAGGGCATAACCTGGACCGGAAGAAACGCATCAGAAGCAAATTCATGGCAATCCGTAGATTATGGGGCTGGAGTTTATTGCGCTGTTGCAAGCGATGGCACGAATAGAGTCATGACTTCTACGGATGGAACTACTTGGACCAATCGAAGCGCTGCCCATGGAACCGTTTCATGGTTCAAAGTAAGATTCGCAAATAATATTTTTGTAGCGGTTGGTTATGGTGGTGGCGGAGTTCCAATTATGACCTCTCCAGACGGAATTACGTGGACAACAAGATCAGGGCTTAGTGGCACGTTCGAGTGGAAAGGAATTGCCTATGGAAATGGTATTTGGGTTGCCTGTAGAGGCTCTTCGGACAGTTCAAATTCGGTAGGAATCTCCTTAGATAATGGAGTTACTTGGACGGAGCAAAGTATAGCTGATGGTCCAGCAAGTGGATTCAACAGCATTGTGTTTGGAGGCGGCCTTTTTGTTGCATTTAGTTCTGTCGGAATTTGGACTTCTCCTGACGCTGTATCTTGGACACGAAGAAACGTAGGAGCTTTTGCGGCAGTCACGAGAGATTCTGTTTTTGGACAGAATATTTTTGTAGGCGTTTCTGACGGAGAAATTATTTCAAGCCTAGCAATTCCATAAAAAGCCTGAGAGCCGGTGGAGGGGAAGGCCCCACGGTTACCCTAGTTATCAATAAGGCCTTTCGGTGGTTCGAATCCATCCTCTCGGAGAAAAGCGGGGGTAGGCTTAAGCACCTTGGTGTAGAGGCAAACCGGATGATGTTGAGTTTACGGGCTAGATACCCGTAGGCGATAATCTCAATTGCTGGTTCGATTCCGGCCCCCCGCATCATTTTTACCATTTAATAATTAGTGGCTTTTTGCGCACTTCCTTTAAAATTAAAGAATGTCAGAAGCCTGGTTAAACGGTCTTTTAGGATTAAACGCGGTGCTTTTTATTTTCCTTTTGGAGCGTGTATTTAATCTTACATCAAAAATAGGCAGCGTTAAAACCGACCTGACCAAAGATTTTCAAACTCACAAGGAAGCTGTAAATGGAATTTTTGAAAAACAAATTACTGAAGGTATTCTCGCGCATAAAAGAGTGGATCAACTCGACCGCATCGTTAGCGCAGTTACCGACGACGAAATTGGAAGCACAAAAAATATTGCCAACGGATCCGAGCGCTTCCCCGAAACCACAAGAATTAGAAGACTCGTCAAAAATGTCACGGCCTGAGGTTTTTCTTTACCCTTATTCAGAGTTAGATTCTCGATTGGTGGCAGCTTGTGAGACGTTCGGAGCGCAGCTCATGCTGACATTTAGTATAGACCAAACTAAGCTCTTACTCGCACTGGCAGGGGTGGAATCCTCGTTTGCCAGAGACAACAAGCCAAGATTTGAAAAAGCTTATGCGCCAGGTGGACGGTATCACCGGAATTCTCCTCAACTACAAGACGAGCACAAAAAATGGGGTGATGATGCTTCGTGCTCTTGGGGGCCTTGGCAAATTCTACATATTGTTGCCGTTGAACACGGATATCGTGGACCTCCCGCCGGACTCGCTGATCCAAAGGTTTCAATTCATTATGTAGTAAAGCATTTAAACAAATTTAGTAGAAATGGGGCTAACAGTTTAGAGCGACTTTTGGACTGTTACAACACCGGCAATTATTACGATAAGAATTTTCCCTATAAATACGTAGGGAAGTGGTGGAAAATGTACAATAATCTGATCGAAGATCGGATTTCTTAATACTTTAGGAGGGGAAAAAATGGATCTAGTAGATGGAAAAGCGGGCCCGGTGGACTATGATTTGGAGTTGGTCGGTGCTAATCTTAAGTTAGTGGTCGGCTCTCAAGCTGAGGGGGTTTCTGCCTCTTTAGTTGTCTTGGTTGAGCCCGGTCATTTCTTGGACAAGCTTAAGGCTTTGATTCCAGGAAAAATAGACGATGCAGTAATTGACGTTTTGAAGGCGGCGTTCCTTTCCAAAGAGGAGTCGAAGTCCGAAGAACCAAAGGCTTGATTGAATATCGTTTTTAAAAAATTGGCGGAGTGGGTGGTCGTTCCTTTGGCCGTTCTTTTTTTTGAGAAAATTGTGGGTTCAATCCGCAGTTATATTGCTCTTAAGAAAGCGGAAAAAGAGACTGACCAGTCCACTCAGGCAATCGTTGACAAAATCGATGCGGCCACCTCTTCTGATCAGAAGAAAGAGGCGGTTGAAGATGCGATTAAAAAGTTTTAGTTTCTTAATTCTAGGCGCCGCTCTTGTCGGATGCGCGCCAAAAAATCCTGTATACGACAAACCCATTCTCGTTTTGTGTGGGATAGACGTTTCTTCTAAAGTTGGAAACTGCGGAAAGACCGGCCAAGGAACTGCGACCGCGACTGAAAAAATTCCTTTAGAAAAAATGGATAAGTTTTTTGCCATGAGCCCTAAGGACTGGGCGCTCGTTCAAAACCAAATGGATAAGATGGCTATTTACATTCAGTATTTGGAAAAGAAACTAAAGGATTCATAGAGTCGTCAAAGACTGGCGTATTGTTTTTTATAAATTCTTCTACCAAACCAACAAGCCATTCTGAGTCGTGGACCAAAGAAAGAATTTCTGGATCGGCGGTTAGCGCTAGTGATTTTTGTCGTCTTCGAATGTTATCGAGTCGAGCGTTGACCTCTTTGCGTTTTGATTCGTAATCCATCGGTAGATCCATTGAAGTTCCCTTTCTATACCTTTTACCGCGAACCGATGTCTGGGCTCAGTAAGATTTTTAAAAGCATCTAAATGTCCTTCAATTCTGGAGGTAGTGTCCGAAAGTATCACTAACGAAATTAAGTCTTGGAAGGCTTTAGCGTGTACGACGGAACCAGCTTCAAAAGCTTTGCCAACTTCTTGTTGAAATTCTCTTTGATCGCTTTCTTGTCCAAGGCAACCGTTGTTTTCACCGTGAGAAATTCCTTTGGTATTTTTGAAAAATCCATCTCCGCTATCCATTCGACTGATTCCCCGCTTTCATAGACTAAGTATGAATGCTTTTTGCCTTCTATTTTCTTGAGCTTCGCAGCAAGCATTGTATTTTTTATGGAATCCATAATGCGATCTTTTCTGTCGCTAAGGAGTTTCGCTCGCTCTGCCCAATCTTTTGCTTCTGTTTTCGCGGAGTTAATTTTTTCATCAAGGAGTCGAATGAACTCGTGAACTTCGTCGGTGCGTCGCTCTAGATTTTCACGATTTAATTCGAACTCAGGAGTAATGACGCCTTCACTGGCCAGCACTTGATCCAAAAGATTTGCTTCTTGGTGAATGGCTTCGCGCAGCTTGTCTTCACGGATTTTAAGTTCAGGCGTCATATTTACATAATCTTAGAACGGCACGTCACTGTTGTCTGGCGCCGGTGGAAGGTCTTTCTTAATGGCCAGAATATCGCCGTTAAGGCCTGCTAGAGCGAGGAGTGCGGCGGCCGCGTCCGTTTGTTCCATTTTACCCTTGATCGCGCTCTCGCCGGGTAAATTGATCCAATCGACGCGCTTTCTAATTTTACCATCTTGGTCGGCTTTTTCTGAAACCACGATATCGTACTCTTGGGCATGATTGAGGGCTCCACCTGGAATTCCCAAAGCAATGGGAGCCATATCTTCGACCTTAGACCCGGTCCAGCCCATTTTCATAAGTGCTTTAATAGTGAAGGGCCGAGACTTTTCCTTTAGGGATCCGTACCAAACGAACGTGCCCGCTTCTTTTGTATCAAATTTCACAACAAACTGAGGGGCGCCCCCTTGAGTCATGGACATTCCGTATTCGCTAATTTTGGCTAGCATTCTCTTTTTCCTCCATTTTTGGTTTCGCTAAAACTGTCGCACGATTCAATCCCAACACGAGCTGATCGACCTTGGTTTTATTTGTTTCGATAAAATCTTGAATAGCCTTTACTTTGTCAGCCTCAATGAATTGAAACAGAGCATTAATTTCTTTAATGATTTGTTCCGGGGTTTCACTAGCACCCTTTTGGTAAGCTTCCCAAAAGTCTGTAAAAGAAAGGGGCATTTGATCGGGCATTCGAAAGCGATTCTTCCCTTCAAACCCAGGCCCTCCTTTTGTAAAAAGAAGCCGCTCTTCGCCAACGACCTTGGCTTTTTTGTTTTTTTCTAATTTCAAAATCGGAGTCTTTTGAGCAAAGAGAATCATGTCGACCTTCGCTCGAATGAGTGCGGCCGGATGCTTATTAATTTTAATTTGAAATTTGTCGTAAGCAGTAATTTGAGTCGGATCGTTAATGGTTTTGGCTTCCGTGTGACAAATGAGTAAAACGTTTTTAGTCACTCGCATTCGTTCCCAAACTTCCATGAGTTGTTCCCATTTTTTGAGAGCGACAACATAACCCTTGCCATAGCCAGGGTCTTCGATGGAAAGCCATCCGCTATCGGTACAAACCTGCTTCCAAATCATCCCTTCCAAAATGTCGAGGGTGTCGTAAATAATTGATTCATAAGGTGACTCTAAAAGTTCTTTTGAAATTTGTAGAACTTCGTTGAAATCCGTAGGGCTGAATCGCTCTACGTTTAAACGCTTAGAGCCTTTTTCAATATCCACGAAATACGCCTTTGGAAACTGAGAGCCAAAGGTACTCTTTCCGCATCCAGGCTCACCGAAAATCGCCGCAAACAAAGGTTGTGACACAATTCCTTTCTCAGTTTTCTTTAGTAGGCTCATTAACGGACTCCTTAATTGCTTGGAATTTTATACTCCAAAGATCTGTTTCTATTTCAAAGTGGCCAACACCACTACTCCGCATTAAATCTCCAAAATGAATAAAAGCTTCAGATATTATTTGAGCTTTTGGAGAAATTTCTTGTTCGCCACAAGCCTCTTTTAGGGTTTGGCCATCTCTCCGATCAATTATAATTTTCTCTGTTTTATTCATCGCTTTATTTCTCCAATTTCTTAATTGCCATCATGACCAGCGCATTTTTAAGCCTTGGAATTTTTCCCTGTTGAAGCCACTTGTCTATGGTCGTAGTGCTTGCAATTCCTATTTTTGCGGCGAGCTTGCTTTTCGCGTAGGGGTCTATTTCTACTAGCTTTTTCAATCTCTTAATTGTCGGTTCCACCGTCATTTGCAAAAAACTAGATTATGCGATAGATCGATGGCAAGAAATATCGTGAATTTAATAAAATAAGTAGCCTTCAATTTGTCTGACATTTAAAAGTATCTTAGGAGAGCTTTTAAATGCACAAGGTGATTGCGATTATTTCAGAAGATCAGGCAATGGGTGAAATTATTCGAAGATACCAAGCGGGTATGGAATCTTTAGAAGATAGAAAAAGATTTATTTCAAAGCAGATTAAAGATGTTGATACAGCCAAAAGAAAAATCGACGAGGAAGCGGTGAGTTCGATTGTTCACAGGTTGGGTGCTATGGGAAAAATGCCTAAAGATTGGAATATAAACCAAGATCAAATTCATATTGATACCGCACGCGACTGCGTTTTGTGGCATCGATGCGATAAAGAGTGTCGGGAACATCCGGGCCTGATGCAAATCATCCAACAAATCATTCCGCCCCCGGATGCGGACTAAAGGACTTTTATGGCCACTCAAAAAGAACTTATCCCTCTTGTAAATAAGATGCGATCACAAGGAAAATCAGGACAAGAAATAGCCGAAGAATTGAACGGACAGGGAATGAAAAGCCCGTCTGGCAAAAAATTCAAAGCCAACACGATCTATACCTTAGTGTCTGTCGGAAAAAGAACTGGTTATTCCAAGAAGAAAAATCGCATGATTGAAATTCCGGTTGAAGAGGGCTCGGCTCATGGCGGAAAGATTATTGCCGTGATTGCGAACCTTGATGATGTTCAAAAGCTAATCAAAGGGTGGATATCATGATTGATAAGTTTGACTTTTTTAAAGCGGCTGAGTCCGTGGCCCATAGGACCAAAGTTACTAAAGTCATTCGATACTTTCCGGGCACAGACCTGAGATGCATGCACGATGGTTTACGAAAAATAGCCCAAGAGCATGGCATTGACCCTTGGAATTTAAAACCTGGCGAGTTTCTTGTGTTTTGCAATGCAAGCCGCACAATGCTTAAAATCTACGCGCCTGGAAATACGATCGCTTGCACGAAATCTCCAGACGGCCGTCGACTTGATTTAAATGTAATAAAATACATTCCACGTTTTTTTAATGGATCGGAGTTCGATTACAATCGAGCGCTGAAAGAAGTTTTACAAAAAAAGGTGGCGGCATGACCCCCGAGATGAAAGCCAAGCTTGAGAGAATGAGATGAAACGCGTCTGGAAAACAAAAGACGGCACTAAGCTTTTAATTTCGCAAATGGATAATGATCATCTTTTAAATGCGATTAACTTTTGTGAAAAACGAGCCAAGGCGCAACAATGCGAGTTGGTTGATTTTTATGCGACGACTGACGGTCCTAATGGCGAAATGGCTCAGATGGCTTTTGAGCAAGAGCAGAATCAAATTTTCAACTCTCATTGGACTGAGTTTTTGCCAGATGAATATGATTCACTGGTTTATTGGGCTAAAAAAAGAGGGTTAATCCCTGAGGAGTTTCCATTTTGAACCAAGCTGTAATTTATCCTTTTCGTCCTTCGCTTCAAATTGCAAAGCATACACCGTTTGTAATGATCGATAATTTCTTTAGCAAATCAGAGTGTGGAAAAATTGTGGGGCTCATGGGGAATCAGGGCCATCGGGCGATGATCGAAGGAAATGGAAATGCAAGAGAGAATCCAGAAGTACGTGGTACGACGGTATTTGGAGTTGAGCCGGATAAATCTACCTCCTGGATTTTTGAACGACTTAACGATGTCACAGTTAAGGCCAACTTTGATCTATGGGGATTCGACCTCTTTGGTTTTTGCGAAGGCATACAAATCTCGAAATACAATGTGGGTGATCACTACGATTGGCACATGGACATTGGGGGCGGTGTTCTCTCTCAACGAAAGCTCAGCATTGTTGCTCAACTTACAGACGAAAAAGAATACGTGGGGGGTGAGCTCGAGTTTTTTGGGCTCGGTGATGCTCAGAAGCAAATTGGTACTCTTATTTTATTTCCAAGCTATATGCAGCATCGTGTTCGGCCTGTTACCGAAGGGCAAAGGCATTCGTTAGTCGCATGGATTTCAGGAAATCCGTATAAATAGTTTTATGAACACGTTCACAATCAAATTCGATCTAAAAGATCCTGATGTTGGGATTAAGCTGTTTCAAGAAGCATACAAGGTTTTTTTAACCTATGAGCACACAACCTCTCAGAAAACTTTATGGCGAGAGCAAAAGAAAATTTACGATGAAATTTTAAACTCGAGCGATCCAAAGCACGCTTACGAAGAATTTCGAAAGCTGGATAAAACCACTCACCAACTGGCCTCAGAAAGGTTGCTTAAACGTCAATGAACTGGTTCACGTCCGACACTCATTTCTATCATAAGAATGTAATTGAATATTGCAATCGTCCTTTTGCGACCGTCGAAGAGATGAACGAGAAATTAATTGAGCGTTGGAATCTTTGCGTAAAGCCCGACGATACGATTTACCACTTAGGCGATTTCATTTTTGCTGGAAGGAATAAGCTTCGTCCCATTTTGGATCGATTAAATGGCCAAATCATTTTGGTGCAAGGAAACCACGATCACTCGGATCACGTAAGACTTTTTAAAAAAGTGATTCCAAGTCTTGGAATAGAAATCGCCCAGCGAAATGTGAATCTTTCCCACTACCCGTATTGGTATGACCCGCTTGAACAATTAGATGGCGGAGGGCGTTATAAAGAGCGGCGCTTAATCGACAATGGAGAGTGGTTGTTGCATGGACACGTTCATCATCATTGGAAGTTTAAAGCGAGAATGATTAATGTAGGGGTAGATGTCTGGAATTACGCCCCCGTCGCAGAATCCGAAATTGCCCGAATTATCAAGGCTGGTCCCAATCAATTGGTCAATCCTTCGTGAGCGTGTGGGCACTTGTTTAAAGTGTGACCATAAACAAGCTTTCAAAAACTGGACTCAAGTCGGATATCCGTTTCCGGCGCTAAGTTGCCCACAATGTTTTACTGAATTGAATTTGGTTGGTGCGGTGAAAGATTATTTCAGAGAGAAAAAATGAGTCCGACTTGCACGAACCCCTGGAACCTTAACCCTGATTGAAGCAAATCCATTTGCCCATTAAACACCCCAAGGCTGGCGACAGCGTCTTATCCAATTACAACACTATAGAAAACGCGGACGTCTCCGGCTGGACTTTCTTAAGTATTTAGAGTGCAAATTATTTTTAAGTTTGTAAATATTTATTTGCTGCGGCGGCGTGGATGGACACGCAATGAATGAATCCCAATTCCATATTTGCCAGTGTTGGGCCTAGGCAAAAAGCCGGTATCAAGCCCGGCCCGCAGCTAATCATTGAACTAATTTTCATTATGTGTTTATTGGTTGCCATGGATTTAATCATGAAATTAGTAGACGGGTTTTTGTTTGGGGCTGGTTTTTGTGGTGCGGTGCTTGTGTTCAAGCTTTGCGGCGCTCCTGTTTTTTAAGCCATGAGCTTTGATTTCGACGACGATGAAAAAGAATCGAGCGATGTCCTAACGCATTGTGAAGTGTGCGGAGGCAAGCTAAAGAGCTATCGCGATGATCATGTAGCCAAAAAATGTTGGTGCGATGATTTTATTGAAGAGCCGTCGGAGCCCATAGGAGATTTTGAGTGACCCAGCCAGAACTAACCAATCCTACTGACCGCCCTTATTTTGGTCTCGATGCTATCGTGCGAGAGGTTTTTGACGAAGCATTCAATGCTTCAAATAAATTTCCAAAATTTGCGTCTGAGCACGAAGGCTATGCTGTTTTAGCCGAAGAGGTCGACGAGCTTTGGGATGCTATAAAACTCAATCAGAAAGATCCAGAACGCCTCCAGATGATTCGAAAAGAAGCAATTCAAGTTGCGGCCATGGCTGTTCGTCTAGTGCACGACCGCTGTAGAAATCGAGTGCCGTGAGTTTATTAAAGAGATTTTGCTTTTGGATTTTGAGAGACGAAATTAACACATTTCAATGGAAGATTGTTTGTTTGAGAAACTGCCTAGAAGACTATGCGAAAGATGTTTATCAAACGAAGTCCGGCGAGGCGGCGAGAGAATGTTTGCTGAGGACGGATTGCTAATATGACCAAAGACGAGCTCTTAAAAAAACTGGAAGAGTGGGGTGGGGACGCTCACGACAACAATTCTTATGCGGAGACGGAGCTTAATAAGCTTCCCAAGAATATAGCCATTCATCAATCCATTGTGATGAGCAAGCGAGTCAAAGAACTCATCGCCATGCTCCGAGAGAGCTTAGAGATTATTGAGCGGAAGAATTTCGTCTTAATAGATATTGGCGACGAGTGCCTAGGGTCTACCGAGGAGTGGGCACAGAAAGCTTATCTTAAATCAAGAAGCGCCATAGCCATCACCCCCAGCTTCTTGCGGGAAGAAAAGTGTGACCATGCACTCAAAACAAATCAGGGGTGTATGGAATGCGACGTTGATGAGGATGAAGATGATTGGAGATGGAAATAATGAACAAGGAATTAGCATTCCCATTTGCTTGGCATCCCGAAATGGGATGGTGTCCTAACGAAACCCCAGTGGGATTAACTAAACGAGAGTTGTTTGCCGCAATGGCAATGCAAGGGCTTAGAGCAGGGAACACAAGAGTTAGACCTGTTGGAAAAGACTACATGGAGTTTTTGCACTCTAGAGAAATCGCTGAACAGGCGGTTGAGGATGCGGACGCTTTGATTGCTCGATTAAAGGCAACCGAATGACCCTCGCCGAACTCACAGCGCTCTTGGATCGATTGGAGACTTTGGAGAAGGAGGCGACTCCAGGTGATTGGATATCTCGAGAATACGGAATGGGAGTTGATCGAGACATCACTATCACGACGGCTTGGGGCGGCAAATTGTTTCGGTCTACAAGCTATGGAAAAATGGACGAAGATGCGGATCTGATCATCGGTCAGAAGAGCGCCATCCCCATTCTCATCTCTACTCTCCGACGGGCCATGGAGGTGATTCTGGAGAAGGATGAGGCCCTGTCAGCGGCCCTACATCGGATCGAGAATGGATCTTTTCACATGATGGACACCAGTGGAGTTCGAGAAGCCCTAGCCCTGAAACTTTTTGAGGAGGAAAAATGAGAAATAAAAAAGATCCAGACCCAAACATCGTAATCGATACGCCAGAACCAATGGACCCAGAAATTTTAGAGCGTCACATTGCGGAACTTGCCGAAGGATTTAAAGTATTGGATCGCTCTGGGCTCAAAAGAAAAACAATAATTCTACTTTTACACGATGCGACCAAGGTTCCAAAGCGAGACATTGAGCGCATTTTGAATGCAGCCCCTCGTCTTAAGGAGTTGTATTGCAAATGACCCTCTCAAATGACAGCTTAACCTCAATTGGCATAGGCACGCCCGATAATTCTCCGATCACAGATTATCGGGCTTATATGCCTATGGACCAATACCGATCGCTCCATGAAAAATACGAAAAGGCAGTTCTAGCCCTTAAGTTCTATGCGACGGAATTTCCAGCTCCTATTGGAACCCGCGCCCGCATAACACTATCTGAATTAAGCGGAAATAAACCTTCCATATAAATTCAAGTCTTTTTCATGACTTATCTGGGGGGTTCCATAATTATTATTAATATAATAATATGATCATATAGGAGACGCTTATATGAAATTAACCCAAGACGAAGTGGACTTTATGATTCGAAAAAGAAACCTGCTTGAGCAACTTAAAAAGACGGGCCAAGAGCACCTTTTTGATCTGCTAGAGCAAGAGGAGTTGGCTGGTCAACTTGATCGGGCCGGACATTTTGATTCCGCCGATCGAGTACGAGCTGCGAACGACCTTTTTGATGCCTGCATTGGAAAGAAAAAATGAAAAACAAAAAAAGACCAGGGAGGCCAAAAAAAAATGAAAACGAAAAACGAAGAAACATCTATGGAACCGTCGCCCCAGAAACCTACAACCACCTCCGTAAATGCAAATCCGTCGGAGCCGAAATTGATCGACTTTATAACCTTGCTGTCGGAAACAAAAAAAGATGGGCCGATTGATTTCATTTCTTTTTTCACTCCCGAAAGAACTACAAAAGCTACAAAAGAGCTTATTAACTTCGAATACGCTTTGAAAAAGGATTGATATGAAAAATGTAATATATTTCATTTTGATTTTATCGATTCAGGCCTGTGGAGGCTCCAGTGCGATTGAAAGTACGGCAACAAGCGAAAATGAATATGATCCACCAGAGCTATTAACCCTTTACGATCGCTTCTTAAATGAGGCCGATAGATTTGGAAGAGATTCGTCCGAGTTTCGTGAGGTCTCTTTTTATTTTACCAACATGGGAAAGGTTCATTCGGATAATGGCGGTTTTGTAGTCGGTAAATGCGATTATGATCTTCAAGAAGTAGCCATCGACCGCACTTGGTTTAAGCACGCCTCCGACGTTAGTCGTGAAATTTTAGTGTTTCACGAGCTTGGACACTGCGTTATGCAACTCCACCACAGCCATGAGTTGGATAGCATTATGAATCCTAATGTGGACTATATTTCCAGAAATTACTTGGATAGTCGTGACGATTATTTGCAAGAATTTTTCTCTCGCTATCGATAAGTTTATTGCTACTAATTCTTTTTTATTGCATAAAAAATGCCCGTGGACGATAAGTTTTTAAATCCAGACGAAGCGCTTAAAGTCCTTAGCGGAATAGAAACGGTAACCATTCACTTGCCCCCGCCCGATATTGTAGAGGTGAACATAGAAATTATGAAAAAAACTGGCCGCCCCAAAGAATCCGAAGCTTTCCAGTGGATTTTAGACAAAGGCCTTTCTAATTCTTACGCTTACATGAGCGACAACTGGGGTTCTTATTTAACTGCCGAACGATTTAAACAATATGCGATTGAAAAGAGGCTTTCGAAGTAATGCAAACGGATAGTCATTGGGCGAAATGCGACTGGTGTGGTTCGGGGGCAAATATTAGTTATTTCACGGTCATTAGATGTTTAAATGTAGAAACAAAAATTGAACACGAACTCCATCGATGCAAGCCCTGCGGCCGAAAAGAAAATCGTAGAGCCGATGAAAGGCTAAGGACTCTTGCTAAGAGACTATCAACAAAAGGCGATTGATGAAATCAGAGCGCATTTCTCAGCGGGGAGAAAAAAAGGTATCCTTCACCTCGATACTGGGGCCGGAAAAACCGTCATATTTTCTAACATGCTCAAGGCAGCTTTGGCTCGTCAAAGGCGCAGTGTCATGGCTGTTCGCGGTCGAATGCTTGTGGAGCAAGCCTCTCAACGTTTATTTCGGGAAGACACTGATCACGGTGTGTATATGGCGGGGCACTGGCGTTTTAGGCCTAATCGACAAGTACAAATCGCCTCCATCGATACCTTGCGTTCTCGTTCACTTTTTCCACCTGCGGATTTCATTGTGGTGGACGAAGCCGACCAATCAACTTCAAAGAGCTTTCTCAACTTCATAAATGCTTACCCCAACGCTTACATACTCGGAGTTACTGCAACACCCTATGATAAAGGCGGCCTTGCTCACCTTGGCGATTTTGTCGTGCGTCCCATTACCTTTCAGGGTTTGGTGGATCTTGGCTTTTTGGTCGCACCGAAATATTATGCCCCAGAAAATTACGACTTTTCTAAAATCAAAATAGCGCGCGGCGATTATTCGACTCCGGAACTAAACGACTTTATGAATCGTTCGGTGCTAGTGGGAGATTTGGTTGAGAACTGGAAGGCCTTAGGTGAGGGCCGGTCAACTCTTTGTTTTGCAGTGTCCGTTGAACACTCAAAGCACATTGCCGCTCAATTTGCTTCTGCTGGAATCCCAGCCGCACACTGTGATGCAGACACGCCCGAAGCGGTACGCACTCGTTGCATTGAGAAACTTCAATCAGGAGAGATAAAAATTCTGTCCAATGTAGGCCTATTTTGTCGAGGTGTGGATTTGCCATTTCTAGGTGCTATATTATTCGCAAGACCGACCAAAAGCGTAAACCTTTATATCCAACAATGCGGACGCGGCACCAGACCTTTTCCTGGTAAACAAAACTTCTTAATCTTGGATCACGCGGGCAACGTCATGCGCCACGGATTTATCGAGGACGAGAGAGCTGCGATTATTCAACCGATTAAGAATAAAAAAAATGATTCTCTTCCTAGAATTTTTACTTGCGAACATTGCTATGCTGTAGTTCCAAAACTTCCCTGTCCGCAGTGTGGAGCGGCTCCGAGTGTGGAGGCGGTTCGATCTAGGCTTTTAGAAATCGAGCCTGGAGTTTTAAAAGAACTTACCAAACAAAAGATGTTTGCAGAAATCCGACCGATCCAGGTGCAGATGGAAATTGCTCGACTAAAAGAAATTTGTGTTTCAAAAGGCTATAAATTAGGTTGGGTTTATCACCAACTCAAAAACAAGTTCGGAGAGGAAATTGCGAATGAGTATTATGGACGATAAAATTTCATTTGGAAAAACAGAGCTAACAACAGACGGCGATTCCAATACTTATGGATTAATTATTTGGCTTGGGACAAAAAGCGAACAAACAGCTATGAAGCGCGCACGCTTACTTGAAATAAAAATGCACAAAGCGCTTTCTCCACTAAGGAAAAAAAATGAAAAACAAAAAACCAATCGACCCAGACACAACAAAAAATAATCTGGGATTTTTAACTGATCAGTTGAGTCGCATCGATAACATGTCTCAGAATTTCTTGGATTTAGAGTCTTTAACTCCTGGAATGCGGCTTGAATTAAATACCGCATTTCGAGTTTTGAAACGCCAGATTATTTTTGCTCAAACCGAACTTTGGAAAAAATTGATTCGCCCCGATCAAGACGCGCTACTGGATACGCCTATTAAAAACTTTGGTGGTCAGTATGAATTAAGGGTAGAGCCAATTAAGGAGACCTTGGATCATATGTTTAATAGAGTTAAAAAAAATAAAAATAAAAAGAAGCGGACCAAGAGTGCCCGTCCATAACGCAGCCCACGAAAAGTTAGTCGTCGATCTTTTGATCCATCTTAATTCTTTGGAGCTCGGCCGATTCTGGAAAAACCCGCGCGGCGTAGCGATGACAAAAGCCGGTCGAGTCGTGACTTTTGGCGTTCCCGGTCAAGCCGATATTTCAGGGCTACTCATTGGCGGTTACCGATCCGAAATCGAAGCCAAAACTGGAAGCGGAAAACTTGAACCAGACCAAATTAAATTTCAAGAAATGATTCTTAATTGGGGTGGTTTTTATCACGAAGCCCGAGATGTTGTGTCAACTGAAAAGGCCATTCGAGATTATTTACACAATAAAAATCAAGTACCTAACTTTCGCTAGACTCTTTCTCTCTCGAATCCATAAAGTTATTTCAGGTGAGAGAGGTCGAGGAAATTTTTAGTAAGAACGGATTCCATCCTGGATCCATTATTCCCGACGGAAAAATTCACCGCTTCAAAGGAGAAAACGACTCCGGCACTTCGCTTTGGTATGTCGTAAACGAATCCAAAACCGCTAACGGAGACTCCTTTTATTTTGGGGCCATCGGCGACTGGAGGGCTCGAGACCGAGACGTTAAGTTTTCCACTCTCACGTCGGCTCGCTACGAGGACAAAGAAACTCTCGAGAAAAGTTTTAAAAAAGTAGAGCGGCAAGTCGAAAATTCTCAGAAGGAAATCTGGGAAGAGACTGCCAGAATTACGTGGGATTTCTGGCAGAAGCTTCCAACAGAAGGGGGGGTGTGCGAACACCCTTACCTGATGCGAAAGCAGATTAACTCTTACTTTGGTTGCAAAACTCAAATCCATGAAAGAGGCAGAGAGCTTCTAGTCCCTCTCAGAGACGTTCGCGATAAGTTTTGGGGCTACCAAAAAATAAACCCCGAAGGCCAAAAATTCTTTTTTCCAGGAACTAGAAAACTCGGGAATTTTCATTTGATTGGATCTTGGGGTCCAAAGGTTCTCATTTGTGAGGGCTTCGCAACGGGTGCATCCTTGCACATGGCTACGGAGCTTCCGGTCGCCGTTGCATTCGACACCTCTAATCTACTCGAAGTCGCCACACAAATTAAGAGGCACCTTCCCGAAAGTTCCATCATTGTTTGCGGAGACGACGACGTTTTTACGCCAGAAGAAAAAGGCGGAAACGTCGGCCGTAAAAAAGCCGAAGAGGTTGCAAAAGCTGTTTTAGGTCAGGCGGTTTTTCCAAAATTCGAATCTCTCGATCAAAAACCAACGGACTTCAATGATCTTCATTGCTTGGAAGGTTTGGACGCCGTCAAAAAGCAAATTGATCCGACTGAAGGCATTCAGGTTTTTATTAAACCTTTGGGTACACGAGCAGGCTCAAAGTTTATGTATACGAGCTCGCACAATAAAAATATTTGCGTTCTCGATTCTCACTCTGAGTCCGAACTTTTGAAGCTTTTACCTTTAATTGAGTATTGGCGAATGCGATACCCGACTTCAAAAAATGGAGTCGACTGGCAACTCGCTCGCGCCTCACTCATGGAAGAGTGTTTGCAAGCGGGCGTTTTTCAAGAAGAAAAAATTAGAGGCTCCGGCGTGTGGCTGGACGAGGGGCGGATCGTTCTTCACTTAGGAGACCGCCTAATCGTAAATGGTTCGGTCGCCGACATTGCTTTTTTCAAAAGCCAATACCATTACGAATTGGACGTTGGGTTTTCGAATATTCATAAAAAACCCCTTTCGGTCGAAGAGTGCGCCTCTCTTCGTTATGTGGTCGGAATGTTTAATTATACGAATGTGCACCAAATGCTTTTTTTAGGCGGCTGGATTGCCTTGGCTTCGATTTGCGGGGCTTTACCTTGGCGCCCTCACCTTTGGTTAACGGGGGAAGCCGGCTCTGGTAAAACGACCATTAAGGATTTCATCGATCAGATTTTGGATTGGGGATTCAAACGCGTGTCGGTTACGGGCGGCACGACAGAGGCCGGAATCAGGCAGAGGCTCAGAGCCTCTGCCCTTCCGGTCATTTTCGATGAATTTGAACCCGAAGGTAAAAAGAATATCGAGCGGGTTTTAGATACTTTGGATCTAATGCGCCAGGCCTCGTCCCTTCAAAAGGGTGAGATTATAAAAGGAACTCAGGACCAGCGCGGGGCTGCTTATCAGGTTTCGTTCATGGCACTTGTTTCTTCCATTAAAACCTCACTTTTGACTGAAGCCGATCGGTCTCGTTTTACAGTCGTTGAGTTGGAATCTGGTAAAAGCACCTTAGAGCAATGGAAAGAGATTCAAGCGGCCATGAATCGAATCGACGAGGAATTCGCCGAGAGACTCGTTGCCCGAATGGTTAAAATGATTCCGATTGTGGTTCAAAACGCGAAAATCGCCCAGGATGCTTTCGTGACCCTTGGTTTCTCACAACGGATCGGTCAGCAATACGGAACGCTTGTAGCCGGCTGGCAGGCGCTTGTAAGCGATTCTCTTTGGACTTTGGAGCAGGCCATTCAATTTTGTAGTCACATTGATTTAGGACTGGAATCGACCGTCTCTACTCAAAAGAACCCAGATGATTGCTTAGAGTGGCTTATGGGCTATACGGTTCGTTTTGAAGCTCTTGAATACAGTATGCGACGTTTGTTCACGGAAAAGAAAACTGGTTTAAACGATACGCTTGAAAAGGTTCGGGAGAAATTTGGAATTTCCATCCGTCGAGATGGCGCGGTCTTTTTTGTTCGATCAAATCCACATTTGAGTGAGATTTTTACTCAAAAATCGAAATGGCATCACGCTTGGTTTGAAACCCTAGCCCGCCTCCCAGGCGCTAAAAAAGATAGTTTTAGAGTGAATGGCCGAAGTTATTACGGGCTTTTACTTCCCAGTGAATTTTTTCACGTGAAACATTCTGAATTCCCAAACGACTAAAATGATTCCTATTAATAGCTCGATTTGATTCCCATTATTAGGAATCGGTCTTAACAAATCCTAATATTAGGATCTGGCAAACTTTGGCCATTTTTTTAAGCTAACATTAGCTTTCCTGGTATGCCAGACGCTGCCAGAAGCGCGACTTGGTAAGTTCTTTTGCATTTTAATCCATTCTCAAGGCTTATACTCACACTTTAAAAATTTACCAGATTACCAGGCGGAAAACACTGACTTCTATAAAGATAGAAATAAATATAATGAAGTGAAAAAATCTCTCTTTCCTCCTGTATCTATCTATCTATCTGGTAATCTGGTAATTATTATTATTATTATGTTAAAGCCATTTTCAGGTGGGGTAGGTGCCAAAATTTTTACCAGAAAATTTGCCAGATTTAACTTTATCGGGTTCTGGTAACTGGTAATCAATGTCGTGCCATAATCGGGGAATGGTTCAAAAGCTTGAGAAAATAATTTTGTGTGTGATTCCGATTCTTATGGGAATTGTTTGCTTTGTGACTCTCAGAGAGAATCATAAGCTGCAAAAAGAGCTCTACGAATTAAAGCTCTTTCAAAAATGTCAGGATGCCTTGGCGCCTAAGAAATAGTTTAATAGGGCGTGGATTATAAAACGCTCATTGAGGTCATTCAACAGTCTGGACCTCCGCCGATTGTGGTCGAAAAACGGGGCTCAAAGCTCTGCTACATTATCCGAGAATCAGAATCCTCTTATCTCTTAGACGATGGCTTCGGGGGCACTTACTACATTGGTAAGCTCGCCGGTTCTATCGCTCATCACCCCATTTGGCGTAAATATAAAAATTAAAGAAATCGATCTTCAATCAACTTGGAAACGAATCCAGCCCATTTCCCTTTTGGAACGTTCGCCTTTAAAAGGTCTCTTGCAAGAGGGCTCAAGGTAAACCCGGTGTTTACTTTTCGTTCCTTTTTTAATTTTTTGGGACGCCCCCTCTTACGCATGATCTGAATCAAATCAGAATTTATTAAAAAGGCCAAGGATTCCGAGAGTGTAAATTTATAACTTATAAGTTATAACTTAAAAATTATTATGGAAGATTTATTAAAAGACTGGGACGCCCAAGTGTATCGGGAAGTAAAACATTTCCGGGATAGAGGCGAAGGCATTGCCAATGCTAAAAGAATGGCAATTAAAAAAGTGGTTTTAAATATTTTGCCTAAAATAAATGAAGACACTCCAAAATCTCATATCTCGTTCATTATCGAGAAAGTTCTCACCGAATTACTCTGACCCTGGTTTTCGGCAAAATTTGCTGGTTTGTGACGCGGTTTAGGTGTTCAAATGAATCGTGGCTGGGGAAAAACCTGAATTAGAGCAGGTTCTTAATGAAAAACAATTGAAGTTTTGTCAGGAATATGTCCTCGATTTCAATGCAACCCAAGCCGCCATAAGGTCGGGCTATTCAAAGAAAACGGCCAATCGGATCGCATCCGCTCTATTGTCAAAAATTGATGTTTCAAATGAAGTGCAACGTTTAATTAAAAACGCAGAGAGCAAAGCAATTGCAACAGCCCAAGAGACGTTAGAAACGATTTCTACTTTGGTTCGTTCGAATCTCTACAACGTCTTCGACGAGAACGATTGCATTAAATCTTCAAAAGAAATTCCTAAAGAGTTGTGGCCCGCAATTCAATCGATTGAATCAGAAGAACTATTCGATGGCACTGGTAGGAAGAAAACTGTCATAGGGCTCAAGAAGAAAATAAAACTGTGGGACAAAAACAAAGCGATCGACACTCTCGCAAAATATCACAAACTTCTTTCTGACAGTCCACCTGTCTTCAATAGCCAAACCAACATTCAAGTGAATCAAACAAATAATGTTTATGCAAAAGTGGTGATATGCCTACCCCCCAAAAGACCGACAGCGTCGTAATCACGCCTGAGGAATATCGCGACAACGCTGAGCTTGTCATTGCTCCGCAGCCCGGGCCTCAAACTCTCTTCTTGGAGCTCGATTGCGACATTATCGTCTATGGTGGAGCCGCAGGCGGTGGAAAATCTTTTGGTTTAATTCTGATGCCGCTCTACTATACCGACAATCCAGAATTCGGTTGCGTAACATTTCGACGTAACGCCACTCAAATTAGAAACCAAGGAGGTCTTTGGGATGAATCGTATAAAATTTATCATCAGCTTGGTGCCAAACCTCGTGAGGCTTATCTTGACTGGGAATTTCCGTCGGGCATGCCGATTAAGTTCGCGCATTTGGAAAATGAGCACACGGTCTATGATTGGCAGGGAGCGCAAATCGCTCTCTTACAATTCGACGAGCTTACCCATTTCACTGAATTTCAATTCTTCTACATGCTCTCAAGAAATCGTTCAATGTCCGGCGTGCCAGGCCGTATTCGGGCAACTACGAATCCAGACGTCGACTCCTGGGTTAGAAAGCTCATTGATTGGTGGATCGACCCCGAATCTGGTCTCGCCATACCCGAACGATCAGGTGTTGTCCGTTGGTTTGTCCGAATCGCCGACGAACTCGTCTGGGCCAACAGTAAGCAAGAGCTTGAGGCGGCGTATGGAAAAGAAAGCTACCCCAAATCCTTCACTTTTGTTCCGTCCAAAGTCACTGACAACAGGATATTACTCGAGAAAGACCCGGCGTACCTCGCGAACCTAAACGCACTCTCACGCGTAGAGCGTGAGCGTTTACTCGGAGCAAACTGGAACGTTAGGGCATCGGCCGGGACGATGTTTCGTAAAGAATGGTTTCGCATCGTGGACGCAGTTCCAGCCGGCTGGACTCAGATTTGTCGTTATTGGGACCGTGCGGCAACCAAACCCAATGAAAACAATCGAGACCCCGATTGGACACGTGGTTTAAAATTATACAAATATCCAAACGGCACTTATTGCGTTGTCGATTTAAAATCGATTCAGGGTACTCCTGGCGAAGTTGAGGATTTGGTGAAAAATACCGCTTCACACGACACGCATCATTGTCTCATTGTAGGTGAACAAGATCCAGGGTCGGCAGGGGTTGCAGATGCGTTGAATTTTGTAAAACTACTGACGGGTTATAACGTTCATGTTCGTAAAGTTTCAAAAGATAAAATTACGAGAGCCAAGCCCGTTTCAGCCCAATGCGAAGTGGGGAACATTTTAGTGTTACGCGCGCCTTGGAACGAGGTATTCTTTAAAGAATTGGAAAACTTTCCTGAGGGGGCTCATGACGACATTGTGGATGTTTTATCTGGAGCGTTTAATGAACTCGCCGAAGGCGGTCTATCGCTTTTTGATGTTTAATGGAGGAAGTTCGTGGACGTAACAAAACCTAAAGGTAAAGTGGGTCGACCTAGAAAAAATTCGATTCAAAAAGCGACTCAAAATTCATATGAAGGCGCTATCGGTTATCCTTCTAACGGCGCTCCTTTCTTTGGAAACCAAAATCCATTTGCGCCTCAAATTTCTCAAACCAACACCATATTCCAAAACATGCGTTGGTACATGATTTCGAACATGCGCCAACCGCTTTCGGAGGCGTACGTTGAGCTTGGTCTCATTCAAGCAGTGGTCGACGTTCCTGTCGACGATGCGCTTCGAGGTGGAATCACCATTCAGTCGAAGCAATTAGACGAAACTCAAATCAAGCATGTTCAAGTCTATATGGATCAAAAGGACGATTTGAATAAGGCTGGGCAAGCTGCTAAATGGAATCGTCTTTATGGGGGGGCGGGACTTCTTATTCTTTTGGACGATCAAGATCCAGAAGAGCCGTTGAACGTGGATTCGATTACTGAAAAATCAGGACTCGAATTCCGTGCAGGCGATATGTGGGAATTCTTTTGGGATAAGCAAAACACCGAAGGCTATGACCCTGGCTCTCAAATGGACGATTTCGAATATTATAGTTACTACTCGGAGCAAGTTCATAAATCGCGCGTTCTTAAAATTACAGGAATCGAAGCGCCGAGCTTTGTTCGTCCACGCTTACGTGGTTGGGGATTCTCAGTGGTCGAGCCACTGATTCGCTCGATCAATCAATATTTGAAAGCGACCGACGTTGCTTTCGAAGTGCTCGATGAATTCAAGGTTGATTTTTATAAAATTAAAAACCTAGTCAACACGCTGATGAATCCGGATGCGGCTTCGAAGGTTGCGAATCGCATTCGAATGATGAACTGGCAAAAGAATTATCAAAACGCCGTAGTCATGGATTCAGAAGATGATCACGACGGTAAACAATTATCGTTTGCCGGTCTCGCAGAGACGATGCAACAGATTCGTATGCAAGTGGCTTCCGACATGCGGATGCCTATTACCAAATTATTTGGAACAACCGCTTCGACGGGCCTAGGGAACACCGACCAAAACGACATGGAAAACTACAATTCCATGGTCGAGTCGCAAGTGCGCAACAAGCTCAAATACCATATTTTGAAAATGGTAGAGCTCAGATGCCAAGAACTTTATGGCTTCATTCCAGATGATTTGGAGATCGATTTCAAACCGCTCCGAATATTAACCGCTGAGCAGGAGGAAAACGTTAAGACTCAAAAGTTTAACCGACTCCTAGCGGCTAAGACTGCGGGCGAAATCGACTCCAAAGATTTCCGGGATGCTTGCAACAAAGATAATTTGTTGTCGATTCAATTGGACACGACAGGAGATGGGCTATCAACGGACGATCCGGACGAAGATCCAATGAATCCAAATAATCCAGAAGAGCATGATGCGGCTGCCGAGAGTGGATCAAAAACACCGCCCGGCGCGGATGAGCCGCCGGACATGAGCTCGCCGAGAGCGGATTGGGAATATGGCGGAGAGCCTGCCGCAAAAAAAGGTAAGGGCTCTTCTGAGGAAGAGGGGCGTAAGCGACGTGGAGATGGAAGGCCATACAATCCAGAGCCAGAAAACAAAGCTCCGAAAAATAAAGCGCCGAAAAACAACCCTCCAACGAAAAATTCTATTGCTTTTGATCTTGCGTCTTACCGAGCAGATGGCGGTGACCGGTGGACTACCCATGCCATTATGGAGAAGCCTTCAAACGTTGATCCGACTACATGGGAGAAAGCGAAGGCTGCCTCTCGAGAAACCTTCGGTAAAGTGAATCTCAAATTCGTAGCGTGGAAATATAAACAACTAGGGGGAAAACTCGGTGAACAAGACTAAGAAGCAAATCGCCGCTCATAAGAAAAATTTGGCGAAGGAAAAATTCGAAAAAAAATTCACGAAAGAACTCGCTTTGATAAAGAAAATTAATCTTGAATTTAAAATAGCCGAAGACGCGGAGCGAGCTATTCGACATGCGGAACATATGTCTTTTTGTGACGCTAAAAAAGCTCGTAAGGGGGTTGCATGATTACTTGGTCACCTGGAACAACAATCGCTTCCGCTGAGCGCGAAGTCATTCAGCAAGCCTATAAATTCTATCGTGGAAATAAAACCGCCACTGCAAATGCACTCGATATTTCGGTTCGAACTCTAGACAACAAATTGGAGCAATATGCAAACGACGAACGAATCGCAGCTAACCGTGCCGCCGAACGCGCCGCCAATCGAACAGGCCTTCTTAGTGAACAAAGAGGAGGCAAGAGAGAAGCCCATACGGGTCGACCCGTCGAAAATTACTCGAGTTCTAGTTCCGGGGTTTTCATGGAACCCACTCCAGCGATTGGAGCCGAACCGTCCATGTCCATGCCTGAGCGGAGTCAAGTTCAAGAAGTGTTGTCGGCCGAAGTTGCCGGCCGTCGTCCCGGACGACCTCGCAAAACGATATGAAGCGCAAATGAAGTTGCCTGATTTGGTATTTTTGAACGAGCATAATAAAGAAAAAGTAGAAGCACGCGTGCGAGGGGAAAAGAGTGAAGAAATTTCTTAAGAGTCTATTAGCGAGTGCGTTTCTATTGCCAACCTTGGTAGTAGCTCAAACGCCTCCTCAGGTTATCAACAAGCTTTGCGATCCGAATACTTTCTTTAGTCAGATTCAGCCCGGCCCTGGCAATATTAATTGCACGCAACCCACGTACTCAGGAATCGCGAATACGCCTACGTTTTCTCGGTCGGTGCAAATTGCCACGAACGTCGTCACGTTGGTTAACGATGTATTGAATCCTGGCAATTCGATGTATTACGGAACGAATGCAAGCGGCATTCGTGGTTGGTACGCGTATGCAACGGGCGACATCAATTCAATTGGCACCATTGATTCCGGAACCGCTTCATTAAATGGAGCGACGATTTCCGGAAACGCACTCATTATGCAGAGCGCGTCTAGTACGCGCCCGGGCCTCGTAAATAATACGGCGCAAACTTTCTCTGGAAATAAAACTTTTTCAGGTACGATCGGAGCATCTAATTTTTCTGGCTCTTCGTCGGGCACGAACACTGGAGATGTTTCCATTGGCACGGCTAACGGACTCAGCCTCGTTAACCAAGTTTTAAGCCTTGGAACCTCCAGTGCTTCAACTACCGGAGCGCTCACCAGCGCTGACTGGATGACATTTGCGGCGAAGCAAGATTCTGTTATTTTTGTTTCTCCGCTCGACGAAACCGCAGGAAACGTTACGTGTGATGTTGCATCTGGCTCTCAAGCGGGCTGCTTAAGCTCGACTGATTGGACTACCTTCAATAATAAGGTGGCGACGACTCGTTCGATTTCCACAACCACGCCACTTCAAGGTGGTGGCAATTTAAGCGCCGATCGCACGTTTTCTATTTTACAATCTGGCGCCGCACAAGACGGATACTTGAGTTCGACCGATTGGACGACTTTTAATAATAAAGTTTCGACGACTCGATCAATTTCTACAACTACGCCACTTCAGGGTGGAGGAAACTTAAGCGCCGATCGCACGTTTTCTATTTTGCAATCTGGCGCCGCACAAGACGGATACTTGAGTTCGACCGATTGGAATATTTTTAACGACAAACAAGACACACTTACCATTGGTGATTTGACTGTAACTGGCTCTCCTGGAATTTCGGTCACCAATGGTACTGGCTCTGTCATAGGCTCTGGAACCTCGATCACTCAACAAGTAGCGACGAGTGGACAAAACGGCTATTTGAGTTCGACCGATTGGTCGACTTTTAACTCTAAGCAGGCGGCCGGTAATTATATTACTGCTCTTACTGGAGACGGAACCGCTTCCGGGCCTGGGTCGTCTGCGCTTACTCTTGCGACAGTTAATTCAAATGTGGGCAGTTTTGGGTCTGCATCAAGCGTTGCCACCTTTACTGCAAACGCAAAAGGTCTTGTAACTGCCGCTGGATCAACGGCGATTCAAATTGCTGAATCGCAGGTGACGAATTTAGTTACGGATCTTGCTGGTAAGCAACCCACTGGCAACTATATTACCGCACTCACTGGCGATATTACGGCAAGCGGTCCTGGGTCTGCGACGGCAGCAATTGCTTCCGGTGTAATCGTCAACGCAGACGTGAATGCGTCGGCTGCTATTGCCGGCTCCAAAATAGATCCTGATTTTGGAGCCCAGAATATGGTGACTACTGGCACCTTGGTTTTGGGAACTAGTCCTGCCGTTTTTTCGAATACAAAATTTGGGTTAACCAATGCGGTAACTCCAGCGTCCACGACCAATGCCTCCGGAATCACAAACGTTGTCGACGTGAGTGGAAATGCGGCAATTACCACCGGATCGACCATTGGATATTTTGGTCGTACAATTCGAACCATTACTTCAACCACAACGGATACATCCAACAGTGATTTCTTGGGATTAGCGGCACAATATCGCCTCACACCCAGTGGCGGTGCGGTTTACACATATTCTGGGGCTGGTTATTTAGCTTCGGCAAACTTCGCGATGCCGACAGAAAATGGAGCTGGATCTGCCTCTGTGCCTAGAGTGGCCGCTCTTTTGCTTTCGGGCGGTGGAGGTGCTGCTTTCGCTACTCGAGCCTCTCATATTTCATTCGGTGCGCTTCCCACGCAAGCAACCAACAACGCCTACATGAGTGACAATGATGCGTTTAGTGGTAATTATTTTATACATAGCACTAATACGAATCCGACAGTTCTTTCTGGCGCCCTAACCACTCCATATCCAAATTCAAACGTTTCGAGCGCAGACACGTCTCCTACCGCATCTGGCACTCATATTAATATGACAACAGGCGCTTCGAATAGAACGGTCAATCTTCCTGCGTGTGCATCGAATACTGGAATGGTTTTATCTACATCGAAGGTTGATACGGGCGTTGGCTATGTTTTTATAGATCCGAACGGCGCTGAAACAATTAATGGATATTCGAAAGTGACCTTGCATTTGCAGGGTGAGGCAATCACGTACAAGTGTAATGGAACTAGTTGGTGGATCACTGGATATACCTCAAGCAAAGAAGCGAGTTGGACACCTACTTATAGTTCAAGCGGGGCGGGCAGTTGGGGGTCGGTAACTACTACTTTTACCGCATGGTGGAAATCTGCGATTGACCAAGTTTCATTTCAGATTCAGGCGAGTGGCACCGTAGCGACTTCAGTATTAACAATGCGATTTACAGTTCCTGTGAACACTATAGATTTTGCAAAAGGCATTTCACAAATAGGATCTGGGGTTGGCGTCGTTGGATTAAATATGGGAACTACTCAATGGCTATCCGCGTCTGTTTTGTCTTCTTTTCCATACGATAATGGGACTGTTGGAGCAGGGACACGTGGAATCTATCTTCAAGGTTCTTACAAAATTGATCCGTCGCTGTAAGCTTTTAGGGGGCAGAAGTGCAAATCGTACAGAGTTCTCAAAATTTTGGATTCAATTACACAGCGTACGATCAAGACCCTGATTTGAATGTGGCGTTTAATGTTTACGACGTTACGAATGCAAATAGCCCAATTTTTTTACAGCAAGTTTCTTCGGTCTATGCGGACAACGGTGCTTATACTGGAGTTTATGCTGCAGAAGAAAACAAAATTTATTTAGTGATTGGCTTGGTATACACGGACGTTGGCCTTACAATTGTCGACACTACTCGAGCTCAGTTTTGCGAAGTGTTTCAGGTTTTTAACGGATCCATTTTAGTGCTTGGATTTGCCTATGCTGCCTATGACTACTCGGATGATTTAGATATTCTTGCAAAAATTTACAACAACACAAATGGCACTCCTGTTTTGGAAGACGAGGTAGTCATGGGGTATGTGGGTTTTGGAACTTATTACGGAGCGGTTGGCGGGTCTGTTTCTAATGCTTACCAGGTGAATGGTGTCGTTTACGAAGACGATACTTTTACGGATCCCGACTACAACTATGCCCCAAGTTCAAATACTTTTGTTTGTGTGCAGGCCGCTCCAGGCGTGAATGGTCGAGGAACGTTAGTCGGTCAAAGTTTGTCGGCAACATTAAGAGGGGATATATGATTCAGCCATCGATAATAATTACTCAAGGGGATACGGCGACGTTTCAATTAACGGCTGTAGATGGGGATGGAAATCCTGTTGATTTGACTGGAGCGACTTTTACCACTCAGATTACTGGCCCAAATGGTGACGCGATTGCAAGCTTTCCTAATTCGCAACATACAGCTAATCCCGATCAAATAAATTTTACAGGGCAATTTACTTTGGCTCTTAGTGTGGAGAATACCGCAAGCCTTGGGCTTGGAAATCATAAAGAGGTGCTCACTCGAATTGTGATTTCTACCACTACAGTTTATTTTCGTGGGTTTAATATTCTACAGGTTTTGCCGCCGGTGCCTATCCAATGATTTTGTTAAAGCCGATTCGAGAATCTACGGAGGAATATGAAGCGATCGAAAAACAAATCAAAGAGCTCTTCAAAAAAGAAATATACCAGCCCCTCATTCGAGAATTCTCCAGATCCAAAACTCTCAAAAATGCGAGAAACGATTTATTTGAAGCTCTTAGAGCTGGGCGCGTCACGTTCCATCGCGGTAAATTTAGTGGGCAGTTTAATGCCAGCGTATCAAAAGAGCTTAAGGGATTGGGGGCCAAGTGGAGCGCTCGAGACCATTCGTTTTCAATACCTAAAAATAATTTACCTCCAGAAGTGCAAAGCGCTATTTCGTCGAGTTCTTTTGCATTTTCAAGGAAAATTGAAAAAATAGATCAGAAATTAGCCGCCATGCTTCCAGGCGTGATTTCGGATAAATTACAAATTTCTAAATTTTTCGATAAAACCCTTTGGAAGGTCGAAAAAGAGTTCCAAAAATCAGTTAAAAATATAACGATCGCTCCGAAGCTCACTGAAAAACAGGCTCAATTTATTTCCGACGAATGGGAAACGAATATGAAGCTTTGGATTAAAGATTTCACAGAAAAACAAATTCTAGAATTACGTCAAAATATGAAAAAATCGGTCCTCGCGGGGAATCGATATGAATCGGCGATCAAATCTATTCAAGATTCTTTTGGTGTGACGTCGAGAAAGGCGAAGTTTCTCGCCAGGCAAGAGACGGCTCTCATGATGGCTAAGTATAAACAGGCAAAATATGAAGACGCTGGAGTCGATGAATATAAGTGGAGAGCGGTCAAAGGAACGCCTCAGCACCCTACTCGTCCACGTCATAAAGAATTAAGCGAAGAATCTGAAAAAGGAAAAATATTTCGATTCGATGATCCACCGATCACTGATCCTAGGACTGGAGCGCGCAACAATCCTGGCGAAGATTACAATTGTCGCTGCGTTGCAATTCCGGTGGTGAGGTTTAAAAAATAATTCGGCAAATTTTTCGTGGTATGAAAATTAATGAACTTGGGATTGTAAAAAAATTAAATCGCCGCCATCATAACAGAAGTTAGGTGACGAGCAGAAGGGGATTCAACAAGTGGCAAATCAAATTTTAACGAATGCGTATGCATCTGCGAACGTCGGAACCGGCGAGTATGTTTTATTAGGAACGACCGAAATTGATACTTCTAAGATCATGGTTTCAGACAACAGCAACCAGATTGTGAAGCTTGCTGTTGCTAAAAAACTTTCAAGCGCTATACCTGCAACCTTCGCAGAGCTTAATTTACAACAAATTTTGTTTAAGGCTAGGGCATCTGGTACTGGTGGAAATTCAATTACGGTTGCTTTTGCAGATCCAGGAACAGACAACACTCCTATTAGTGTTGAAGTTGCGACCAATGCGATTACTGTGAATTTAGCTACGAGCGATGGCGATCAGGCTTCTGTTGTTATTCAGGATTTAACCTACACTGCCAAAGAGTTCGGAGTTGCCGGAGACGATATCACTATTGAATACGTCGACCCGGAAGGAAACGACGAGCCTCTTTCTGTTAGTGTTGTTGGCGATGCCATTGAGGTTTCTTTAGAAACCGATAGCGGCGGCTTGATTGTATCAACTGCAGAAGATGTTTTGGAAGCGATTGAGGCCGATGTAGATGCAAATGCCTTGGTTTCTGTTTCTATTAGCGGAACAGCGTCCGACGTTCAAGAGGCTCAGGTTGCTACTAACTTAGAAGGCGGCGCTGACTACGGATTGGTTTCTACTTTGCAAGATGTAATAAATGCGATTGGCGCATTTGCTGCAGCTTCGGCCTTGGTTACTGCGAGAATTAATGGAGATTACAATTCTTCCACTCTTGCCACCACTGTTGGAAACACCAACTTAGCTGGAGGGGTTGCAGTAGGCTCAGACTTTGCCGCTATTGAAGATTTATTTCAGTGTCCATTAAACTCTTTCACTCAGTATTCACTTGGAAGCATCAACATTGTTCCTAGGGGCTCTCGTCTTTATTTGAGAGCGATCAGTGCGACCGCAAACTCAGGATTTAATTGCACTACGATTGTGGCTTAATATGGATTTAGAAGAATTGAAAAAAAATTCTAAGGGCACCGTTTGGTATGGAATGCATTTCTATCCAGGAGTTGCCGAGTATCAAGACCCGGAAAAGGGCGCATTTCGTGTCTATTTGAATGAAAAAGTTTTGCGCGCGATGGACGCATCTTTTACGGGTCGACCTGTTTTCGTAGAGCATGTCGACAGTGCTGATATTCATCCCAACGTGGACGAGCTTCGTAAAGAGGCGGATGGCTGGGTCGTTGAAAGTTTTTACAATGCGGCCGATGGAAAGCATTGGGTTAAATTTATTACAGTTACCGATCGTGCCGAACGCGCGATCAAGAGAGGCATGAGACTAAGCAATGCCTATCTGCCCTTGAACGACACCAAAGGGGGGCTATGGAATGGTGTCGAGTATGCGAAAGAAATTACGGCAGGGGAATACGAGCATTTAGCAATCGTAGAAAATCCTCGATACGAAGAATCGATCATTCTCACGCCGGAAGAGTTTCGCGCTTACAACAATGAAAAAGAAATTGAGCTGACGAGGATAGCCAATTCTAAAACTAAACAAGGAGATGGGGAAATGAAGTTAAGTTTCTTCAAGAGAGAGAAAGTAGAGAATTCTGCGATCGATCTTGAAAACATGATGGTAGCCCTTCCCACAAGTGGGAAAGAGTATTCGATCAAAGCCCTGGTGAATTCGATGGATAAAATCGAAAACATGAATGGCTACGCGAATGGCGACCATATGGTCAAAGTTGGCGAAAATGAAATGTCTGTGAATGAGCTTGCAAAAGCGCATGGTGACCTTCTTTCAAAAATTGAAGCCGAAAAACAAAAAAATGCAGCGGATGAAGACGGCGGCGCGCCTGAAATCGAAAATGCTGATGATGAAGCAACTACTGTTTCTGAAGGCATGAAAGATGTTGGCGATCGCGGTGGCGATGAATCCATGACCAACGAAGAGGACGAAGAAGAAAAGAAGAAAAAAGAGAAAAAAGAAAACGCTCTTCGAAAAGCAAGGGCATTGAAAAATGCCAACGCAAATTCTGATTTCGTTCAACCTGTAAAAGTTTTCACAGGCCTTGATGGCGTTGCCCGTGGCAAAGCCAAATACGGCTCGAACTAAGAAAGGAATTAAAAATTTATGGCAACTACAGCAGGTGCACTAAGTTTAGTACAAAATGGATCGAACTCAGTTAAGCTGTTAAGCGCTGCCGCAACTGCGGGAACCGCTCCATACACTTATCAATGGTATCGGTCTCAAACATCAGGTTTTAGCCCTGGCCCCTCGAATATTATTTCTGGAGCCACTACTTTAGCTTACACCGACACGGGATTGATTCCGGCTTCGCAATACTACTACAAAGTGGTGGCGACGGATTCGTCTTCTCCAGCGGTAACTGGTGATTCCGCTCAATTGAGCGTTCTTACTCAACCCGCAAGTCAGGCCCAAAACCAATTTAGCCAATCGCCCTTACTCGGAATGATCGACATGACCGTTGGACCTACCAACGTGATGGCCGTTCAAATCGATGCGAGCGCCGGCTCTGCGGTTTACTATCCTGGTCAATTTGTAAAAGTTGTTGCGAACACCTTGGGGGGCTTGCCTCGAGTGATTGGTTGCAGCGCGGATGCGGATGGAGCTCTTGGAGCAATTACTTACAACATTAAAAATCAAGGCTTTGGTTTTGAGTTTACCGCAGGAAGCGTTTGCGAAATCGCATTAGCTGGCTCGGTTATGTGGCTCTATTCTTCTGCGGCGATTACTCAGCAAGCTCGCGTTTGTTTGGATGCAAGTCAGCCTGGCTCGGTTCAACCGACTGGCGGCTCTACTCCGAACATCGTTGGCTGGGCAATGGACGGCGCGGCAGCCATGGGTCAACTCATTAGAGTTGTTTTATTAACTCCTAGCTTTGCGGCTGCTTAATTTAGGGAAGGGATGAAAAATTATGCAAACACCAGCAATTTTAAATTCAAAAGGTGAGCGTATCGTTTTGAACGAACAGGAAAAACACCATGTTCGTTGGATTTCGAACCAGCTATCGGCCATGCGAGGAACCTTAGTGTTCCGAAACGCAATGGGCTATGAAGCGGCGATCACAACATTAACTACCATTGTGAAGCGAGTTTCTGAGCAGAAATTCTTTCAAGTGGCTCCTGCGGACTATTTACCTGTTCGTGTTGGAGAAGGAACCTGGTCTTCGAATCTTTTGACCTATCGTTCATACGATATGTCGGATGCTTTCGAGTCCGGTATCTTGAACTCTGGCGGACAAAACTCACGTCTTTCGACTCCTGATGCAGGCGTTGATTCCGTGATCGTAGATGTCTTCAATTGGGGTAAGCAAATTGAATGGTCTATTTTCGACATCGAGCAAGCAGCTAAAGCTGGAAACTGGGACTTGGTTTCTGCGAAAGAAAAATCTCGCAAGAAAAACTGGGACCTTGGTATCCAAAGAATCGCTTTCTTGGGGGCTTCTGGACAAAACGCTTCTGGCGGAAATTGTTTGGGACTTTTAAATCAGTCTGGAATCACCACGAACACCACTTTGATTACCAAAGCGATTTCGTCAATGACTCCTACTGAGTTGAAAACTCTTCAAGCTGGATTATTGCAAGCGTATCGAGCCAACGCTCAGTACACTGCATTTCCTACTCACTTCATTATTCCTGAGTCGGACTACAATGGTTTAGCTTCTCAAGCTTCTCCTGATTTTCCGATCAAGAGCACTCTTCAATTAATGGAAGAGATGTTCCAGGTTATGACAGGGAATAAGAGCTTCCGAATTTTGCCTCTCGCATATTGCGATTTCGCAAACTCTGGCGGCGTTCTTAGTAAGCAAACTTATGTCCTTTTGAACTACGATGAAGAATCGCTTCGAATGGATATTCCTTTGGATTACACCAACACTCTCGCGAACTCGATCAACAATTTCCAATTCCAAAACGTTGGATATGGTCAGTTCACTGGAGCGATGGCATACCGTCCTTTGGAAATGCTTTACTTGAACTACTAATAAAATCTGATTGCCGGGGGATAATTCCCCCGGCCTTTTGGAGATTTGCTTGGCTTACGACAATCCTTCGGTTCAAGATTTTAAAGATTATTTCTTTCGAGACTTTCCATTTGGAACGGATCCGAATCTTTCTGTCTTGGACGCCGACATTTCGAAGGCCATGGTCCAATGTCGATCCACAATCAATGCCGAATTGTTTGGGGGCCAAGAAGGATATTCTGTCGGTTATAATTTATTAACCGCGCATTATTTGGTTTCAAACCTTCGCGCGAGTTCGCAGGGTATTAACGGTCAATATAATTTTTTACAAAATAGTAAGTCGGTTGGAAACGTGAATGAAGCCTTTTCCATTCCGCAGATGATTTTGGACAATCCTTACTGGTCTATGTTTACGAAGACCAATTACGGAGCTGAATATTTGGAAATGGTTCTTCCGCAATTGATTGGGGCAGGCTTTACTGCTTTCGGTCCTGCAAGGGCGTTGTAAAGTGGCGGATGATACACTTAAATTAGATGTAAAAGGGCTGGATCAATTATTGAAAGCCTTGAAAGCGAATCCTCCAAATGCTCGGGTGGGAATTTTAGGAAGCACTAATCCCAGAAGCGGAAAAAGTCCAAGTAACGCTACGGTAGGGGCAGCCCATGAATTTGGAACATCTAAAATGCCTCAGCGCTCTTTTTTAAGAATTCCAATTGCCGACAACTTGGCAAATCAAATGCAGGCGTCTGGTGCCTTTGATAAGGATGTTTTAAAGGCTGTTATTAAAAGTGGAACGGTTTTACCTTGGATTAAAAAGGTTACCATGATTGCCGAGCAAATTGTTTTAGAGGCGTTTGCAACGAGCGGCTATGGAAAGTGGGCTCCTTGGAAAAAAGGTTATACAAGTAAAACCGGCCAAATTTTGGTGGATACCAATCAGCTGAGAGATTCGATCACATCGGAAGTGAAGCCATGAGTGGTAAAATTATTAATGGCGCCAACATCAATATAAATCAGCAAAATACATATGTTCCCGATGTAAGCGGCTCGCTTCAAAATTATTTTCAAAAAATGGTTTTTAGTCCTCTTGAAAAAACGGTTTCTGGATTTCAGTTAGTCGAGAATGCGGCGCCTATAGAATTCCATGCCACGCTTCAACCGTTTACGCCCAGACAACTTTTAATAAAACCGGAAGGGCAGAGGGCTTGGAGTTGGTACACGCTTCACGCAGAGCCTGGGATTGTTTTAAAAGTGGATGATTGCGTGGACTATTTGGGCAAGCAATATCGCGTCATGAGTAAGACCGATTACACTCTTTACGGTTATATTATTTACGAATTAGTGACTGACTGGACGGGGTCGGGACCATAATGGCGGTGACAGTTTTACAAAATGTGACTGCTATTTCTCCCGGGCTCCAGACATCTTTTGGTGCTGGTGGCGGCAGTGCTCCATATACCTACTCAGTGAGGTCTGGTGGTGCAGGTGGCACGATCAATGCGTCGACGGGTGTTTATACCGCTCCGTCTGTAATGAATGAAAATCCAGCTCAAATCTCGGACACAATTCAAGCCAGGGATTCTTTGGGGGCGATTGGAACTGCCAGCATATTGGTAGGAAACGCCTTATTATTATTTTGCGATATTATTCAAAATCAAATGGGTCTTGCTCAGGGTCGTGTTTATTTGTGGGACCAAAAAATCATGCAGCCTACGGACTCTGGGCTTTATGTCGCGGTTTCAAATCCCATGTGTAAACCTTTTGGGAATAATATTCGATTTGATGGGTCTGGAAGCGGTCTAGAGGCGGAGCAATCGCTTAACGTGATGGCCACACTCGACATTGACATCATTAGTCGTGGGCCTGAGGCAAGAGACCAAAAAGAGCTCGTTCTCATGTGTCTCAACAGTGTTTACTCGGAACAACAACAGGAAGCGAATAGCTTCCACATTGGTCGCTTGCCAGCGGCCTCGAGATTCATAAATCTGTCAGATGTAGATGGCGCGGCAATTCCTTATCGATATAAAATATCGGTAAACATTCAATATGCCGTGACAAGGAATTTGCAGGTTCCGTATTTTGATGATTTTGAGGCGCCTGGAGTAGTGACCGATTCTTAAGAGGGGGATTTTTTAAATGGCCAATCAACTACCAATCACAAACGTGATCAACATTTCGGTGTCTCAGGCTTCTCCTGGCGTCGGAAATTATAACACTTCGAACATCGGTTTATTTACCGACGAAGCTCCAAACCTTGGAACTTTCGGAAACTTAGGTTACGCCGCTTATCTTGAGCCTACTCAAGTGGGGGTCGATTTCGGAACTGAGAGCAAAACTTTTGCAATGGCAAATGCTATCTTCTCTCAACAGCCAAACATTTTAAATGGCGGTGGCCAGTTAATTGTAATTTTAATGACTAACCAAGTTGTCAACTTGGCATTCAGTGGAGTGGCCGCAAGCGGCGATTTCAAAGTTACATACGATGGCGACACCTCTTCTCAAATCGAATGGGATGATACGGCCGAAGAGATTCAGGTAAAGCTGCGCGCGAGCGTAACTGGAATGGAAAATGTGGTCGTGACTGGATCGATTGCATCCCAGTCTCTTAATATTCAAATGGCCTCTATTTATGATCCAACAGCCGTTACAATCACAGATGACGACTTGGCGACTTCGGCGCCGGCAGCCATCACAGTTACAGTGACAGAGCCTACCGCAGCCGAAACTTTGGCTCAGGCTATTACTAGAACCTCTACTCTTGTTCAATATTTCGGTGTGATTTGTACGGAGATTGCGGCAGTCCTTACGGACGCTGATGTTCTCGCGGCGGCGACAGTAATTCAAGCTCTTAATAAAATATTTGTATTCGTTTCGAACGATGCTGCGGACATTGCGGCTAGTGGATTGATCGACGACA
>Ga0172380_10001266_pt1 | contig 43965 bp, 42 predicted proteins | sample Leawe162metaG_FD_119747 | JGI IMG/M metagenome (GOLD analysis project Ga0172380, IMG submission 119747) | Leachate microbial communities from a municipal landfill in Southern Ontario, Canada - Leachate well 162 metaG | ecosystem: Engineered > Solid waste > Landfill > Unclassified | place...
AATACTACACCAATCCTTCTAGAACAGCTACCATGTTTCTCACCCAAACCAACTGGGGGGGGGGAGCTTCAACGACACTCTCCGCTTCTCACTCATCTGATCAAACCGGTTGGAATAAGTTCTATTCCACCAGTAGTGCTGATGTAAATACTAGTGTAGCTGGTGAAGTCTCCCTCTCTCCCTCCCTCAATTCTACTTCTCAAACCTCTAATACAGACTTCAACACCTGGGCTACCTCTTCGGTTTTTGTGAGTAGTACGGGATCATCTGGTCGTATTGTTCTCCTCAAACCAGTAGGTGCTACGTGTAACCAAGCATCTGAATGTGGCAGTGCATATTGTACTGGGGGATTGTGTGCACCTCCACCACCATGTTTTGGTTCTAACTGGTCAGTCTCTTATTCTGGACAAACCTATAATCTCGTTCTCATCGGCACCCAATGTTGGTTCTCCCAAAACCTCAATGTTGGAACCATGCTTGCTTCAGTTAGTACACTGCCTTCGAATAATTCAATTATTGAAAAATGGTGCAACAACAATAGTACTGCCAACTGTACCACCTACGGTGGTCTCTACACCTGGGCTGAAGCTAATCAACTAGCTACTACTTGTAACACTGGTTCTTGCACTCCCTCTTCTCCCTCACAAGGTATCTGTCCCTCCGGTTGGCACATTCCTACAGATACTGAGTTTCAAACACTTGAAATCTATCTAGGTATGTGTTCTGGTGCTGGCGCTGGATGTGCAGGTGCGACTGGGTTGCGTGGTACGAATCAGGGAACTCAGCTTAAATCTGGTGGAACGAGTGGGTTTAATCTCCTTTTTGGTGCTGGTCGATATACCATTGATACATTTGGTAGTCCAGGAACAAATGGTTTGTTTTGGTCTGCCACGCAGTATGATGCTTCTAATGGATGGCCTCGTTATGTTCTTTCGAGTGAGACAGGTGTGCGGAGATATCAGTACTACAAAGCAGATGGTTTTTCTGTTCGGTGTCTGGCGAACTAAAACATTGATTACACTGATTTTTAAACCTTAGACATTGACTAATGTATAATCGTGAAATAAGTCATTTTTTACAGTTTTTCACGGTTATGTTGACAAAAGAGTGAAAAATATTTAAAAATAGCTTGGGGTAAAAGATATATAAAAATAAGATTGGATAATTATCTCACAGGGTGAATTTGAGTATTCATTTTTTTGACCCAGTAAAAAGACGATGGTATACTTAAAATATATGAAAAAGAATAATAAAAATACCCTGATAATTTATCAAACAAAATCTGGTTCGATTGAATTAAAAGGGGATATACAACACCAGACTTTCTGGGCAAGCCGTATGCAAATGGCTGAAGTTTTTGGTGTAAATCCACAGGCAATTACGAAGCATTTAAAAAATATTTATACAGAAAAAGAACTGGTACGTGACGCAACTAGTTCCAAAATGGAACTAGTTCAAAATGAGTCGGGTAGATTGGTAAAACGTGATATTGATATCTATAATCTGGATGCTATTATTGCGGTTGGCTATCGCATAAATTCTGTAATGGGTACAAAGTTTCGTGTTTGGGCAACCAAAACGTTACGGGAGTATCTCACCAAAGGTTATGTCTTGAATAAAAAAGTCATCCTCAAAAATTATAACCAATTTATAAAAAATGTTTCAGATATCCAAGCATTACTTCCTGTTCACACGATTCTTGATCCGAAGACAGTTCTTGATCTGGTAAAAGAATATGCCACCACCTGGGCAAAACTTGACGCTTATGATCGAGATACCTTGCAAAAAGAAGGAACAACCAAAAAGAAAATAAAGCTTGAAGGACAAATGTTGCTCGAGGCTATTGTCACCCTCAAATCTGAATTAATGAACAAAAACGAGGCGACCGAGATCTTTGCACAAGAGCGATCACAAGGTCCAATAGAGGGAATTATTGGAAATGTAATGCAGTCGTTTGGAGGAAAAGAAATGTATCCGACGCTTGAAGAAAAAGCAGCGAATTTGTTGTACTTTGTGATCAAAAATCATCCATTTGTGGATGGAAATAAACGGTCAGGAGCATTCGCATTTATTTGGTTTTTGCGAAAAAATGGTGTGAAAGGTGCTCGTAATATCAATCCATCTGGTCTTACTGCGCTCACCCTGCTCATTGCCGAAAGTGATTCAAAGAATAAAGAACGGATGGTAGCATTGGTTGTTGAGCTTTTGCGAATAGGTAAGAAGTACTAATGATAAAAAACAAAAGTCGTTTTTGAATGATTTTTATAATTTATCCACTTTTGGCCATTTTCTTGACAATATCAGTATTTATTGGTATAGTGTTCTCACCTTTGGTGTTTTGTAATTATAAACATTAATTGCCTTGTGAAAAGCTTTGTGGTTTTTGCCAAATTGTCGAACTTGGTTTAGAATCGCTTATTTAGAGAAAAGATAATCAAGGCTTGCAAAACAAAAAAACTATGAAGTATTACGAAATGTTGTGTGTCCTACCTGGAACCATGACTGAAGAAGAGATAAAATCTAATGTAGATGTAATCTCTCAAACTGTTGTCAAACACAGTCCAGAAAATGTGACTGTAGAAGACATGGGAAAAAGTCGTTTGGCTTATCCTATAAACCATATCCGTTATGGTTATTTTCAATTGTTTAGATTCAACTTGGAAAAAGAGAAAATCAACCAATTAGAAAAAGACATCCGTCTTTTGGACAAAATGTTGCGTGTTAGTATTGCAATTTGTGATCCAAACAATACTACACATTACAAATTAGCTTTGGATCCTACTGCTCCAAGTGCTCCTCCAAAACCAGAACGTGAAGAAAGAGGTCGCACTAGACATCATGAAAAAGAAACAAAAACAGAGGATGTCAAAAAAACAGAAGAAAAAGTTGAAGTAGTGGAACCTGTAGAAAAGAAAGAAACTGAACCAGTTGTAGCAAAAAAAACTACAATTAGTGTAGAAGATATAGACAAAAAATTGGACGAGATATTACAAGATGACATGGATAAGGTTTAATCCCGACAAAGTCGGGACTAAAGAAGTTAGTTAATAAATTTTAACTTATCTTTAATCAAAATTATATGGATCTCAATCGAGCAACCATTATCGGACGATTAACTAAAGATCCTGAAGTGAAGACTACTCCTTCAGGTCAAAGTGTGGCCAACATTGGTCTAGCTACCAATCGTGTTTGGACAGATAAGTCTGGTGTACGTCAAGAAAAAGTAGAGTTTCACAGTGTAGTATTGTGGGGCAAATTGGCTGAAATAGCTGGACAATATCTAAGTAAAGGACGTCGTGTATATATGGAAGGACGTCTAGAAACTCGTGATTGGACAGGTCAAGATGGTGTCAAAAGATATCGCACAGAAATTGTGGCTGATAATATGATAATGCTTGATGGAGGAGCTGCTCGCAGTGGTTCTGCTAATGCGAGTTCATCTGGTAATGATATGTCTTTTCCAGCTCATGCCAATGACAATTCATCTGAAGAAATTAAAGTAGAAGATATCCCATTCTAAATAAGAGTCAAATAAATTATGATTAAACAAAATAATCAAAGTAATCAAAATAAACAAAATAGTCAGAAAAAAGAAAAGCAATGTTTTTTTTGTGTTAACAAAGAAAAAAATATTGATTACAAAGACAATGAGACTTTGCGTCGTTTCACTTCTTCATATATGAAGATCCAACCTCGTAGACGTAGTGGTTTGTGTGCTTTGCACCAACGTAAAGTGTCAACAGCTATCAAACAATCTCGTATAGCTGGATTATTGGCTTTTGTACCTAAATAAGACATTGATTTCACTGATTAAAATAGATTACACAGATTACCCCGCCATTCACGAATGGCGGGGTTTTTTGTGTAAAAAAAGTCTGGAAAATAAAATTTATTCGTTCTATTATTATAGACTTTCTAAATTTACCATCGTCATGCCGAACTTGTTTCGGCATCTTTCTAAAATAAAAATGTCTTTATGTAAAAAAGACCCTGAAATAAATTCAGGGTGACGTATTTGATTGATGAACTACGTTGTAACAAGCTGACGGATCTGGATGAAGTTATAAAAATAAATTTTTGTTATTTGAAATTATAATATGTATTTAGATAGTGTGGGCGATTGTATAAAACTATTTTTATTTTTTAGTTGTTTGTTTATGTTTTTTGTTGTATAATTAATTCAAATTAACATTTGTTTATTTATTTTTTTGTTATGGACACTTTTGAAAAGAAAATTAATTCAAACGAAAGATTGTCAAATATTGAAAGCTCTAGGGAAATTGAAAAAAATAAAGAAATGACACCAGAAGCCAAGGCTGCAGCTACTATGGAAAGAGCAGAGCTTTTGGTAAAAGAAGTGAAATCCAACAAACAACAAATCCAAAATATCATGATGAATATAGCTAATGTTTTGCAAGCAATTCAAGCTTTGTATCAACAGTTACAACTAGTTACTAAGGTTGATGATAATATACCCTCAGTAGAGCAAGACAAAAAAATGATAGAAAAAATGAAAAAAAGAATAGCAGATCACAAAGATGAATTATTGAAAATGAAAGAAGAATTAATAATTTTTCAGGCCAAACAAATGGCAGAGTCTAGTGGTGTGGAAATTGGTGAAGATCTAAAAAATAAAGCTAGAATTATGGTAGAAAATTTGTTAGCACAAATTTCTTGATTATTTATGAAAAACCTGTCAATTTTTTTAAAAAATAAAAAAGCCTTCAGCCTATTGGAAGCAATAATTTCTATTGCTATTTTTGCTATTTTTGCGTCAGCTATTTATACAGGTATTCAATATGTGTACAAAGTTATTTATATTTCTAGAGTACAAATAATTGAAACAGATATATTGAATGAACAAATAGAAATTATTCGGAATATGGATTTTTTGGATATAGGTATTGTATCTTCTACACCAGTTGGTATTTTGACCAGAAATACTCTAATCACTCGTGATAAAATAGACTTCTTGATAATTAGAAGTATTAGAAATATAGATGATCCTTCAGATGGTACTATTGATACAGGTACTGATGTCAATGCCAATGATTATAGACTGGTATTTTTGGAAGTTCAGTGTACAAGTTGTATCCAAGCCAATCCACTGACTTTTTCTACTTATGTGTCTGATTCTTTTCCAGAAGATACTTCCAACTCTGGAGCCTTGTTTGTAAATGTCAAAGATTCTAACAATAATCCAGTACAAGGTGCTACTGTTCATGTGTATAGTAATGACCCAGAGATCAATATCAATATGGATGATACTACTGATAATGATGGTATTTTGAGAATTTATAATTTGCAAACTTGTTATAAATGTTACGAAATTACAGTTACAAAAAATAATTTAACTACTGATAAAACTTATGCAATAAGTGATTTCGCGAGCTCTACTCCAATAAATGAACATATTACTATCAATGCCCAACAAGTTAGTAATTCTTATTTCCAAATTGATACACCAACACAGGTAGTATTAAAAACTTTGGATGTAAATTGTATACCTGTAACAGGTGTTGATTTTGGTATAAGTGGTGGTGGATTGATAGCTAGTGATGTTGATGTACCATACTTTCAAGATAATTTCACTACTGATGTCAATGGTGAATATAATTTTACCAATTTGCATTGGGGGGATTATGCTTTTACGGTCAATAATTACAATTATATAGGTTCAGTACCTGCTCAACCTATAAATATTTTGGCAAATTCTTCAAAAAATATTAATTTGATGGTGGCTTCTAGTACTACTTCTTCTTTTTCTATGTTGGTACTTGATGGTGATACACAATTGCCTATTTCAAATGCCAAAGTTACTTTGACTTCAGGAGTTACTAGCTCTGTCAATTATACTGGTTTTGGTTTTATCCAACAAAATGATTGGTCTGGCTTGAGTAGTCATCAATTTTATGATGTTAGTCATGGTTTTTGGAGCAATTCGAATACTGAGTATGATACTACCAATCATCCTTTTGGAATCAAATTGACTTTGATTGGTACAAATTTGTATGCTACTTCTGGTAATCTTGAATCAGCTACTTTTGATTTTGGTAGTACAGATGTAAGTTATACCAAAATTGACTGGCAACCAAATAGTCAGCCAGATTTGACTGGTGTTGATCCAGTTTTGTTTCAAATAGCTACTAGTGCTACCTCCACGCCTGATCATTGGGATTATCTTGGTCCTGATGGTAGTCCAAACACTTATTATAGTTTGACTAATCAGAATATGAACAGTGTCCACAATGGGCAGAGGTATCTCCGTTACAAAGTTTATTTACATTCTGATGATTATGATGTTGTTTTGGGTGGTTCTAGATATACACCAACTATTTCAGAAGTAAATATTTTTTATGTCAAAAGTTGTAGTGCGCCAGGGCAAGTTTATTTTGATAATATTCCTGTGTCTACTGGTAATACAATTACTATAGAAGCTGATGGCTATGAAATCAAAAATATTACAGATGTAACAATAGATAGTAATATTACGACAACCACAGATTTGATAAGTTTATAATATGATTTTAACAAAAAAAGCTTTTAGTCTGATAGAGGTGCTAATTACATTGGCTATTTTTTCTATTGTGACAGCAGGAGCTTTTTGGATAGTGATTGTCAGTAGTCGAGATGGAGCTATTATTTGGGAACAATTGGTCACCCAAAATGAAGGTAAAAAAGCTGTGGAACATGTCATAAATTATGTACGCAAAGCTGAGACTTCTAGCGCTGGTGCTTATGCTTTGGACACAGCTGATCCATATGATTTAATTTTTTATGCCAATGTAGACAATGATAGTATGGTAGAAAAAGTAGAGTTTTGGGTAGATGATGGGGGTATATTCAAACAGACAATTACGAAGCCTAGTAGTACAGCATCTACAAATATGTATGAAAATGGTACGCCACAGACTACAGATTTGGCAAACAATTTGACCAATTTTATCAATGAACCACATGTACCAGTTTTTTTGTATTATGACGAAAGCTATACTGGTACACAACAAGATTTGGGTGAAAATTTCAATTTGACAGACGTAAGAATGGTAAAGATCCAGTTGGAATTGGAAAAAGATCCTGCCAAAGCGCCGGTTCCTTTGCATGTAGAAAGCACTGTCCTAATAAGAAGTACTAAGACAAATTAATTTTTTATGAAAGATTTGCTAAAAAATTTATCCAAAAATAATAAAGGCTCCATGTTTTTGTTTGTGATGATTTTTGGTTTTATTGCGTTTACCACAATTACTCTTGGTATGACATCTTATGTGATGTTTGAATCCAAAGCTGCCAAACAAGTGTACAGACATGATCTAGCTCTTAGTATTGCTGAAGCTGGTATTGATTATTATCGTTGGCATCTAACAAATTATCCAGATGATTATTATGATGGTCATGGACCACAATCTTTGGGGCCATATTTTCATGATTATTTGGACAAAGATGGTAATGTTATTGGTACTTATTCCTTGACAATTATTCCTCCACCAGAAGGGACACATGTGGTAATTGTGCGTTCTACTGGTTGGTCGTCTGACAACCCAAGTAGTCCTCGTACTATCAAAGTTTATTTTGGTTATGAATCTTTTAGTGATTCTTCTTTTGTGGTCAATGCTAATATGACTTTTAGTGCTACAAGTGTTGTGCATGGTAAAGTTTTTGCCAACGGAACTATTGAGTTCAATGGTATCAATGATTCTTGGGTGGATAGTGCCACAGTAAATGGTGTTTCTGGTAGTGGTGGACCGCAAGAATTCTGGCGTAGTGGTTTGCCTACAAGAAGTTTTGCTGGAGTTGGTTCAGATTTTTCTCTTTTAGCTGACATGGCTAATGAACCAGAGGGTTTGCTTTTGGAAAATTCTACATGGGGCTGGCATTTGAAGTTCAAGTCTGATGGAACTTTTGATTTGTCCAAAGTGAATAGTTCACCTAATCAAGGTGATATAACTTCTGAAACTTTTCAAGAAAATAAATTGATACCAGCCAATGGAGTAATTTATTCCAATGGTGGCGATGTGTGGGTCGAGGGAGTGGTCAATGGTCGGGTGACTGTTGTGGCTGGTAATAGTGCTGATATTTATGTACCAAACAATTTGACTTATAGTGCCAAGTATAGTGATGATATTATAGGACTTTTGGCTGATGATAATATTTATATACCATATACAGTACCAAATGACTTGGAAATTGACGGGGCATTATTAGCTAGAAATGGTACAATTAAAAGACAATATTATACTGGTACTTATGGTCTTAGAAATTCTTTGACTATTTTTGGTTCACAAATAGAATTGTTGCGTGGTGGTTTCAAATATGGCACTGCTCCAAATTATTCTTCTGGTTTTGTAAATACTATTTATACTTATGATGGTAATCTTTTGTATCAGCCACCTATTGGAATTCCAGTAACACCTGGTTACAAGTTGATTAGTTGGCAAGAAGTAATGCCAGGAGAATGTGATGGACATAATCCTTGTCCTGTTTTGATATGTGGTGGAAAAACAAATATCTTCTATGGTGGTCAGAGCTATGATCTGTTAGTGGCCGGTGATCAATGTTGGTTTGCAGATAATCTCAATGTTGGAAATATGATTATGAGTAATGTCAATCCTTCCAACAGTTCTCTAATAGAAAAGTGGTGTTACAACAACGTTAGTGCCAATTGTAATACTGACGGTGGTCTTTATACTTGGGCAGAAGCTATGCAACTTGATCCAAGTTGTAATAGTACAAGTTGTGTTGACTTTATTGGTACAAATCATCAAGGTATTTGTCCTACTGGTTATCATATTCCTACTGATGATGATTTCAAAACATTTGAATCTTATCTTGGTATGACTCAAAATCAAGTTGATGTAGCAGGATATCGTGGCACAGATCAAGGTACTCAATTGAAAATTGGAGGTAATAGTGGTTTTGATTTTCGTTTGGCAGGTAACCATGCTACCAATAATTCATTTGGTAGCCAAGGCACATATGGTTTTCTGTGGTCTGCTTCTGAATTTTCTACATCTAATACGTGGAACCGTCTTTTCTACTCAAACGAGGTGAGAGTGGGGCGTTACCTCAATATCAAGGAAGAAGGTTTGTCTGTTCGTTGTCTTCGTTCTCCTACACCATGTAATGGACAAACAAGTATTTCTTATAGCGGTCAGAATTATGATCTTGTAGAAATAGGAGATCAGTGTTGGCTTGAGAATAATCTTAATGTGGGAACAATGATTGCTAATAATGGTGAGCCAAACAATAATTCTCTAGTAGAAAAATGGTGTTACAACAATAGTAATAGTAATTGTACGATTCAAGGTGGTCTATATAGTTGGTCTGAAGCTATGCAGTTTGACCCTAGTTGTAATAGTACAAGTTGTGCTGGTTCTATTGGTATAAATCATCAAGGTATTTGTCCTACTGGTTATCATATTCCTACTGATGCAGAAATAAAAAAGATGGAAATTTATCTTGGTATGACACAAGGGCAAGCTGATATGGCAGGCTATCGTGGCACAGATCAAGGTACTCAATTGAAAATTGGAGGTAGTAGTGGTTTCAATGCTTTGTTGACTGGCAACACTTGGGGTGGTAGTAATTCTTTTGCTAGACAAGGTTCTTATGGTGGTATTTGGTCATCTTCTGAAATTTCCAATACAAACAATGCTTGGGGACGTATCTTTTCTACTGCTTCTGATGTTGATCATTCTAGTGAGAGTAAAGTATTTGGTTATGCTGTTCGTTGTCTAAAATCTACTGATGCAGTTAGTTTGCCAAGTGCACCAAGTGCTCCTGTTATTAGTTCTTTGGTAGTTAGCTCCAGTTCTATCCAAGTAAACTGGGGTAGTATTTCTGGTGCTAGTTATTACACAGTTTCTTCTACTATTGTAGGACAAGGAATAACTACAGTCACCCAGACCAATACTACTTTCAATAATTTATTACCTAATACTGATTATAGTTTTCAAGTTCAAGCTACTGACAGTTTTGATCAGAATTCTACTTATTCAAGTGTTACCTCAAGTTATACTAATCCAGCTATTCCAATCAATCTTTCTGCCACATCTGCTTCGACAACTATTATAAATTTGGCTTGGGAAGCTAATTCCAATCCAGGTAATACTGTGTATCAAATATACAATAATACAAATTCAGTAATAGTAGCTACCACTACAAATGTCAATTATTCTGTGACTAATTTGAATCCAGCTACATTGTATTCCTTCAAAGTTCGTGCTCAAAATATTTCAGATAACAACTACACTAATTATACAAATAATGCTAGCTCGACAACCTACGCTCCACCACCACCAAGTGCACCGACTCTAAATGCCTTCTCCAATATTACAGCAACGACTATTCAAGCCAATTGGAATGCTATTTCGGGTGTCCTTTATTACACGGTTAGTTCTACTGCTGGTACAGTTACTACTACTAATACTTATTACAATTTTACAAACTTGACACCAGTAACTAACTATATTTTCCAAGTTAAAACTACAGACAATTATTCTCAAAGTTCTAGTTATTCTAGTACAGGTAATGCTACTACAGACATACCTGCACCCCCAAGTACTCCAAGTATTATTTCTGCTACACCTGGTCCTTCCAATATTATAATCAATTGGGGTGCTGTTGTTGGAGCTTCTTATTATTCAGTAGCTATTGCTTTGCTACCACCACCTCAGACAATAACTGTTGGTAATGGTACATCTAGTAGTTATAAGTTGCCTATCAATAGGTATTATAACAATTCTGCTGCAGAAATGATTTATCTAAATAGCGAATTAAGTGGAATGACAGGTAGTATATCTTCTTTAGCTTTTTATAAGGCAAGTGGAAGTAATGCTACTACTATTACTGGTGTTAGTATTTATTTGAAACACACTACAGCTTCTACATTGTCCACGGGCACTACTAATTTGACTGGATATACTTTAGTTTATTCAGGTTCATTTCCAAATAGTTCTTCTAGCGGATGGCTTTCTGTGAATTTGGATACGCCATTTATTTACAATGGTACAGATAATTTACAAATCTTGGTAGTAAAGAGTACCCAATCAAGTACAAGCTCTTACCCTGTTTACCGTTATACTAGTGCTACAAACAGATCAAGATATTATCAAAATGATTCTACACCTTGGTCTTCTTCAGTAAGTTTAACTTCTACAAATAATCGTCCTAATATACTATTTTCTTATTCAGATAATACTATTTTTGGTAGTGCTTTTTTTACAGCAACTACTACAAATACATCTTATAATTTTACGAGTGGTCTTGTACCAAGTAATATGTATCTTTTTCAGATGAGTGCCTCTGATAATTATTCTCAGACTAGCGCTTCTTCAACTATTTATTCTACATCTACTTTACCAACTCCTCCGCCACCAGACGCACCAATTATTAGTAGTGTAACAGCGATAGGTTCAAGTAGTGTTCAAGTAAGTTGGGGTGCTGTTGCTGGAACTAGTTATTATGCAATTAATTCCGGTGTTATTGCAGTGACCACTACACAGACTAATTTTGTTTTTGATACTTTGAGTCCAAATACAAGTTATGATTTTCAAGTCAGATCTGTAGATATTTATGACCAACCTTCTGATTATTCTGATCCAGCTTCAGGTTATACTGATCCTGTAATTCCAACAAATCTGTCTGCTGTAGTCAATTCGAGTACACAAATAGATCTAAGTTGGGAGGCAAATTCTAATTCAGTGGCTACTATTTATGAAATATACAACAATACAAATTCATCTGTAACCGCTACTACTACAGGTACGAATTACACAGTTTCAAGTTTGATACCAGCTACATTATATTCTTTCAAAGTCCGTGCTCAGTATCTTTCTAATCCAGCTAATTATACAAGTTATACTAGTGATGCTAGTGCCACTACCGCTGGACCTTGTAATGGTCAAGATACTCTTAATTATAGTGGACAAGATTATGGCTTGGTAGATATTGGTACTCAGTGTTGGTTTGCAGACAATCTAAATGTTGGAACAAAACTTGCTAGTGTGAATACTATACCATCTAACAATTCTTTAATAGAAAAATGGTGCTATTCAAATAATGATGCTTATTGTGCTACTGATGGTGGACTTTATACTTGGTCAGAAGCCTTACAGCTTGATCCTAGTTGTAATACTGCTACTTGTAATCCTTCGACACCTGTTCAAGGTATTTGTCCTGCTGGTTGGCATATTCCATCTGATACTGAAATAAAAACTATGGAATCGTATCTTGGTATGTGTGCTGGGGCAGGTACTGGTTGTGTTGGTGCTACAGGTTATCGTGGTACAGATCAGGGTACCAAATTAAAAGTTGGTGGTAGTAGTGGGTTTGATGTTATTCTTACTGGTTATCGTATTACTAGTGCTTTTACTGGTAGAAATTCGTATAATTATTTATGGTCTTCTTCTGAATATTCTACCTCTGCTGCTTGGAAACGTATGTTTTATTCTGGTTATGCTACTGTCGAACGTAATAATTTCTCAAAGATTAATGGTTTCTCTATTCGCTGTCTTCAAAATTAGTTTGTGTTAGGTGTATTTTCAAATTTTATGCTATTAAAAAACAAAAAAGCTTTTACTCTTATAGAAACGATTATTTCTATTGTCGTGTTTGTTATTTTTGTTTTTGGTATTTATGGTGGAATACAATTTGTTTACAAAGTAATTTATAGTTCTAGAACTCAAGTTATTGAGATGAGTATTTTGAATGAACAAATGGAGATTATTAGAAATCTTGATTTTTTGGATGTGGGAATAGTCTCATCTACTCCAGCTGGAGTATTGACCAGAAATTCCACTATATATAGGAATGGTGTAAATTATCAAGTGACTAGAAGTATCCGAAATATAGATGATCCTGCTGATGGTACTATTGAACTTGGTACTGATACGTCAGCCAATGATTATAAATATGTTTATTTAGAAGTCACTTGTGTGGATTGCCAACAAAGAAGTGCTTTGTCAATCTATACTTATGTTTCTTCTTATTTTCCTCAAGATACTTCTAATTCTGGAGCAATATTTGTCAATGTCAAAGATTCACATGAACAGAATTTAGTTGGAGTAAATGTACATGTGGTGAGTGATGATCCTAGTATTAAAATTGATATGGTAGATACAACAGATAACAATGGTATGTTGAAAATTTATGATGTAGAGCCTTGTTTTCAATGTTATAAAATAACTGTTAGTACAACTGGTTATACTTCTGACAAAACTGTATCTTCTACAGAATATGGTATTTCTATACCCAAAAAATATCACATCACAGTCAACTCCAAAACAGTATCTAGTGCTAATTTTCAAATAGATAAACCAGCTCAAATAAATTTGACTACTGTAAATACAGCTTGTGAGCCTGTTGGTAATGTTTCTTTTAGTGTTGCGGGTGGGGGAATAGTGGCAACAACACCAGATAGGTATAATTATGAAAATACAATTTCTACTAATTCTTCTGGAGAAATATCTTTGACAGATTTGCATTGGGGTGAATATAATTTTTCCAATGTTTCTGGACATAATTTCGTAGGTATTATACCAGCACGGCCAATAAATATTTTGGCTGGTTCTTCACAAGTAGTGAATATAGTCATTGCCAATAGTACTACGAAATCTCTTTTGGCTACTGTCCGGAATTCTAATACTTTGTTGCCAATACCAAATGCTAGAGTAACACTGACTTCTGGTATTCAGAATTTTGAAGATTATACGGGTGTTGGTTATTTTGGTCAGGAAAATTGGACTAATAAAGAAACTATTATTTATGATGGTGGTGGATTTTGGTCTGTAGATAATATTGATAAACTTGATAATGGTGATAATACTTATGCACTACGTTTGGCTGAAGAAGCTCCTTATGTTTACAAATCTAGTGGGGTTTTGGAATCAGCCACTTTTGATTTTGGTAGTGCTACCGTTGATTATTTGAAATTGGATTGGAGGGCAGATCAGCCTACTAGTACTACTATCAAATTTCAAATTGCCACCAGTGACACAGCTACTCCTGAAATTTGGAATTTCGTTGGACCAGATGGTACTGATACTACATATTTTGATGCAAGCGACAAAGACATACCAATCGCACATGATGGAGAAAGATATTTGCGTTATAAATTATATTTGAACTCAAGTGACGCTAATTATTCGCCAATAATTTATGGTGTTTATATACTTTATGTGAAGAGTTGTAGTCTACCTGGACAAGTATATTTTTCTTCTATTCCTAATGAAAACAGTAACAGTCTGCGTATCACAGCAGATGGATATATTGCTCAAGATGTGAATTTGGGTGTGATAAATTCAAATACAAGTACAATAATCGATTTAATTTCTAATAATTAGTTGGTATAAATTTTGTTATGGTTTCAATTTTCAAAACAAAAAAAGCTTTTACTTTGATAGAATTATTAGTAGTTATTTTTATAATGCTTGTTTTGATTGTAGGTTCTGTGCAGATTTTTATTGTGGGAAATAGAAATATAAATATTATGTGGGAACAATTGGCTACTCAGAATCAAGCCAACTTTGCAGTCAATCGTTTTATTGATTACACACGGACAGCTGAAGTTTCAAGTATTGGAGCCTACCCGCTAGAAGTTACCAATCCCTATGAACTTACTTTTTATGCCAATGTAGATTCAGATAGCTTGATAGAAAAAGTAAAATTTTGGTTGGATAGTAATAATAATTTTGAACAATCTATTACTAAACCAAATATGTCATCAGGACAACTTTCTTATGATACAACTGATGGTGCTACTGAAACAGTTTTACAGTTGGCTCACAGTATTTCAAATTTTGCCATAAGCAAACCTATATTTTTGTATTATGATAAATATTACAATGGATCTGGTGATGCTCTGGTAAATTTTAATACCACAGATGTGAGGATGATCAAATTACAATTACAATTAGAAAGAGATGTTACCAAATCACCAGTTCCTTTGAATGTCGAGAGTACAGTTTTGGTGAGAAGTTTGCATAATAATTAAAATATGTTACAAAAAAATAAAATTATTTTACAAAATAACCATAGAGGAATTACACTTATTTTTGTGATGATTTTTGGGTTTATTGCTTTTGCAACTATTACTTTAGGTATTGTGTCTTATGCCATATTTCAATCTAGCACCACTAGATATTTATATAGACGTGATTTGTCTTTTCATCTGGCCGAAGCTGGGATAGATTATTATCATTGGCACTTGATCCAATTTCCAGAAGATTATACTGGTGGTACGAAACATAATTATTATGATAAAAATGGTGATCTAGTGGGTAAATTTCTTTTGGAAATTGATGCTCCGATAGATGGGACACATGTGGTAGGTGTGCGTTCTACAGGTATTTTGGTAGATGCTATGGGAAATGAAATCAATTCTAAGCCTAGAATTATTGAAGCTTATTTTGCTTATGAATCTTTTAGTGATTCTTCTTTTGTGATAGGTTCGGATATTATTTTTAGTGTCACAAGTGTCACTCATGGAAAGATTTTTTCAAATGGTTGTATAGAGTTCAATGGTGTTAGTGACAATTTTGTCCAGAGTGCTAAGACCTTACCACAGTGTCCTACTAGTTCAGGTGGTAATGGTGGTGTTTTTGGTATTGGTAGTCCGACAAGTTTTTGGCAATATCCTGTACCTTACAAAGATTTTCCAGCTATGAGTACTAATTTTAGTGATTTGTATGATATGTCTATTACTTCAGATGGTAGATTTTTGTCAGCACAGTCATCAACCAAAGGTTGGCATTTGATTTTTTTGCCAAATGGTACTTACAATACTTACAAAGTTAAAACTTTTTCAAAGCCTAATTATACTATAACTAGTGAAACTTTTGTGGATAACAAACCAATACCAACCAATGGAGTAATCTATTCTGATAGTAATATGTTTGTAGAAGGTGTGGTAAAAGGTAGAGTAACTGTTGCGTCTGATGGTGGTAATACTCTAGTTGTTTATAATAATCTGATTTATTTTCAAAAATATAGTGATGATGTAATCGGACTTATGTCTGATGGTGATATAAAAGTGGCTTATAGTGTGCCTACTGATATGGAAATAAATGCAGTATTATTATCTGCCAATGGTAAAGTAGTTAGAGATAATTATGGTGGTTCTTCTGGTATTCGTAATTCATTATCATTTTTTGGGTCAATTATTTCTCGTACTGGTAGTGGTTTTAAATATTTGGATAATAATGGACATATAGTATCAGGTTTTACTAATACTATTTATACTTATGATGGAAATTTGTTATACAAGCCACCAATAGGAATTCCAGTAATACCTCAGTATCGATTGGTTAGTTGGAGAGAAGTGAAGTAGGTGATTAGTCGAAAGTTTGTAAAGTCCATAAAGTCTAAAGTCTTGATTTATTATTTTGATGTTGTAGTGATTAACCATTTTGTGTTATAATAAAAACATATAATTTTTTTATAAAATAATTATGCAAAAAGTTCGTAAAGGAGTTATTACTGTGGCTGGTCTTGGCACCAGACTTCTGCCTGCTACCAAAGCTATGCCAAAGGAAATGTTGCCTGTACTTGATAAACCAGTTGTCCAATATATCGTCGAAGAGATGGCAGCTAGTGGAATCACTGAAATTATTTTTGTGACTAGTTCCCAAAAACGTGCTATAGAAGATCATTTTGATAGAGATAAAGATTTTGAAAATTATTTAGAAAAAAAAGGTAAGCTTGATAGGATAGAACCTCTTATAGATTTATCAAAAAAAGTTAGATTTTTTTATACTAGACAACCTGAACCTTTGGGCAATGGTCATGCTTTACTTTGTGCCAAAGAATTTATTGGAGATGAACCTTTTGTCTTTTCTGATGGTGATAGTATTATTGACTCCAAAGTTCCTGTTATCAAACAATTGCTAAAAGTATTTTACAAAGAACAAGCTTCTGTAATTGGTGTCCAAAAAATAACTGACAAAGAGGCTATGACCAAATATGGCAATGTCTATGCCAAAGCTACCAAAGACAAAAGACTTTATCGTGTGTCTGAATTTGTAGAAAAACCTGTCATTGCCAAAGTGTCGCCAGATGGTTTGATTGTTGGTGGTATGCGTTATGTTTTTAACAAAGATATTTGGGGCTTGCTTGAATCTCAGAAGACTGGTCGTGATGGAGAAATCTGGCTTGCTGATGCTGCCAATGCCTTGGCTCAAAAGAAAAAATTTATGGCTTATGAGTACGAAGGACTTTATTTTGATACTGGTAACAAATTGGCCTTGCTAAAAACGATGATTCATTTTGCCAAAAAAGATCCAGAAATAAAAGACAAAATAGAAGATCTATTGGTCTAATTTTATTTTTATGAAATTTAGGATAGGAAAAATTTTGATGATAATTAGTCTAGTTTTTTTGTTTGTTTCAAACGTGTCTACTGTAGAAGCTGCCACTTCAAAAGAGCTTTATTGTGAGTGTACTGTACAAGCAGGCTTTGCTACTGGACCAAATCAAATAGCTACAGGGGTTAATCATGATTCTGTGGTAAATTTTTTTACTTTACCAAAAGTGATAACTAATATTTCAGGGGATTTTAAAAATACGTATACTTTTCCTAAAGAGCAATCACAAGGATTCACAGCTTATTCAGGTGGTTATCAAGACAAACAGTTGTTTGGATATGAACAGGCTGATGAGGCTTTGAAAGAATTAGAAACAAAAGGACTTCTTGTAAACACCGCAAAATTGACCGATTCAGATTTGGTTTCATTAGCTCAAAAAGGTATCCCAGTGGATCGAGAAAATGGTGATTATTTTTTCTTTTTAAGTAATCCTCAACATACAAAATTATATCCTTTTGCACTTGGACCAAATGATGAGAATGATTCATTTAGTGAACAAGCCTATATAATAAATGAAACTCGAGATACCCAAGCTAAAATGCTTGATCTTTCTCGTCCTCCTATTTGTACAACACCTGTACTTCTGCCAAGTGCTTATAGCGGTGGTTTTGTGAAAATACCTAATACAAATCCACAGACTTATATCCAATACAAAATGTCTTGTACTGACCATTTGTTAGATTACCAATTGCCTGAAGCACATGTCACCACTACTGCTAATAATAATTCTGGCACAAGTAACTCCGACCTTCTCAACAGTCTAAGACCTCAAATTCAAGAGTTAAATAAATTGGGAGTTACCAATGTTCAAGGTTTGATTGGTAAAATTATAAATGCATTACTAGGTATTCTTGGTTCTATTGCTTTGGTAATGATAATGTATGGTGGGCTATTGTTTATGACGTCTTCTGGTAGTGCTGACAAAAAGAAAAAATCAATAGGTATTTTGGTCTGGTCCACTTTGGGAATTGTAATAATTTTCTCTAGTTATGCTGTTGTCAATTTTGTTTTGGATATTTTGAGATAATAAAAGAGGAATGAGGAATGAGGAATGAGGAATGTGGGATGAGTGATGAGGAATGGGGAAAGGGGAATGAAGAAAAAATAGAATACGTTTGTATAACATAGTTATTTTTATAAAAAAATATGTTCAAAAAAATATTATCACTTTCTCTACTGTCAATTTTATTTTTGACAACTGGTTTTGGTTGTAAGGGTTTGTCGCAGACACAAGTGAGTTCAATCAAGCCTGTAAGTTTGACCTATTGGACAGTTTACGATGATGTAGATGAACTGCGAGTTTTGGCTACTGACTATAGCAAACTTTATCCAAATGTGACAATCAATATTAAACAAGTAGGTTACGATGAGTTTGACAATTTGTTCACCAATGCTCTTGCTGATGATGTTGGTCCAGATATTGTGTCACAACATGTCAGATGGTTGCGCAAAAATGAATCTAGACTTTTGTCAGCACCTGTCGCTACTAGGATGTCTCGTTTGGTAATAGCTAATAATTTTTCCAAAGATCAACAATTGATTACAGATACCAATACTTTACCAAATGTCAGTTATGTAAAAAATAATTATGTAAAAACAGTTTATAATGATGTAGTAATTGACAACAAAATTTTTGGTTTGCCACTTGCTATGGATACTTTGGCTATTTTTTATAATCAAGATTTGTTGGATAGAGCAGGTATTGCCGAAGCTCCGAAAGATTGGAATTCTTTTGTAGAAGATGTGAAAAAAATGACCAAATTTGATAGTTTGGGAGATATTGTACAATCAGGTTCAGCTTTGGGTACAGCCAACAATATCAATGCTGCTACTGATATCATTGCCATGTTTATGATGCAAGGTGGTATAAAGATTGCTACAGACAATACTATTACTTTTGCCAATGGTCTAAATAGTGCTCAAAATAGGAATGTGCCAATCTTAAATATTTTGGATTTTTATACTGATTTTGCTAGACCAACCAAAGAAGCTTATTCTTGGAATGAAAAGAAACCAGATGCACTTGATGAATTTGTTCGTGGTAGAGTGGGATTTTATTTTGGTTATTCTTATGATTACAATACTATCAAAAATAGAGCTCCTCAAATGAATTTACGAATTATGCCAGTATTACAACTTAATTCTGATAGCCCAAGTAATGTTGCAAATTATTGGGTAGAGTCAGTAGTAGGGAAGAGTAAACATCCAAATGAAGCTTGGGATTTTGTGAGATTTATTGCCTCTCCAGAAAATGTGGCCAAATATGCAGCCAAAGTTTTTAGTCCAAGTCCACTAAGATCACAAGTGGCTACTCAACAAGCAGATGAAAATCTTGGACCTTTTGCTACCCAAGTACTTTTCGCAGAAAATTGGTATAGAGGCAAAGATTTTGATGCTGTGGATAGTGCTTTTGGTAGTATGATTACGGAATTATTGAAACCAGCCAACACAGAAAATGATTTATTGAAAAAAGACAAACAAATTATTACTAATACTGCTGCACGTGTACAACAAACAATGTAATTTATGAAACTTTTTTATAAAATTTTATTTTTTATTTTTTTCTTGGGTGTTTTGTCTCTGCCTTCCTCAGTAAGTAAGGCTGAGAGTAATTGTTGTTTTTTGAAGGATACTTCAGAAAAAACATTATCTTGCTCATATGTTGAAGGTCCTTCATTATCAAATTTGTTTCCTTGTTTTGCTGGGGCACCAATTTTTATTGGATCACCACCTAATGAAATTTATGGGCAAAATGTTAAAAAATGGTGGAAAAATTATTTTAATGAAACTATAACTGCACCGGACATAGAAATTGGTGCATTGTCTTTAGGTGCTTGTACTAGTAGTTGTATAACACCCAATGTTTATAAATGGGAAATTGATCTTGATACTTCAAAAGAAATCGCGGTTGGTCAAAATGTTGATTTTAATGTGAAGGTATCTTTTACAGATGCTTTTAGTAATATCGTAAGTGCTTTGTCAAATCTGCCACAGTCTTCTGTTAATATTTTGAATATCCAATGTGTCAATTGTAATGGAGCGGTCACTAGCGTGATGAGTACAACAACTACAAATGGAAAATTAAATGAAACTGTTAAATATAGTTTTGACACAGTAGCTTATTCAAAATTAAATATTGGTCTCGAACTTAAACCGGTATTTAATTTTAGTATTGATAATGGACTTTGGAAAGGAATTTATACTTTTAATTTAAAATTAAATAACATAAATTGTAGTCAATTCACGAACACAGATAGTTGTAATCCTACGATGTGTCTTTGGGCTAGTAAAATAAATGGTCCAAGTGGTAATAGTGGAAAGTGCGTTACAAAACAAGAAGTAGGAGTATGTACTTCTCTGACTAGTGGTGAATGTAGCAAATCAGAAGTCTGTGCTTTGGACAAAAACAATAACTGTGGAGTAAAACAAGTTATAGATAATAATAATGCAGTGGACAAAGTCATAGCAGATGAACACCCTATACCAACAAAATCTTTGTTACCTGATTGTGCTTTTACTGGATCTTGTCGAGATGCCAATGATCTTGTAGCACTCGGACTAAAAATTGTGAACTATGTTTTTTCTATTGTGGCTGGACTTGCTTTCGTGATGTTTATTTATGGTGGTTTCACTTGGATATTTTCTTTTGGAAGTAGTGACAAAATAAAAAAAGGGCAACAAATCTTTGTTTATGCTATAATAGGTTTGGTAATTGTTTTCAGCGCTTATATTCTTGTTGGATTTTTACTTGAGGTATTAAATGTTTCTGATACTTTTCGTGGTATAACATAATTTTATGAAAAAAATATTTTTTACAAAGTTTTTATTTTTCATGTTAATTTTTGTTTTTGGATTTTTGTTGAATACTAATTTTGTAAAGGCCAATATTTGGTGCTATAGTTCAAATGATAATTCTTGTATAGAGAGTGCTTCTACAGATGAAGATTGTTCACTTTATGATAGTCTTTATACTACTTCTGATGATTGTAATAGTAGTAATGGTAGTGATAATAAGATTGTGAGTTTGAAGTGGTGTCTTACTACTCAAAATACCTGTATTCAAGAGAGTCCTTATATTTGTACGCCATCATACGATACTCAACAAGCTTGTATAACTGCTATAAACCAAAAAAATGCTTCTGCAAATAGTAATACTAATGCCTCTTCTCCGGGTTGTCCTCAAGGTAGTGTATGTTTGAGCAATCCAATAGGTACTACAAGCATTACAGAAATTTTTGGCAATGCTATAAAAGTTGTTACAGGTATTTTGGGATCATTAGCTTTGTTAGTATTTGTTTATGGTGGTTTTCTTTGGTTGACATCTGCTGGTAGTCAAGAAAAAATTAAGAAAGGTACTAGTGCTATGGTCTGGGCTGTGATTGGAATTATTGTTATTTTTGCCAGTTATGCTATAATTAGTTTGGTTTTGGGAGGAATTGGTGTGAAAGATTTTGTTCCATCAACATATTCACCAACCACAAATAATACATCTGCAAATAATCCAACTGCAACAGGAAGTGAACCAACAACTTGTCATTGTGATGTAAAATTGACTGGACGTTGTGTAGGTAGTTCTGTTTTAGATATTGGTTTGGGTAAATCTTATGGAATTACTGAATTAAAATCTGCAATAGGTACTTCACAAGATTTGGATATGACTTGCAGAATTGCAATAAATTCATTTTTGAGTAGTAGTAGCTACAGTCAACCTCCAGTTGTTTTTAATAAGCAAACATGTTTAGAAGCAAATAAGTCTGGTTCTGGTACGATGCCTATTTATGGCGATTTTACTTATGCAATCAATTGCCAATTAAAATAATTTTTTAATTATGATAAAAAGAATTTTGAAAATGAAGGGGGGTGATACACATGAATTTTTTATATAAATTAGCAAAATACAAAACTATTATTTCTATTAGTTTTGTATTAGCTTTAGGGCTTGTGCTATCACCAAGTTTGGTAAGAGGCGCTGCTCCTACAGACGATCCTCTTGGAGTCAAAGTAATAGAACAAGGCGATGGTACTGATGGTAGTATAACAGCTCTTGGTACATCAGATTTGCGTTCTACAGTTGTAAAAATTATCAATATAGCTTTAGGTATGTTGGGTATTATAGCTGTAGTTGTAGTGCTTATCGGCGGTTTCAAATGGATGACAGCTGGTGGCGATGATGGTAAAACAGAAGAAGCACGTAAGTGGATTTTTTCTGGTATTATTGGTTTAGCTATTATTCTTAGTGCTTGGGCAATTGCCAAGTTTGCTATCAATAATTTGGGTGCTGCTACAAATGTTAAGGACTTTACTCCTGTTGAATAAATATTATTTTCAGAGCAGATACTTTTTCCAAAAGTACTCTGCTCTGGGAATTTATTTTTGAAGAATGTAAGATATGTTTTTTGAAAATTATTTTTGAAAATTATCTTTTATTCTTTTTATAAAAATTATGAAAAACAAAAAATTTTTGAGAAGTTTAACAGGTTTTTTGTTTGGATTTTTTTTGTTATTTGGTTTGCCAGTTTTGACAGCCAACACTCCGACTTGTGATAAAGAGGGGGATTTGTTGGGTCTAGATTGTGTAGGAAGTAATGCTACTCTTAGTGGTGCTGATCCTCGTATTATTATTGTCAAAATTATCAATACCAGTCTTGGTTTACTTGGTATTGTAGCTACTGTACTTATTATTTATGCTGGTTTCCTCTGGATGACAGCTGGTGGAGAGGATGCCAAAGCTGAAAAAGCTCGTAAAATAATTTTTGCAGCGGTGATTGGTCTAGCTATTATTCTTTTGGCATTTGCTATTACTAAATATGTTTCTACAAATTTGTTTAAGGCTACTACAGGCAATGATTATCCTGTAGGATCTTATTATTACTATTAGTTTTTTGAAAAAAATATTATGAAAACCAAGAAAATTTTGTTTGTTTTGAGTGGATTTTTTGTGGCAGTATCTGCTCTGGTGTTTTTTGTACCAAATTTTGTACAAGCTGATTCCAACTATGGTTTAGATGATACAGCTACTGCTGCAAAATTGCCAATGACCAAAGATTTGGCTTCGGTATTGGGCAATGTTATAGGTTCGGCACTTTCTCTTATTTCTGTATTATTTTTTGGTCTCATGCTTTATGGTGGTATTATTTGGATGACAGCTCGTGGCAAATCTGAAAGTACTTCCAAAGCACTGGATACTATTATTGCTGCCACTATTGGTATTATAATTGTTCTTGCAGCTTATGCTATTACTAATTTTGTTTTTAGTAATGTGATTAGTGGAGGGGGTGGAGGTAGTGCAAATCAAGCACCACCTACAGTTGCTAAAAAGGGTGATAGTTGTGCAACATCTGATACTTGTAGTACAGGTGGATTGGTGTGTGGAAAAGCTGATGATGGTGTTTCTAAAATTTGTGGTGAGAAAAAGAAACTTGGCGAAGAATGTAATAATTTTGTTTGTATAGATACTTTGAAGTGTGTGAAAGATTCAGCAACAAGCTCATTTTTTCATTGTTCAGCATGTGGAAATGGTGTTAAAGACCTTGGTGAAGCTTGTGATGGTAGTGATCCAAATAATACAAATGAATGTAATAATTCCTGTCAGATAGTAGTACCAGATAGTAGTGCAGATAATGGGTCTGCTGCTTAGGGGCTATATTTAATAATTTTATGTACAAAACATTATTATATATTACATTTATTTTTGCAATTTTAATTGTCTTTGTAAATAATGCTCACGCTACCAAATCACTCAATGATGCTACCACTGCCTTAAATACAGTATCGCAAAAGACTGGGATAGATCAAAGTGATTTGACTGATGTAGTGGGTAATACGGTAAATATGTTTTTTATTTTTGTTGGTCTAATATTTTTTGGACTTATGGTCTATGCTGGATTGCGTTGGATGACAGCTCGTGATCAGGCTGACAAAGTAGAAAAAGCAAGAAATACTATGATTGGAGCAGTGATTGGTTTGGCAATATTATTGGCTGCTTATGCTATCACTGTCTTTGTTCAGACCAAGATTATAATTGGTGGTTAGTGTCAAGTTCTCCCCCCTACAAGGGGGAGTTAGAGGGGGTCCATCTATGAACAAAACGTTTTATTTTACTAACGACCCCACCCAACCTCCCCTACTAGGGGAGGGATAATAAAGATAATTTTTCTCTTCTAAATATGAAAAAAATAATATTAAATTTCTTGATAAGTATCGCTATGGTTTCTTTTTTTGTTGTTCCTGTCTTTGCACAAGGCATCAAGAATGCTAATGTTCCTTTGAATACTGTTGCTCAGAAAACTGGTATTACCGAAAGTAGTTTGGGAAATATTACGGGTACAGCTATTGCGACAATTTTGAGTTTGGTTGGTATTATTTTTCTTGTACTTATGGTCTATGCTGGTATTTTGTGGATGACAGCTCGTGGCAAAGACGATCAGACCGAAAAAGCTCGCAATATTATTATTGCTGCTATCATAGGTCTATTTATTACTGTCAGTGCTTATGCTATTACCAAATTTGTTACTAGTAAGCTAAATTAATTATATGAAATATTTGTTTCTTAGTTTTGTAATATTTTTTTCTTTTGTTACTTTTGTGCCACAGACTTTGGCTTTGAATTTGGGTGGAGATACTTTGATTCAAGCTGGAGAGAAAGCTGGTTATGACAAAAATACCAATGATACTACTCTGTCAAAAAATATTGGTGTCGTGATAAATATGATTTTGTCTGTAGTTGGAGTATTGTTTACCATCTTGATGGTCTATGCTGGTTTTACTTGGATGGCAGCTAGAGGAGAAGATGCCAAAATTGACAAAGCAAAAAAAATAATTGTAGCATCTATTATAGGTTTAGTTATCACTTTGGCCGCTTATAGTATTACCAATTTTATTATACCAAGAGTTTTGGAACAGACTTTGTCTTTGGTTAGTTCTTATTTATTTGTTTGAATATGAAGATTTTTTTTAGTTTCAGCCAGAGGCTGATATTATTCCTATTCCTATTTTTTGTCTTTAGTTTTACTTTTGATATTAAATCTGTTTTGGCTGAGACTAGTAGTACCAAGAGTAGTGCTATTGATCAGTTACATGCTGGGGCAGAGGGTGCTGGTATTGCGATAGATTCTACTGATCCTAGAATTATTGCTACCAAAGTTATCAAAATTTTTTTGAGTCTTTTGGGTAGTATGGCGATTTTCCTTTTTGTTTATGCCGGTTATTTGCTCATTACTTCCAATGGAGATAGTGCAAAATTAGGTAAGGCTGGCAAAATAATGGCTGGTGCTATAATAGGTTTGTTACTGATATTATTGTCATATAGCATTACTAATTTTGTCGGGACTAGATTGCAACAGAATATAAATCAAACTCCAAAATAAATATGAAAATATGAAAAATGGCAAATTATTTTTAATAATTTTAGTACTGGGTTTTCTAATGCCAACTAATTTTGTATTTGCGACTACTTCTACGAACAAAGTGCTTGATTCTATAAATTCTCAAAATCAAGCTTTTGAAACTGGATCAAAAGTTGGCACACCAACAGATATTAGAATTATAGTAGCTAGAATTATAAAAATATTTTTGGGTTTTGTTGGTCTTTTGGCTACAGTTTATTTGGTTTATGGTGGCTATCTATATATGTCATCAGCCGGCAATGATACACAAGTCGCCAATGCTAGTAAGATAATGTTGTATAGTGCTTTGGGCTTGTTTGTAATTTTGGGATCTTATGCTATTGTAAATTTTGTTTACAAATCTTTTCAAGATAGTTTGTATCAGATAGATAATCCTGATATGGGCAATCCAATGGATGCTAATCAATGGTTTACTCCAAAAAGATAAATATTTAGTAAAGAATAAAAATTTAGTCTGATGACCAATCAGACTTTTGTTTGATAAATCAAGATATGATTGAAAAAAAAGAATTATTGTTTTCTATTGTAATTCCTGCCTACAATGAAGAAAAACAAATCAAGTTTTGTCTAGACTATGCTAAGAAATCGACTACAAATTTTTTATCTGAAATAATTGTGGTGGATAATAATTCTAGTGATAATACTTCACAAATAGCCAAAGATTGTGGTGTCAAAGTTATTTTGGAGACAAAGCAAGGTGTCGGTGTAGCACGAAAAGCTGGTACTAAAATAGCTCAAGGTAAATACGTTTTACATATTGATGCTGATACGCACTTACCAGAAAATTATTTGAAAGAAGTGTTGAAGAGGTTTGAAAAAGACGCTAGTTTGGTTTGTGTTGGTGGTCAGATGTTTTTTTATGATGCTCCTTTTTGGAAAAATTTTTTACGTATTTTTTTTCATCATTTTTTTTGGTTTTTTGCTGTGTTGATTTCTCGAAAAACTCAAGGTCCAATGGGAAACAACATGACTTTCAAAAATTCTGTTTACAAACAGACTACTGGCTTTGATGAAAATCTTCGTTTTGGGGAAGATATGGACTTGTCAAAAAAATTGTCTGAATTTGGCAAGGTAAAACTTGATATGTCTTTGAAGTGTGCTGTGTCTTGTCGTCGTTTCAAAATAGACAAAGGTCTGTTTGATTATTCTGTCAATTTTTTTTCTATGTCTACCAAAGGTGAACCTCGCAAAAATGATTTACCTCCTGCGAAAGAAGTGGTGGAAAAAGATTATAGTAAATTGAAAACAATAGTTGGTAAGAAAAAGTTGTAAATACTGAAAAATAAAAATACGTTCCTAATTTGGAGCGTATTTTTTTTGTTATGAAAAATTGTCTCAGTAATTTCCTCCCCTAGTAGGGGAGGTTAGGTGGGGTTAGACGGGTATGCTTTTAAATGAAAACTATGTTTAATTATATTTACCAGGAGGAGAATACTAAAAAATGTTTTTTTAAATAGATTTATTTTTGCCAGTGAATTTCTTCAAAGTTTTCTTGCTTGTTAAAATATCTTGCCAAAGTAAAAAGATAATCACTAAGTCTGTTTAAATATTTGAAAATATTTTCATCTAATTTATAATTTTGTTTTAGACTAATTACAACTCTTTCAGCTCGACGACAAACTGCTCTAGTTTGAAAAGACAAAGAGGCGGGAATAGATCCACCTGGTAAAATAAATTGAGTTAATTTAGTCAAAGTTTCATCCATCTTATCTATCTGTTTTTCTAATAAGACTATATCTTTTTTGTTTATAGTTGGAACTTTTGCAAGAGTTGTTTGTACTGCTGCTAAGTTGGCTCCAATATCAAAAAGTTTGTTTTGAATTTTTTGTAAAATCTTTTTTTCATTTTTGAATTTGTTGTCTAGATAAGAATTTAGTAATCCAAGAAAACTATTGAGCTCATCAATTTCTCCGATAGCTTCCATTTCAAGACAATTTTTTTCAACTCTTTTACCACCAAGTAAAGATGTTTGTCCTGTATCACCAGTCTTAGTATATATTTTCATAAGTGTTATAAGGACTTATTTCTTTATAAATTTCTTTTCATTGAACAACAAAACTAATAAAATCAAAAATGAAGCAATAATACTTTCCCAGATCCAGCCTACACCAATAGACATACCTACAGCAGCTACTGCCCAAAGTCCAGCAGCAGTAGTAAGACCTACTACAACATTTTCACCATGTTTATGTTGGTGGACGATAACGCCAACACCCAAGAAACCAATGCCAACCACTATTTGTGAGGCTACACGAGCAGTATCGACTCCGAAAGCTTGTACAGATAATATAGTGAAAAGTGCTGAACCGATCGAAACAAGGGCATAGGTGCGTGGACCAGCTATTTTGCCTATAGCGACTCTTTGCCAGCCTAGTACACCACCTAATATAGCTGAAAGTAACAATTGACCTGTAAAGTATAGATAACTCATAGATATTCTTTTAAGATTTGATTTATTTTGTGAACAAGTATATTATAACATCTAAAGTAACAAATTACAAAATCCAAATAACAAAAACTATGAGCCATACTTTTCATATAGCAAAAAATAAAGAAATATTAGAAAAGCGTTTTGAAATCATAAAATCAATTCGTGAGTTTTTTTGGTTGCAAAATTTTGTTGAAGTAGAAACTCCCTTACTTATCAAGCATCCTGGTCAAGAACCAAATATTTCTGCTATTGAAACAATTTTTCATAATGAAAAAAAACAGGAATTCAGAGGATTTCTTCACACTTCGCCAGAGTATACTATGAAAAAAATGCTTGCTGCAGGTTTTGCCAATATTTTTTTCTTAGGTAAGACTTTTCGTGATGAAGAAAGTTTTGGGGGTACGCATAATACAGAGTTTACTATGTTGGAGTGGTACAGAACAGAGGAGACTATGTTCAAATTGATGGACGATGTTGAATTACTTTTTAAGCATATTTTAAAAAATGTGAATAATTCAGAATCCAAATTTCAACCCTCTCATTTAGTGGGCAAGAATCCAAATTTCAAATTTTTGCGAATAAGTATGAATGATCTTTGGAAAAAAATAATTAATGTTGATTTGGATAATTTTTTGACGCAAGAAAAAATGTTTGAATTGTGTAAAGAAAAAAAATATAATGTGAAAGTTGACGAAAGTTATGAAGAGTTATTTTATCGTATTTTTTTAAATGAGATTGAACCAAAACTAAAAGATATGGGTGGTGTGATTATTTACAACTATCCAGCCAAAATGGCTTCTTTGTCAAAGTTGTCAGAAGAAAATCCAAACTATGCACAGAGGATTGAAGTATATGTAGATGGTCTGGAGCTTGCCAATGGTTTTTCAGAATTGACAAACCCAGTTGAACAGTTGGAAAGACTGAAAGAAGAGCAAAAAGAACGCCAAAGACAGGGCAAAAAAGTCTATGAAATAGATATGGATTTTATCGAAGCTGTAGGTCAAATGCCAAAATCAGCTGGAATCGCTCTTGGGGTAGATAGGCTTGTCCAAATACTCACATCTTGCCAAAACATCGATAATGTGTTAACATTGCCCTTAAGTAAGCTGTTTCTGTCATAAAAGCATCAAAACATTAAAACATAAAAACACATGTAGAAAAGAGTGTTTTAATGTTCTTGTGTTTTAATGTTTTAATGTAAAAAATATATGGGAGATACAACTGATATAAAAAAAGGTGCTGTTATCCGTCACAATGGACAGCTTTTTGTTATCAACACTTTCCAATTTGTGAATCCTGGCAAAGGACAGGCTTTTTTCAAATGCAAATTAAAGAGTATTGACGGTGTCAAAGGTATGGAACTTACTTTAAAAAGTGGTGAGTCATTGGACTCTGTAGAAGTCCAAAATACCAACATGCAATATTTGTACAAAACTGGCGATGTTTATTCTTTTATGAATCAAAATACTTATGAAACAGTAGATGTTTTTGAAAATGTTATTGGAGAAGATGGAAAATATTTGAAAGAAGGCTTGGGTATTGTGGCCTCTACACATGAGGGTAATATTGTAGCTATACAGTTGCCAAAGAAAATTGCTTACAAAGTAATTACAGCACCACCAGCTGTCAAAGGTGATAGTAGTAGTGGCAATGTTACCAAAGAAATTGAATTGGACAATGGTCTTACTATCCATGCTCCGATTTTTATCAAAGAAGGTGAAGAAATAGTAGTGAATACTGAGACTGGTGAGTATGGTGGAAGAGTTGTCTAACTTATCTCGAGCTGAGAATACAGCGAGAGATCTTTCCTAAGATGAATTTATTTATATTGAAATGCTCTCAATAGAGGTAAAAGACTTTTAAACAAAATTTCAAAAACAAACAAAAAATCCTATATTTAATTATATAGGATTTTTATTTCAAAATAAAATATATGAGCAATATTTGCAAAGCAATTACCAAAGCTAGTATTACTTGAAAACTAAGTTTTTTAGTTTTATGACGAAATGTTTTCATGGCTAGTAATGCTCCGATAGATCCACCAAGCAAAGACATTATCCAAAGAGTTTTTTCACTGACACGTCTATTATTATTTATAGCTTTGTTTTTATCTATTCCAAAAGTTATAAATGTTACAAAATTAATCAAAACAAGAAAGGCTAGAATTGCGGATTGAAAATTGGATAATTCAAACATATTTTTAATTACCACCCAAATTTATATCCTGTATATGATATTTTCTATCTTCATCAGCAAGATTTATCAATTGTTCACGTATATGATTTGGATTGGATACATTGCGAAAAATAATACTACTTGTAGATGATGCTGTCTTGATAGTAACATCCCCATATTGAAAAATAGTAGCAAAGACGCCTTGTATAGAAGCTGTTACATCTTGGATACGATACAAATCTAGCTCAGTTATTTCTCTATGAAAAAGACTGTGTTGTTCTATATCTACAATTCTATCATTGGTGACTATCCACATATCTAGATAGAAATCTATAAATCTACCATAAAAAAATAAATAAGTAGAAAGGTAATAAACACTACTAAACAACATGAAAGAAGTATATATTTCTGTATTGGCTAATACATCTGGAAACAAATTATTTAACAAAAAATACAGAACTATTGGGATAATCATAAGTACAATAAATAGTCCTATTATTGGCAAAAAAGTTAGAGGATGGCGGTGTAAGATAAATACAATTTTTTCATAATCTTTTTGTTTTATTATAGATGAAACACTCATATATTTTTATTTAAACCAATTAAAATCAAATAGAGTTAAATTTTGTGACCAATCTACTACACTGACTATCTGCCAAGTGAAGTACAATGTAATTATCGTCAGAATAAAAATAAAGAAAGTAACTGCAAAGCTAGCAAAAGTAAATGAGCTAGTCGCAATAATGTGATAAAAATTTATCAGTGAAAAAATAACAAAAATACAGAGGAATATTAAATAAGCGAATAGGATGATATAAAATGGTATAGTTATCATAAAATTACAATATTAAAATTACAAATTCCAAATAATATACAAATTACAATTATTTTGATTTATCTATTATGGTTGATAATATTTTTCTTAATTCTATAGATTCATTAAGTAGAGATTCTATTTTTTTGGCTAATTGCTGGTTATTATTAATAATCAATTCTATCCAGTAGGTTGTTTCCTTGCATTCTTTTCTGGAAATCTTTATTCTGTGTAAAAAATCTTTTTTGCTGAGTTTTTCATTTGCTTCTCTGTAGTTTGCCCCTACAGAAGTTGCTGACCTCATTATTGTGTTTTACAAAAACTTTGTTTATTTCGTCTTTTGTTAAAACATTACACATTTTGGTAATTCTTTTAGCAAATTCTAAAGTCCTGTCTTCTAAATTATATATTTTTCCATCCATAATATAAATGATTTATTGTAATTTGTATATTATTTGGAATTTGTAATTTTAATATTGTTTATTTTCTAAATCATTTCACTTTGTTTTGGAAATTTTTTTCCAAGGTGTTCATACGCTTTGCCTGTTGCTTTCCTTCCTCTTGGTGTTCTTTCAAGCATACCAATTTGCAAGAGGAATGGTTCATAAATATTTTCCACAGTATCCATCTCTTCGGCAATAGCTGAAGCCAAAGTATTTAGTCCTACTGGTCCACCAGCAAAATTTTCTATGATGAATTTCAAAATTTTTCTATCTACTTCATCAAGACCATATTTATCTACATTGAGCATTTCTAGAGCTTCCTGTGCAATGTTTTCATCTATTATACCATTATATTTGACTTGTGAGTAATCACGAACACGTTTCAAAAGTCTGTTGGCAATACGTGGAGTTTTGCGAGATCTTATAGCAATTGTTTTGTCAGCATTATTTTTTATTTCCACTTCCAAAATTTTAGCATTACGATTGATAATTTTTTCAATATCACTGTCTTCATAAAAATTGAGATGATAAACATGTCCAAAACGATCACGTAATGGGGAAGATAGTAAATTTAATTTTGTAGTAGCGCCAATCAAAGTAAATTTTTCCAAAGGCATTCGCAAAGTTCTAGCTGTTGGACCTTTGCCAATAATAATGTCTAAGGCATAATCTTCCATAGCACTATACAAGACTTCTTCGACAGATTTGTTTACTCTATGAATTTCATCTATAAAAAGAATATCACCTTCAGTCAGATTGGAAAGTATGGCTGCTAGATCACCAACACGCTCTAGAGCTGGACCAGCTGTGATTTTGATATTCACGCCCATCTCTTTGGCAATGATATTAGCAAGAGTAGTTTTGCCAAGTCCTGGATTGCCATAGAGTAAGACATGTTCCATTGGTTCTTTTCTTTTTTTGGCAGCTTCTATCGAAATGATGAGTGGTTCTTTGATATGATTTTGTCCGACAAATTCTGTCAAATTTTGTGGACGCAAAGTAACCTCTATAGTTTGTTCTTCCAAATTAGAGTTTTCTGTTGGTTCGACAAGGCGTTCCTCAGAGTCTTTGGGATGAGGATTCAAGTCATTGTCTAGTTCGTATACTTCGTAACTCATAATAAAAGGCTTGAAAAGCCGAAAAAGCCTGAAAGGCCAAAAAGGCTAAAAAATTTTTGTTAGTAAAAGTTGTCTGTATTTAGAAATGTTTTTTGTACTAGTTACAAAAGCATTTCAAGCTTTTCTGGCATTTTGAACCTTTCAAGCCTTTCTTTATTTTACGCTATTTTCCAAAGATAATCAATTTTTTGTTTTTTATTTGGACAGTGTGTGGATAACTTTTTATTCCTAAAAAAAATATATTTAATTTTACTTTTTTTGTGGCTAATTTTAGCCACTTGTCTTTGATTTTGAGCAAATTTTATTTATGTGCTATAATGTTTATTACCTGTACAAAACACAACATATTGTGTACTAAAAATATTTAATACACTACATGTAGTAATTAGAATTTTAGAAAAGAAAAATTAAATTTGTTGATTTCCCTTTTTTAAATTCTAAATTTTTTACAAATATGCCCCCTACTAGTTCCAAAGTTTTTCAAGGTCTTTGTCTTGGACAAGAAGCAAATGTAAACTTTTTTTATGAAGAAAATGGTCTGCATTTTCGAAGACTTTTTAGTCGGGAAGGCAAAAGTCCTTTTGATTTGGTTGAATATGAAAGACGTACTTCTATCATTCGTGAGCCAAATGGTACAGTAGTATTTGAAATGAAAGATATAGAAATACCAAAAAGTTGGTCACAAGTAGCTACTGATATCGTAGCTCAAAAATATTTTCGTAAAACAGGAGTGCCACAATTTTATGATGATGGGACACCGAAGTTGAACACTGACGGATCACCCGTGCTTGGGTCTGAAACTAGTGTGAAACAGACTGTCCATAGAATTGCTGGCACTTGGAGATATTGGGGTGAAAAATATGGTTATTTTGCTTCTCCAAAAGATGCTCAAATTTTTTATGATGAAATCGTGATTATGCTTTTGCGTCAGATGGTCGCACCAAACTCTCCACAGTGGTTCAATACTGGTTTGAATTGGGCTTATGGTATCAATAGCAGTGCTCAAGGACATTATTATATAGATCCAGAAAATGGTGAGATGACCAAAGCTACTGATGCTTATACTCATCCACAACCACATGCTTGTTTTATCCAATCTATCAAAGATGATTTGGTCAATGAAGGTGGTATTATGGATTTGTGGGTGAGAGAAGCTAGACTTTTCAAATATGGTTCTGGGACTGGTACTAATTTTTCTATTTTACGTGGGAGAGGTGAACCATTGTCTGGTGGAGGTAGATCTAGTGGTCTGATGAGTTGGTTGCGTATTGGGGACCGAGCTGCTGGTGCTATCAAATCCGGTGGTACTACTAGACGTGCTGCCAAGATGGTTACTCTAGATCTTGATCATCCAGATATTGAAGAATTTATCAATTGGAAAGTAGAAGAAGAAAAGAAAGTCGCTGCTCTTATTGCTGCTGGTTATCCTTCTGATTATGAAGGTGAAGCTTATCAGACTGTTTCTGGACAAAATTCCAACAATTCTGTGCGTGTGCCAAACAAATTTATGACAGCTCTTGCCAATGATGGTAGTTGGAATTTTACTTGGCGAGTAGATGGTAGTGTTTGTAAGACTATCAAAGCTCGTAAATTGTGGGATGAAATTGCTTATGCTGCTTGGGCTTGCGCTGATCCTGGTTTGCAATATGATGACACTATCAATGAGTGGCATACTTGTCCGCAATCTGGTCGTATCAATGGTTCCAATCCTTGTAGTGAATATATGTTTTTGGATGATACTGCTTGTAACTTAGCTTCATTCAATCTTGCACATTTTTATGATAATTCTAGTAACACTTTTTTGGTAGACGAATTCAAACATGGTGTGCGTATTATGACTGTTGTTTTGGAAATTTCTGTACTTATGGCTCAATTTCCTAGTGAAGAAATTGCTCGTGGTAGTTTTGATTTCCGTACTCTTGGTCTTGGTTATGCCAATATTGGTTCTGTACTTATGACAGCTGGTATTTCTTATGAATCAGACGAAGCTTATGGCTTTGCTGGTTCAGTAACAGCTTTGATGACAGCTGAAAGTTATAAGACTAGTGCTGAAATGGCCAAATTCAAAGGAACTTTTCCAAAATTTGAAATCAATAGAAATGATATGATGCGTGTCATGCGTAATCATCGTCGTGCTGCTTTCAATGCTCCAGTAACTGAATATGAAAAATTGGCTATCAAACCTATTGCCATTGATCCTCAATATGCTCCAGCTTATTTACTTGCCGCCGCTCGTGAAAGTTGGAATGAAGCCGTAGAAATGGGTGAGAATTATGGTTTTAGAAATGCCCAGACTACACTGTTGGCGCCTACAGGTACAATTGGTTTGTTGATGGATTGTGCTACTACTGGTGTAGAACCAGATTTTGCTTTGGTCAAATTCAAAAAACTAGCTGGTGGTGGATATTTTCGCATTGTCAATGAAGCAGTGCCAACAGCTTTGCGTAATTTGGATTACAATGAAAAAGAAATCAGAGATATTTTGGATTACATGCGTGGTACAGCAAATATTACCACAGCTCCATTTATCAATGCTGAAACTTTGAAGAAAAAAGGTTTTACTGTTGAGGATATTGAAAATATCAACAAAGCTTTGGAAGGTGCTTTTGAAATAAAATTTATTTTCAATGTTTGGACTTTGGGTGAAGAAACCTTACAAAGGTTAGGTTTTAGTGAAGCAAAATACAATGATCCAAATTTTGATTTATTGAAAGAATTAGGATTTACTAGAGAAGAAGTAGAAAAAGCCAATGATTATGTCTGTGGTACTATGACAATCGAAGGTGCTCCACATTTACGTGAGGAAGATTACAAAGTATTTGATACTGCCAATAAAAATGGTAAAAAAGGAAAAAGATTTATTCATTATCTTGGTCATGTTCGTATGATGGCAGCTGTCCAGCCATTTTTGTCTGGGGCAATATCGAAGACTATCAACATGCCAAATGAAGTAACTCTAGAAGAAGTAAAGACTGCATACAAAGAAGGTTGGAGACTTGGTCTAAAAGCTGTAGCTCTTTATCGTGATGGTTGTAAATTGAGTCAACCGTTGGCCACGTCTTCTAAAGGGGAGATGGAGGAAGAAAAATCCTCCCAAACAGTGGATAAGGAGGAATCCTCCTCCGTTGAAGCTACGGCGGATAATAAAGAAAAATTATTACAACAAAACAAAGAACAAGTTGAACAATTAGCTAAGATGTTGCCAGCAACTGAGGAAGAAGTGAATAGTGCTGTTTTTCAAGCTAGTCAAATTTTGAGTCAACATGTTGGTATCATGACACCGATGGAATCTTATACCAAAGATGGAGAAGTCGCAGAACGTCGTGTGTATCTTCATGGTGAAAAACGTCGTCTTCCTTCCAAACGTAGTGGTATCACTGTAGCTGTGAAAATTAGTAATCAACAAGTCTGGCTTCGTACTGGTGAATATCCAGATGGAAAAGTTGCAGAAATTTTTATTGATATGTACAAAGAAGGTGCAACTGTCAGAAGTTTGCTAAATATGTTTGCAATTTCTGTGTCTATGGGCTTGCAATATGGTGTACCGCTTGAAAAATATGTAGAGAATTTTGTTTTCACTCGTTTTGAACCAAGTGGTTTTACAGATCATCCAAATATCAAAAATTGTACTTCTATTATTGATTTCGTTTTTCGTGTCCTTGGTATGGAATATCTAGGACGCACAGATTTCGTTCAAGTTCCACCAAAAGGAATTCAAAAAAATAAATTTGAAAACATGGTAAAACTTACTGAATCAAACAAAGCTCAAGAAACTTTGAATTTAAAAATGGTAGAAGTAAAAAAAATAAATTTGCCAGAAGATTTGCAAGCTGAGTTGCCAATAATCGCCGATACAGTATTTCATGAAAGTATGAATGCCTCAGATGCAGCTTTGTCAGAAATGATGGGAGATGCTCCTGCTTGTCCGACTTGTGGGCATGTTACTGTCCGAAATGGAGCTTGTTACAAATGTTTGAATTGTGGAGAAAGTTTGGGGTGTAGTTAAATATTAAAATATTTTTATATTTTTTTCTAGTTATCCACAAATATAAAATTGACAAAGTATAATATTTATTTTATAATCTTAATTGATTGTAAGTATTTCATCAAAGAGGCATCTTCCTTACGGGGGGTGTTTCTTTGTTTTTAATCTTCTTTTTGTTTAGAGTATTGGTAAATAAATATGAGATTATTTATTTTTTTCTAGTTATCCACAAATATAAAATTGACAAAGTATAATATTCGTTATATATTATATGTATTGGAAAAAGAAAGAAGCAAATAAACACCCTAATAGGGTGTTTATTTGTTTTTAATAAGTTTTTTGTAGATATATTATGCTTAATATTAGTTTTTTGCAAATTTGTTTTATATAACTATACAATCATTTGATAATTATTTGGATTAATCAGAACTATTTATTGTCAATTAATTGTATAGTTAAAAATAATAACCCCGCTCTTCTCGAAGGGCGGGGTTATTTTAATATTTTTATGTTTTTATACTTTAATGCAAAATATTATTCAACCACCACTTTCACACTTGGTCCCATACTACTGGTCAAGAATAGACCTTTGATGTATGTACCTTTTGAACCTTGTGGTTTTACTTTTTTGATAGCATCCATGAAAGCCAGTAAATTTTCTTGCAATTTTTTAGCATCAAAACTTACTTTGCCAATCACTTGATGGATATTGGAGCCATCATCATTTTTGAAAGCAGCTTTGCCTTTTTTTAATTCTTCTATCATTTTTTTGACATTTTTATCTACTGTTCCAGTTTTTGGATTTGGCATCAAGCCTTTTGGACCAAGGACGCGAGCAGCGACTGCTAGTTTTGGCATCATTTCTGGAGAAGCGACTGCGATTTCGAATTCTATTTTACCTGTTTCTTTTATTTTTTTGATATCTTCTTCACCATAAATGAAATCAGCACCAGCTTCTTTGGCATCTTTTTCATCATTTGGACCGACGAAAGCAGCTACTGTTTTTGTTTTTCCTGTACCATGTGGCAAGACCACTGTGGAACGGATTTGTTGATCAGTTTTCTTTGGATCAATTCCTAGTTTGATGTGTACTTCTACAGAAGCATCGAATTTTACAGTACTAGTCTTTTTGACCAATTCAATAGCGTCAGCTACAGAATATACTGTGTTTGGGTTGACTTGAGATTTCAAGCCTGTCATTCTTTTTGACATAATTTATCTAATTTTCGTGGTGCTAGCCTCTGAATGGTCAGAGTCCCACTTTTATAAAGGCTTACAAAGCTCACAAGGCTTACGAGGCCTACAAGGCTTTTTAAAGCTCATTATTTATACTATATTGAGCAGGTTTTGTCAATAGAGTAATGTGGAACGGGGAATGAGGAATGTTAAATTTTTCGTATCACATAACACATATCACATAGCAAATTTGGTACGAGGTATGTGTTATGTGTTACGTGGGGAGTCTTTCTTCCCATGAAATTTCTTATGTACATTTCTCAATTCTTTGTCAGTAATATGAGTATAGATTTGAGTAGTCGTAATAGAGGAGTGACCGAGCATAGATTGGACACTGCGAATATCAGCTCCATTTTGGAGCAAATCTGTGGCATAAGAATGGCGCATGGTATGAGGAGTCACTTGTTTGGTTATGCCAGCATTTAGGGCATGTTTTTGGACAATACGTTGGATTGAACGAGGGGTCAATGGTTCGTCATGATCTTTTTGTTTGCCAAAGCGTTTGTCGTGGGAAATAAATAGATAATTATTCATGTCTTTGCGAGTATCCAGATATTTTTGGAGCCAAGTTTTGGCATCATCAGACAAAAATACAATACGAGATTTGCCACCCTTGCCAAGAATTGTGAATTCATCACGCTTGAGATTGACATCTTCAATTTTCAAATTAGCCAATTCAGAGACTCGTAGTCCAGTAGAGAATAATAATTCCAAAATAGCTTTGTCGCGATAGGCGAGTAATAGAGTCATGCCACTGCCATTTTCTTTTTCTAGACTTTTTTTGCTGATATTTTTGATAGGAGCTTCTAGAATTCTAACAATATCTTCTTGGTCTAAGAAATTTACTTCGCGATCAGGCATTTTCATTAGTTCTATTTTTTCTGGAACAAGACTAACAATATTTTTTTTGGCTAGATATTTTAGAAAAGAACGCAGAGCTATGAGATGATAGTTTTGGGTATTTTTTTTTAGTGGTTCACCGTGATTGTCAACAAATCTATTTAGCCATAATCTATATTTACGGACACTTTCATCTGTAATAGCATTTGCGTTTTTGTCTTGACCTAACCACTCTAAAAACCGTGATAGATAAAAGTGGTAGTTTTCAACCGTTTTTTGGCTACGGTTGCGTTCGATTTCTAGATGTTCGAGGAATTGGGTGAGGTATTTTTGGAGAGACATAATATTAAAGCATTAAAACATAAAAGCATAAAAACAATTTTATTTTTGTTTGTTTATTGATTTGGAGAGAGTATTTATTTCTGACCAGAGCATTGCATTGATTTCATCTAATAGTGTATTTAGTTCATTGTAATCATTTTCATTTAGGAAATTTAGTTTTTTTGATAAATATAAGAGATATTCTGTTTCTTTGGCAGAACCAAAGGCTGTGCGCATGAAATTTAGTTGGTTTTTTTCTGTAAATCTAGCATAACCTTCTGTATAGTTTAGTATTATAGACAAAGTTGCACGTTTTAATTGGGAAGTAGTGACATATATTTCTTCTCTGGGGAAATTTTTCGTCTCTAAGAATATTTTTTCAACGAAATTGTGCATTTTTTGTTTTAATATTTTTTTAAATCCCTCCATATTTTATTTATTTAATTAGCTTAAGTGTTTTAATGATTTTATGCTTTAATGTTCCCATGCATATTGTACGACACAATTGACAAAAGGTCAAAAATGTGCTATAATGTATTTATCAACGTTGAAAAACAACTTAAAAAATTCTCTTAGATAAGCCAAAAATAAGCTTATTTCTTAAATCGGTCTAGCTTTCATCTACAAGGGCTGACCACAAAGTAAACACAAAAATAAACATAAAAATACATGCCTATGCAACAAAAACATTTGGGAGTGCAATCTCCTGAAGCTAATTTTTCGTCTGTCTATTTTTTCTTGACAGCGGGTATTGCTCTTTCTATTTTGGTCTTCGTATTTGTTCCTAGAATTTCAATGGGGTAAATAAGTAATTAGTTTTATTCTTAATTTACAAAATATGTAAGAAAAAAATTTTATTTGTATGAAGCCTTAATTTTATAAATAAAAAATGATCTAATAATTTAGGTCATTTTTTGTTGCCAAAAAATAGCGTAGTATGTTATACTAAATTAGTAAAAAATAATTCATTTAATTTGAAAAATATGAAGAAAAACAATTTTTTGATATCGGGGCTAGCTTTGTTATTAGTTTTGGTTTTTGTGCCTGTTGCCAATGCTCAAACTACCACAGTAGATGAAACTGTAGTAATAGATACCACAAGTACTGATGTTAGTAGTACCGAACAAGTCACTGTGACAGAAAATCTGGATAGTGTGGAAGTAACTCCAGTAGACAAAGTACCTTCAACATTTGGATTGTTTTGGCTTGGTTTAAAAGAACGTGTAAATATTGCGCTTACTTTTGATCCTGTGAAAAAAGCTGAAAAGCAAGTAGCTTACGCAGAACAAAGAATGAAAATAGCTGAAAAAATAGCAGAAAATAGTGATGATCCTCAGGTACAAGAAAAAGTACAAAAAATGGTAGATAGAGCTCAAGAACTTATTTCAAAAGTTCAAGATAAAAAAGATAAATTTTTGGATAATAAAAATGATAACGTACAAAGACTTCTAAAAAATGTAGCTATCCACACTGAAAATAAAGAAGCTTTGTTAGATAAAATAGAAACAAAATTACAAGATAAACTTACTCCAGAACAATTGGATAAATTTCAAGCAATGCGTGAAGATGGTGTTGTGAAGGCTCAAGGAATTTTGCAAGCTCTAAGTAATCCAAATATGCCAGAAGAAATAAAAGTTAAATTGCAGGAAGTAAAGGATAGAATTGATGCTAAATCTACTGAAGTACAGAAATTTCGTGAAGAACAAAAACAAGTTTTGGAAGATGTAAAAAATGGTGTAGAAGGTGCCAAAGAAGAATTGAAAAATCTTTTTGATTCTCGCAAAGAAGAAATAAAAGTTGATTTGGAAGATATAAAGGCTAGATTGGAAAATCGTAGAGAAGTAGAACAACAATTGCGCGAAGATGCACAATCAGGAGATGTTGAGGCTAGACAAAAATTGGAAAGAATGAAAAAAGTAGATGGACAAATAAAAGAAAATGTTCAAGATAGAATAGAAAACAGACAAGAGGTTAGACAAAATATGGAAAGTAATAATACTTCTAGTTCAATACAATTGCAACCAAAATCAAAATTAGCACCTTTGCCAGTGCAAAAAATGAATGAAATTAAAAATGAAGTTAGAAGAGAATTACAAAAAAAAACAGAAGAGAATAAACAAGAAAAAAAACTAGAAATAGAGGATAAGATTGAAATAGAAGATACTGTAGAAGTAGAATCACAAAATTAATTTATTTTTAAGTATTTTGCAAAAACTCACCTTGCCAAGGTGAGTTTTTTGGTATAAACTTTAGTTATAAAGTTATAAAGTTATAAAGTATTTTCTATGTCATTTTATCTTATTTTACCCAATATTCGTTCGTGCCATAATGTCGGGGCAATGTTTCGGACAGCGGATGCTTGTGGTGTAGACAAACTTTTTTTGGTTGGCTACACAGCCACACCTCCAAAACCACAGATTGACAAAGTTGCTCTAGGTGCTGAAACGTGGATTCCTTGGGAACACAAAAAAGATTTGAAAAAATTGATTACTTCTCTAAAAAAGAAAGGATTTTTTGTTGTAGGTTTAGAAAAAAACGAAAGAAGTGTAGATATTGCTGAATTAGATTTACAAACACAAAAAAATGTAGTTTTGATTGTTGGAAACGAAGTAGAAGGTGTTGAAGAAGATATTTCTAAACTCTGTGATGCTGTAGTACATATTCCAATGTATGGTAAGAAGGAAAGTCTAAATGTAAGTGTGGCGGCAGGAATTGGGATGTATGTGATTAAGAATAAACTTTTGAAATAAATTTTGTTAATTATAATTTATAAATTTATATTGTTGGCTTACAAAGCCTACAAAGGCTCACAAGGCTTACTTTTAGTAAATGCCTTGTGAGCTTTGTAAGCCTTGTGGGCCTTGTAAGCTTTTATTATGAATACCATTGTCTTTGATATCGAAACAATTCCTGTAGATTTTGATAGTTTTGACGAAGTCCAAAAGACTTATTTGACCAAGTTTGCTGAAGGGGAAGAAGATATAGAAAAAGTAAAAGACCAAATGGCTCTTTGGGCACCAACAAATAGAATTGTAGCGATTGGTATGATGTCAGTAGATAGTCAAAGAGGTGCTGTTTATTTCCAAAATAGAAATGAAGAAAAAGTGGATTTTGTAGAAAATAATATTAGATATTTCAGTGGTAGTGAAGAAGAAATTTTACAAAAATTCTGGATAGCGATTGCTCGGGCTCACAAATTTGTGACGTTTAATGGGCGTGGGTTTGATTGTCCAGTCTTGATGTTGCGCTCGGCTATACTAAAAGTCAAACCTAGTAAAAATATTATGCCATATCGCTATGCTCATGATTTACATATTGATTTGATGGAACAACTGACATTTTACAATGCTTATCGTAAATTCAATCTTGATTTTTATTGCAAAGCTTTTGGTATAAATTCACCAAAAGCCAATGGAATAAATGGTCATGATGTAAAAAATTTGTTTGCCAATAGGGAATATATGAAAATTGCTAAGTACTGCGCTGGAGATTTGACAGCTACGAGAGAATTGTATTTGCGTTGGCGAGATTATATGACTTTTTGATGTAATTTTGGTATAATACGGATATTGTAGTCGAAAGTCCATAAAGTCTAAAGTCATTTGGAATTTGTAAATTTATTTTTTGTTACTTACTAAATTCAGTGTCTTATGAAGGAAAAAGCTATACAACATACACTTAATATTTTTAAGCAAGTATATCGCAACTTGCCACCTTTGGTTGGGACAAATTTGCGTGAGCAGATAAAACAAAAGCTTGAAGAAGCTGTAGATAATGGTGAATTGACTTTGGTAGAATTGGAAAATTTTATGATTTTTTATGGTAAGAAAATATGGCCTTTTGTACAAGCCTTCGAAGATATTTATCATATCTATCATGAGAAATTGTCTGAGAAACTTTTTTTGCAAAAAGCTTCTAAGAAAATTGTCAAAAAATATATTCTCATGAAGGAAACTGGCGTAAAATTTGTGGATCTTTTCAAAGGGGCTGTCCATCATTTTTTTGATCACGAAGATAGATTAGAATTATCAGAATTATTGGTTTCTTTGAAAAAAGATATTAGGAAATATGCAGTACAAGCAGTGATGACTCATGAAAAAGAAAATTATGAAATGAAAATAAACAAATATGGTCAGATGGTAAAAGATATAAATTTGGTAATTGAGGATCTGCACAAATTTGCCAAGGAAGAAAATGATAGAGATTTTGCTGAGGATGTTTTGGATAAAGCTAAGACTATTGAATATAGTTTTGCTTTTTTGGGACCAAAAATTAGTTATGGAGAAATAATGAATTTGTTGGAATATTATGTAGGTAAAAAAGAAGAGAAGAAGATGAGGAGAATGTTTTAGCTATTAGAAAAAGTAAATAGTAAATAGATGATAGTAAAGAGTAAAGAGTAAATAGACATTTCTACAAACCCTCAAAATTTGTTATAATAAAAACATTAAAAAATTCTATCAAACTAAAATTTTTCTCTATGAAATATTTCAACCCTCCTCGGGACAATCTAAAAGGTAAACAAAAAGATATTATGGATCAATCCAAAAAGATTGCTTCTTTTGATAAATATTGGTTTTGGCATGGGTTGTGGCATTCTCATCAAGTACTTTTTAATGATAATCATTGTGGCGATTCTTCATCATTGAAAACAAACAGTAAACGTCTCCGTCACCTCAAACTCCAAATCCTCCTCCACTACTTCCGTAACTTCTTTTTATTCCCATTTTTCTTATTCAAATTCCTTCTCCCTTCATTTATGAAGGGAAAGAACAATGTCTGGAAGAACATAAAAACAATCATAAAAGAAAAAGAATTTAAACCATTAAGAATAGCAATA
>Ga0172380_10001267_pt1 | contig 43955 bp, 29 predicted proteins | sample Leawe162metaG_FD_119747 | JGI IMG/M metagenome (GOLD analysis project Ga0172380, IMG submission 119747) | Leachate microbial communities from a municipal landfill in Southern Ontario, Canada - Leachate well 162 metaG | ecosystem: Engineered > Solid waste > Landfill > Unclassified | place...
ACCGGATGAGTCCGGGTATTTTTAAGATAAGAAAGTGGTAAACATTAGCTGTCTCTGAATATCGAAACAGGAAAAGCCAAAGAAAACCCCGATTTCCAGTCCGCAATCGTCTGAAAGCTTTTTGTTTGGTAACTACTCAATTTTTATATATTTTCATTGGTGTAAAATGGTTATTTTTGAGTATGTAAATGAAATGACTTCAATTTTGATGTTCCCCGTTTACTATAAACTATAATAACAGATACGATACCTCGATTACATTTAGCAATATTATTGCTTACAGAAAAAACAAATTATCTTAATTTAATTATAAGGAGTCCTTATTAAAATGTCCAATAGGAAAAAAGTAACAATTGATGGAAATGAAGCCGCGGCTTATGTAGCACATCAGACCAATGAAGTAATAGCAATTTATCCAATCACACCTTCCTCACCTATGGGTGAATTTTCTGATGCATGGTCGGCAGTAGGTCAGAAGAATATCTGGGGCACAGTTCCGGTAGTATATGAAATGCAGAGTGAAGGAGGAGCTTCGGGTGCAGTTCATGGCGCACTTCAAAGTGGTTCACTAACAACAACATTCACGGCATCACAGGGTTTACTTCTGATGATTCCAAATATGTATAAGATAGCGGGTGAGTTAACCTCGACTGTGTTTCATGTAACAGCGCGTTCATTAGCCGCACAGGCATTATCAATATTCGGCGACCACAGCGATGTCATGTCAACAAGACAGACAGGGTTTGCGATGATTTGTTCAAACAACGTTCAGGAAGTTATGGACTTTGCTTTAATTTCACAAAAAGCATCGCTGGAATCAAGGATTCCATTCCTGCATTTCTTTGATGGTTTCAGAACTTCGCATGAAGTTGTGAAGATTGAGCAGTTAGATGTTGAAGATTTGAAGTCAATGATTGATGACAACTTTGTTAAAATGCACAGAGCAAGAGCATTGAGTCCTGATAATCCTTTTATAAGAGGTACAGCACAGAATCCTGACGTATATTTCCAGGGCAGAGAAACCGTTAATAATTTTTATACTGATTGTATTGGCTTAACTCAAAAAGCAATGGATAAGTTTTTTGAGGTTACAGGCAGAAGATATAATCTGTTTGATTACTATGGTGCGAAGGATGCCGACAGGATAGTTATTCTGATGGGATCGGGCGCAGAAGCAACTGAGGAAACGATTGATTACCTAAACGGAAAGCTTGGCGAGAAAGTTGGTTTACTGAAGGTAAGACTATTCAGGCCATTCTCATTAAAGCACTTTGCAGATGCACTGCCAAAGACTGTGAAAAAGATTGCAGTACTGGACAGGACAAAAGAACCGGGTGCAATCGGTGAGCCTCTTTATCAGGATGTTATAACTGCATTAAGCGAGAACAGTCCGTTTGAAAAGATGCCAAAGGTTGTAGGCGGACGTTATGGACTTTCATCGAAGGAGTTTACACCTACTATGATAAAGGCAGTGTTTGATGAGCTGAAGAAGGATGCACCGAAGAACCATTTTACGGTTGGTATTAATGATGACGTTACACACACAAGTCTTGATTACGATAAGAACTTTGCGATAGATATAGAAGGAATGTTTTGCGGAATGTTCTATGGATTGGGTGCCGACGGAACGGTTGGTGCTAACAAAAATTCGATTAAGATTATAGGTGAGGAAACCGATAACTATGCACAGGGATATTTTGTATATGACTCGAAGAAATCAGGTTCAACTACAGTATCACACTTAAGGTTTGGAAAGAAACCTATTAAGTCAACTTATCTTATACAGAAATCAGATTTCGTAGCCTGCCATCAGTTCAATCTTCTTGAGAAATTTGACATGCTAAAAGACGTTAAAGATGGCGGTGTATTTCTGCTGAACAGTCCTTTTGATGTTAATGAAACAATAGAGAAACTTCCAAAGAGAGTAGCACAGCAAATAAAAGACAAGAAGCTTAACTTCTACGTGATTGACGGATACTCTGTAGCGAAGGAAACCGGAATGGGTTCAAGAGTTAATACAATAATGCAGACTTGTTTCTTTGCAATATCGGGAGTACTGGAAAAAGATGAAGCAATCGAGCAGATTAAGAAATCGATTAAGAAGAGTTACGGAATGAAGGGTGATGAGATTGTGAAGAAGAATTTTAATGCTGTTGATAAGACGCTTGAAAACCTTCATAAGGTGGATGTATCAGCGATGAAGATAAGCAATATTGAGATACCGCCGACGGTTTCAGATAAGGCACCTGATTATGTAAAGAATACACTTGCAAAGATACTGGAAGGACTTGGAGATGATATACCGGTAAGCCAGATGCCTGTTGACGGGACATTCCCTTCAGCAACGGCACAATGGGAGAAGAGAAATATCGCTCTAGAAGTGCCGGCATGGGATCCGGATGTATGTATTCAGTGCGGTAAGTGCGCTATCATTTGTCCGCATGCAACCATAAGAATTAAGGCTTATGATGAGAAGGTGTTGCAGAATGTACCTCCAACATTCAAGCACATGAAAGTTAAAGGAAAAGAATTTGAAGAAGGAACAGTTTACTCAATACAGGTTGCAGTGGAAGACTGTACAGGCTGCGGTCTTTGCGTAGAGATATGTCCTGCAAAGAACAAGAAGGAAGTTAAGCTTAAAGCACTGAATATGGTACCGCAGATTCCATTACGCGAACAGGAAAGAGAAAACTGGAATTATTTCCTGACGCTTCCGGAATTTGACAGAACAAAGGCGAATGTTTCAACTATAAAAGGAAGTCAGTTCTTACAGCCGCTGTTTGAATTCTCCGGAGCATGCTCTGGATGCGGCGAGACACCATACGTAAAACTTGTTTCACAATTGTTTGGTGACAGAAGTATCATTGCTAATGCTACAGGATGTTCCTCTATTTACGGAGGTAACCTTCCAACAACGCCATGGGCAAAGAACAACGAAGGAAGAGGTCCTGCATGGTCAAACTCATTGTTTGAAGACAATGCGGAATTCGGACTTGGTATGAGGCTTTCAATTGATAAACATAATGAATACGCAAAAGAATTAGTAAAGAGACTTGCGGCACAGACAGGTGAGCAGTTAGCAAATGACATACTTAATGCAAACCAGACGGATGAAGCAGGTATTCATGAGCAGAGAGAAAGAGTCAAAGTATTAAAGGAAAAACTTGAAAAGATAAAGTCACCCGAAGCTTCTGACCTTTTGAGCATAGCAGATTATCTTGTGAAGAAGTCTGTATGGATAATGGGCGGTGACGGATGGGCATACGACATTGGTTACGGCGGTCTTGACCATGTGCTCGCATCCGGAAAGAACGTAAACATTCTTGTACTTGATACAGAAGTTTATTCAAACACAGGTGGACAGATGTCAAAGGCAACTATGCTTGGAGCGGTTGCGAAGTTTGCTGCATCGGGCAAGCCGGTAGGAAAGAAGGATCTCGGAATGATGGCGATGAATTACGGTCATGTGTATGTAGCAAAGGTGGCGATGGGTGCAAACGATACACAAACTTTAAGGGCATTCCTGGAAGCAGAATCATACGACGGACCTTCAATAATCATTGCTTATTCACATTGTATAGCACACGGAATAAACATGCAGAAGGCACTTGAGAACCAGAAGGCAGCGGTTGATTCATCATACTGGACGCTGTTCAGATACGACCCAAGAAATGTTGCACAAGGCAAGAATCCATTGAAGCTTGATTCGGGTGCGGCAAAGATTAAATTTGAGGAATATGCATATAAAGAAACAAGGTACAAGATGCTGACGAAGTCTGAACCGCAGCATGCGGCAGACCTTATGAAACTTGCACAGCAGGCGGTTGACGAGAAATGGAAGATATACGAGAAGATGGCGAATGATACTGACAACACACAATAATTAATTTTTAAAATATTAAATTATAGCAGAATGGATTTATCAACAACATACATGGGGCTGAAGTTAAAGAATCCTATTGTCGCTTCAGCATCACCGCTTTCAAGAAGCGTTGATATGGTCAAAAAGCTTGAGGATGCGGGCACGTCAGCGGTTGTAGTTTACTCGCTGTTCGAGGAACAGATAACACACGAGCAAAATGAATTAGAACATTATATGTCATACGGCAAGGAAAGCTTTGCGGAAGCTTTAAGTTACTTTCCTGAGGCAGGTGAATTTCACATGGGTCCTGACCAGTATATAAAGCATATAAGTAACTTGAAGGGTGCGGTGGATATTCCTATAATAGGAAGTCTGAACGGCATTTCAGCAGGCGGATGGATGAAGTATGCCAAACTTATTGAGGATGCGGGTGCCGACGGACTGGAACTGAATGTTTATTACATTGCGACTAATCCAGAAAAGGACGGCACAATAATAGAGGAGATTTATTTAAGAGACTTAAACAAGCTGAAGAAGTCATTGAAGATTCCTGTAGCAATGAAATTAAGTCCGTATTTCTCTTCGATGTCGAATATGGCGGTGAAGCTTGACAAAGCTGGTGCGGATGCGCTGGTTTTGTTTAACAGATTCTATCAGCCTGATATTAATTTAGAGAGTCTTGAAGTGGTGCCTAATCTTGACCTCAGCAGCAGCTGGGAGATGAGGCTTCCTTTGAGATGGATTGCAATTCTTTACGGCAAGGTAAAAGCGAATCTTGCTGCAACGACGGGCATTCACACGTATGAAGATGTTTTAAAGATGGTTATGGCAGGTGCTGATATAACATGCATGACTTCGGAACTGCTTGCAAACGGTATTGAAAGAGTGACCGAGATACTTAAAGAACTTGAGCAATGGATGACAGAGAAGGAATACGATTCGATTGAACAAATGAAGGGAAGCATGAGCCAGAAATCAGTTGCAGACCCAAGTGCGTTTGAAAGAGCTAATTACATGAAGGCGTTGAATAATTATAAGTTACTTATATAATTTGATTCCCGTTTCTGGGGATTACAATTTGTAAATTAAAAAGGGGCATTGAAGCCCCTTTTTGTTTTGTGATAAAATTTATCAGTTATTACCTTTCATGAGGTCTTCAAGTATATCGTAGAGCTTGCTCCAAGCCTCTTTTGTCTTATCATCAAATTCTTTACCCAGAACTTTATCAAAAGCAAACATTAATGATTTCTTAAAGTTAGAATACTGTTCAGGAGCTACTCCGTAATCAATATGCCTGCTTCCCATGTTTTGAACTGCGGGCATAATAATATGAACATTATTAAGACCTTCAACAACTGTCTTTATCATTCTTATAAATGTTCTTGCCTGTTCGCTCATATCACCTTTAAATATTTTTGTTACCTCAGGTGATGTTTCAAAAAGATGCTTGTAAAGAATATCGCCTGTTTCCTGATATTTGTCTGATAGCTTGCCGAAAGAATCCTGAATAAGTTTTATTTCCTCCTTAGATAAAATATCCCATTCTGCCATTTTTATTATTCCTTATAGTATTAATAATTAATAGAGATGCAAAATATGAAATTTAGAGATAAAGATTAAGAGAAAAGAGAACACTAAGCATCAAAAGCTAAAAACAAAGAAAAGCTTCCACCATTGAAAACAGCAAGAGATACAAACAAAGAAAAGATTTTACCACAGAGATACACAGAGATAATCACAGAGCGCACAGAGAAGATTTATTTTATTGCTAAGAACAATAGATTTTACCGCAAGGGTCGTCCGCCAAACAAGACGGCGGATCTGCGACTCGAAGGCAAAGGTCGCAAAGAGAGCAAAGAATAATTTATAATTTTTAAAGAAATGAAGATACCGGGAGATAGCAGCACTTGGGATAAAAAGTGAACCGGTGCTGCTGTAACAATCTCAACCCGTTAGGGGAGACTATGGTTACTCTTTAAAGAGTAGGAGTCTTAGCTCCAGGTGATCGCCAAAGCGTCACATAGCCTAAAAAGGCAAATTGCAGTCAACCGGTTCAATAGTAATTTAGTATATAGAGTTTGATTTGTCAACATAAATTGTAAACCCTGGAAAATTTCGATTTAGTGGTTTAGGGGGCAGAACGAGCTCCTGACAAACCTAAGACAATTGTAAGACAAAAATAAGCGCAGATTATGCGCACTTTATGCGCACTTTGTGCGCACTTATATTTAATATTTAATTAGTTTGGGATTATACCGAGTTTATTTTGCTGGTATTTAAATATATCTGTAACTAAAGCGTTCGGATGTAAAAATCCTCATCGGCAGAAAGGGCTGACGGAAAAGGTCAGTCCTTTTTTTGTTTAAGAGTATTATAATCGGATTGTAATACATTTTTGAAATGTGCAAGTTTAGATTAAACCAACTAATAGTATCATGAAAAATTTATTTACAATATTGCTATTATTCTTTAACTGCACAATTGCACTGACACAAAGCAGCTGGTTTTTCCAAAATCCATATCCGGATGCACAAAATATTAATAGCATTTATTTCATAGACAATAATACAGGTTTTATTTCTGGTAATAATGGTAGAATCCTGAAAACTACTAATAGCGGTATTAATTGGTTATATTCTAATCTAGATTTAAGTCTATCGGTTAATCAATTATCATTTATAAACAATTCTACAGGTTTTTTATTAACAAATAACCAAATTTATAAAACTACAAACATTGGAGATTACTGGCAATCTAAATTATCTGTTTCTATAAATAATTTAACCTCATTTAGTTTCCTTTCAAATTCTCTGGGATATTTAAGCTCATCTGCAGGATTAATCTTTAGAACAATAAATGGCGGTGATAACTGGATTCAAATTTCAAATTCAAGCACTCCGTTTTCCAAAATTTGTTTCTCCGATTCTTTAACAGGTTTTTCGATTAATAGTAACACTGTTTATAGGTCTTCAGATGGTGGAATTATATGGAATAGTAGAAATTTTTCATCGGGAGATACAACTGTCAATTTTAAGGATATTAGCTTCATAAATGATAATACTGGTTTTGCTTTAGCTCTTAAATCTAGACAAATCTACCCAAATCCAAATAGCTGGAGCAGAGCTGAAATTTATAGAACAACAGACAAAGGATTAAATTGGATTAGTTTAACATATATAAATTATGAGAGTCCTAAAAATATTGAATTTTCAAATAATGTCAATGGTTTATTGACCACTTCTAATAGGATTTATAGAACTAATAATGGTGGAGGTAGTTGGCAATCTGTTTTTTCTGATATCAATAAAACATTTACTTCATTATATCTTATCAAGAACACAAATATGTGTTACGCCGGTGGAAATTCCGGTTTATTTATGAGTTCGACAAATTTCGGAACAAACTGGACAAATTATTCAAGATTAATTTCGACAAAAGATATTTTGTCATCTTCTTTTATTGATGAAAATACTGGATTTATTGTAGGCGATCAGGGCTTATTTGCAAAAACAACAAATGCTGGAAATAACTGGACATTTGTTAATTCATTACCAAATTATAGATTAAACTCAACTACTTTTACATCGTCTTTAACTGGATACACAGTTGGTTTTGCTAAAGATACTGTGTATAAAACCCTTGATGGAGGAGCTTCATGGCAGCATATTTGTTCATATACAAATGCTTCATGTTTATACCATATTCAATTTGTAAATAGTTTAACAGGATATGCATCTGGTTATCCAGGCAAAATCATTAAAACTACAAACGGCGGTATGAATTGGGTTTCCTTGAGTACAGCAATTGGAAGTGATTTGCTGTCACTTTGTTTTATTGATGATTTAACCGGTTATATTGCAAGTAATATGGGCAATTTGCTAACAACTACTGATGGAGGGAATTCATTTTCATATCAATTTTTTGGAACGTCTACATATTTCTGGTGTGTAAAATTTATTAATGTAAATACTGGTTTTATGTCTACCGCAAACGGAAAGATATACAGAACAACTAATGCAGGTAATAACTGGACAATACATTCAACTGGCACAACTCAACAAATTAATTATATAGATTTTTCAAATGAAAATACAGGATTTGCCGTAGGGAATGGAATATACAAAACAACAGACAGTGGATTAAACTGGTCAAGACAAATTTTCGGTTCTTTCCCATATTTCTTGTGGAATATATCAATAATTTTGCCAAATGTTATTTATGCTTTTGGTGCTGGCGGAGCAATACTTAAAACTACAAATGGAGGATCCGTTTTCATAAATAATATAAATAAAGAAGTTCCTTCCGGATATTCACTCAATCAGAACTATCCAAACCCATTTAAACCGTGTACGAAGATTAAGTTTTCCATAGTGTCGTCCCCGCGCGTTTTAGGCGGGGATCTCGTTCAATTGAAAGTCTATGACGTTATGGGTCGCGAAGTGCAAACACTCGTGAATGAATCACTTAAACCCGGAACGTATGAAGTATCGTTTGATGGTTCTGCATTAAACAGCGGTGTGTATTTTTATAAACTGATTACCAATGGATATATAGAGACAAAGAAAATGTTATTATTGAAATAATGTTCTGATTTCCTTACTTCCTTCCCAAGCGGAGCTTGGGAAGGAGGGTTGTGAAAGATAAATTCATCTAAATAAGACTTCCTCACAACACGACTTGTAAATATCGTTCAATATATATAAATTTGTAATAGTTCTTTAGATATAGAGTATTGGGGTGCTGCCCTGCGGAAAGCAGGGATGCTGAGATCAAACCCTTAGAACCTGACGGATAATGCCGGCGTAGGAAATTACTACGAATTTTGACGCTTAAATTTTTTCTCTTTATCAGGTTCGGAAAAAGTTTAAGCGTTTTTTATTTACAAGAAATTTAAGATGAAAAAGTTACTATTTATTTTAGCAGGATTGATAATCCTGAATTCTGTTTCGTATTCACAGTCGGATCCGCCACGGCGGACAGGCGAACCGGACACATCAAAGTACAAGACTGAAACTATTGAAGTAAATGCTCTGCTTGGAATTGAAAGAGAGACGCCTATTACTTTTCAGAACATAGGCAGAGACGCAATTGAAGAAAGGTTCTGGATGCAGGATTTGCCGATGTTCTTAAACGGCAACACGAGCGTAAATGCTTATTCGGAATCGGGAGCTTCGGTAGGATATTCATACTTTTCAATAAGGGGCTTTGACCAAAGAAGGGTTGCCATACTGACAAACGGAGTGCCGCAGAATGACGCAGAAGACCATCAGGTTTACTGGGTTGATTTGGCGGATATAACTTCATCCATAGAAAACATACAGATACAAAGAGGTATCGGTACGGCTCTTTACGGGACATCGGGAATTGGCGGCGTGATAAACCTTCAGACGATTAACTATTTTAATAAGAAGTTTATAAACTTCAGTGCGGGGTACGGAGATTACAATTCGAAAAGATATTCGATGGAATATTCATCGGGGTTGACAGAGTCGGGGTTTGGGTTTTACGGAAAACTTTCTAAGACAAAAAGCGACGGATACAGGGATTTATCCTGGTCAGATCACTGGTCGTTTTTTCTAAGTGCAGGAAAAACATTTGGTTCGAACTCTGTTTTGAAGTTCAATGCTTACGGCAGTCCGATTAAGAACCACCTTGCATATATCGGAGTAACAAAAGATTATCTTGACGGTAAGATTACCGGAGATGCAAGAAAAGACAGAAGATATAACTTCCTGAATTTCGATAATGAAACCGATAACTACTTTCAGCCGCATTACGAGCTGGTATTTAACACACAAGCCTCAAAGAACGTTTTAATTTCGAATACACTAAGTTATGTAAGAGGTGAGGGATATTTTGTTACTAATTATCCTGTTTATTACGGGTATGATTTTTCTTACTTCAGATTAAACCCATTCTATACGAGTGATTCAAGTGTTTACAACGCATCATATTACAGGAGAAATCTTGACGGTACGCTATATATCGAACCCGGCAAGGGTTACGTAATTGATAAATCAGACTTGGTAACGAATTTATTTGTTAACAATAATGATTACGGCTGGTACCCGAAAGTACAGATAAAACATAACGGCGAGAAGGGAACGCTTGTAATAGGAGGCGAGGCAAGGATTCACAACTCTGAACATTACGGAGAAATAATTTTCGGGAATGCACTGCCGCAAGATACACCGGATAATTATCAATATTATTATTATGAAGGCAAGAAGAATACGTTTTCTGTTTTTGCTAACGAGGTTTATCATATAACTCCTAAATTAACAGGAATGCTGGGATTGCAGTTTGCGTATCATAAGTACAGCATTGCCAATGACAAATACAAACCTTACGAATTTGATGTTGACTACAATTTTCTAACTCCGCGACTTGGGCTGAATTACAATATTGATGACAACTTCAGGGTGTTCGGTAATTTTTCAATGGCTAAAAGAGAGCCGAGGTTGAAGGACATATACAATGCTGAAGACCCGTATTCAAAGCCGAACTTCAGGGTGATTGATACTTTAATCAATATATATGAAGACCCTTACGTTAAGCCCGAGGAGATGCTGAGCTATGAGCTGGGGGCGGGATACACTTCGAGCTTGCTGAAAGCAAATCTGAATTTTTATATGATGAACTTTAACAATGAGATTGTAAGCAATGGGCAGCTTGACAACGTTGGTCAGCCTATCAACGGGAATGCAGGGAAATCGGTGCATCAGGGGGTAGAGTTTGATTTTGAGCTACGTCCATTTGATAATTATTCAAGTTCGAGTCTGCTGAAGAATCTTTATTTAACGGGTAACTTAAACCTGTCGGATAATTATTTTAAAGATTATAAAGAGATACTTGGTTCAGACTCGGTAGGAAATTTGATTTATGGCAATGATTATTCGGATAATAAAATCCTTCTTAATCCCGGGATAATTGCAAATCTCTCTTTGAATTACAGGGCTGATTTTGGTTTGAACGTTTATGTTACGGCACAGTACATAGGGAAGCAGTATCTCGATAATTCAGAGAATGAGAGAAAGAATCTTTCGGCAAGGAATGTGGCGGGGTATGTGGATAAGTTTATAAATGCTTTTACCGTTTTTAATGCGGGGATATCTTACGATTTGATATCGTCGTTGAGTGACAAGAGAATAAAGAGTTATTTTAGCAGTTTGGAACTATCGTTTAAGGTGAACAATATATTTGACAGGTTGTATGAGACATCGGGGAGTGTTGACTGGTACGGGACGCCTTACTGGATACCGGCGGCGGAGAGGAATTTTTATGTTAATTTGAAAGTGGGGCTGTGAGTTAAGAGCGCACACTGAAAGAGCTGATTAGTTATGATTGACACTGATAAAAATAAGAACAATCGAACACGGATAAACACTGATTAGACGGATGAACGCGGATTTAAGAGCAGATATTATTGCCCGCGGGAAAGAGACGGAAAGAGCGGGAGGATATACTTTAATTTTAGAGCGCACACCTGCCTGCGGCAGGCAGGCTGATAAGAGCTGATGGATTATGATTTTCACTGATTTAGAATAAAGGAAAATAAGAACTAATAGAGCATGACGTATCAAGTGAGACAAACAAAAGTAAACACAAATAATAAAGACTTTACCGCAAGGAACGCAAAGAAGGCAAAGAACGCAAAGAGAACAAAGAAAATTATATAACCCGCGGGAAAGAGACGGAAAGAGCGAGCTTTTGTTTTAAGAGCAGATAAAATCGTTAACATTAAATGCCCTTTTGTGGAGAGAGGGCATTTTGTTTTACACCAAATTTTAGGGAAAATGAATAGAATTATCGCTAAATTTGATATATTTTGTATAAATTAAAGTGTCATCTTAGAATTTAAAGTGTTACCTTATTTATGGGAAAATCCGTTTTACTTTGTTTAACAAATTCATATATCCTGCTGCTGCAATAATTCCATTTAATTACATAATGTTAAGGGAAAATAAATGCCGACTGCATGAAAAGGGTAAACACTGATTTTTATTGAGAATACATACAACATTTATAAATAAAACGAATTAGAAAAATGCCTACAAAACCTTCAAACATGAAAACTTATGAAGAGGAAGTAAAAACCTTTTCATGGGATATCGCAAAGAAAGAATTAGAATACAAAGACGGAGACGTTATCAACATCGGTTGGTATTGCTCGGACAGAATTTGCAAGAAAGGCAATGCAGACAAATTAGCCCTGATATGGGAAAATGCAAAATGTGAAGAGAAGAGATACACGTTTAATGACATCAGGCTGATATCGAACACAATAGCAAATTATCTCAAGAACTTAGGAGTCAAAGACGGCGAGAGAGTCTGTTTATTCATGGACAAGATTCCCGAGCTTTACATAGGGTTTTTAGGAGTGCTTAAACTTGGTGCAATTGCTCAGCCGCTGTTTTCAGCATTCGGTTCAGAATCACTTTTAACAAGACTGGAAGATGCAACAACTACCGCTATAATGACGCAAAAGAAACATTTGCCGAAGGTTAGAAACATACTCGATAAGATGCCATACCTCAAATATATAATCGTGGTAGATGATGACGGAAGTAAACCGCTAAGGGAAAGAGAATATGCTTTAAACATCGAGAAGGAAAAAATGATAGAAGATTTTGAAATATTTCCGACAAAGGCAGAGTCAAGGTCTGTACTTCACTATACATCCGGCACAACTGGAAAACCTAAGGGCGCACAGCATGTTCATTATTCACTGATATCACAATACATTTCATCAAAGTACGTACTTGATTTGAAAGATGACGACGTTTACTGGTGTACGGCTGACCCGGGTTGGGTAACGGGCACCTCATACGGAATAATAGGTCCATGGTCAAACGGCGTAACACAAGTCGTGACCGAAATAGGGTTCACGGCGGATAACTGGTACAGGTTTGCAGAGAAACAAAAAGTATCCGTCTGGTATTCAGCACCTACAGCGATACGTTCGCTTATGAAAGAAGGAACAGCCGTTGCGAAGAAATATGATTTGTCGGCATTGCGTCATTTAGCAAGTGTTGGCGAGCCTTTAAATGCTGAGGCTGTAATATGGTCACAGGAAGCTTTCGGGATGATGTTTCATGACACATTCTGGCAAACAGAAACAGGCAGCATAATGGTAAGCAACTATCCGGGTATGAAAATAAAGCCTGGTTCTATGGGGAAACCATTCCCGGGAATAAATGCTACGGTCGTTGATTTAAGAACATTTCTACCTATAGAGAAAAGAGGAATTGTCGGGATGATAGCGATTGAACCCGGATGGCCTTCAATGATAAGGACTTACTGGAACAATGAAGAAACATACAAGAGCAAATTTAAGAACGGATGGTATCTTTGCGGAGACAGAGGGAGCATTGATGAAGACGGATACTTCTGGTTTGTCGGCAGGGACGATGATGTTATAAACACAGCAGGACATCTTGTGGGACCATTTGAAATTGAATCGGCACTGCTTGAACATCCAGCGGTAGCAGAATCAGCGGTAGTAGGTAAACCCGACCCGGTGAACATGGAGGTTGTAAAGGCATTTATAGCTTTGAAACCCGGAAACGACCCGAACAAAATGCTTGAGCTGGAAATAATGAATTTCGTAAGGAAGAAACTTTCAGCACTGGCAATGCCGCAGGAGATTGAATTTGTTGATTCACTGCCGAAGACAAGAAGCGGTAAGATAATGAGAAGGCTGCTGAGAGCGAAGGAATGGGGCGAAGAAATCGGCGATACATCAACGCTTGAGAATGACATGTAAAATAAATAATAAATTATAATTTAATAAACTTAAACGGAGAAAAAATAATGGCAGCAAAAGATGTAATTCTGGAATATGTAAAAAACGAATATCTCGAAGATGGCGATGACAGAGAGGTAACATTTGATACACCGCTTATTTCGGGCGGGATAGTCGATTCGTTCTCGATGGTATCGCTGAAGGTGTTTCTTGAAACAAAGTATAATGTGTCGATACCTGATGCAAAGGCAACGCCGGAGGCGTTTGACAGCGTGAATAATATTATTGCGCTGCTGAAGGATATGGGTGTGGAATAAGAGATTTGAGTTAATAGAACGCGGATTTAATTTGGACTTAAGAGCAAAGACAAGAACAAAATAGAACGCTGATTTTCACAGATTAAACGGATGTTCACGGATATTTATTGTGGCTTAAGAGCAAAGACAATAAAAGAATAAATAGAATACTGATTTTCACAGATATTAATTTAAGCAAAGAATTAGAGATGTCTGATAATAAAACAGAATTACTACATTCTAAGGAAACAGAAATTATTATTGCAGCTTTTTACAAAGTATACAATACTTTAGGTTATGGTTTTCTTGAAAAAGTATATGAAAATTCTTTGCTTTTAGAACTTCAGAAAAACAACTTATCAGTTGAACAACAACACCCCATTAAAGTATATTATGAAAGTTCAATTGTTGGAGAATATTTTGCAGATTTAGTCGTTAACGATAAAATCATTTTAGAATTAAAAACCGCTAAACAAATATCCAAAGAAAACGAGTATCAATTAATAAATTATTTGAAGGCTACATGTTTTGAGGTAGGTCTTTTATTAAATTTTGGTGATAAAGCTGAGTTTGTCAGAAAGATTTTTACTAAGAATAATAATGAATCTGCGAGAATCAGTTAAATCCGCGGAAATCCGTGTTCAATTTAAGTACAGATATAAAAGTAACTTTAATTATAAATTTAAACGGAGCTAGAGAATGGCGTATGCAGAAGAAATAAGAAAGGCGCTTTCTGATGAAGTGGCCGGAATAAAGACAGCCGGTTTATTCAAGGAAGAAAGGGCAATATGCGCACCTCAGGATTCTGAAATTGAAGTTCAGTATCCGATTGGAAGCGCTGAGAAGAGAGTAATAAACATGTGTGCGAATAACTATCTTGGGTTGTCTTCACATCCCGATGTAGTTGCGGCGGCACACAGAGGGCTTGACCACAGAGGTTACGGTATGTCGTCGGTCAGGTTTATTTGCGGAACACAGGATATACACAAAGAACTTGAGAAAAAACTCACGGAGTTTTTAGGAACTGAAGACACGATATTATTTCCGTCATGTTTTGACGCAAATGCAGGTGTGTTTGAAGCAGTTCTGACAGATCAGGATGTAATGATTGCCGACAGGCTTATACACGCTTCAATTGTAGACGGAATCCGTTTAGCCAAAGCACAGCAGGACACTTTCAAACATTCTGATATGAAGCATCTTGAAGAAAAGTTAGTTCTTCATCAGGATAAGAGAATAAGACTGATAATCACGGACGGTGCATTTTCGATGGACGGCGACCTTGCAAAGCTTGATAAGATTGTTGAGCTTGCAGAAAAATACAACGCTATGGTATTCGTTGATGAAGCACATACATCAGGTTACATCGGCAAGACCGGAAGAGGCACGGCAGAGCATTTTGGTGTAATGGGCAAGATTGACATTATATCGACAACACTAGGCAAGGCTCTCGGAGGTGCATCCGGCGGTTGTATTTCAGGAAGAAAAGAAGTAGTTGAGTTATGCAGACAGAGAGGAAGACCGTATTTATTCTCTAACGCAGTTGCTCCTTCAATTGTAGAAGCATCAATGGCGGTGCTTGACCTGATATCAAAGACGACTGAAAGAAGAGACAAGCTCGAGAAGAATACAGCTTTCTGGAGAAAAGCACTCACAGATGCAGGTCTTATAATTAAGCCCGGCGAAACGGCAATAGTGCCTGTAATGCTTTTCAATGCAAAGCTTTCGCAGGATTTCTCAAAAGACTTATTTGCAGAGGGTATTTATGCGGTAGGATTCTTCTTCCCTGTAGTTCCAAAAGGACAGGCAAGAATACGTACACAGCTTTCAGCCGCACATGAAATGCATCATCTTGAAAAAGCACTTGATGCTTTCGTGAAAGTAGGAAAGAAATATGAAATATTAGGAAAGACAAAGCAGGAAATTATTGACAGATACGGAATGTAGTAATTAGTAAACAATAATATATCAAAGCCGAATCGTATGGTTCGGCTTTTTTATTTCTACTTATTTTTAAGATGAGGTTTATTATTTTTGTAAAAAACATAACGTCATGTATAGAAGAACGAAGTTAGATTTAGCAAAAGAGCTTTCGGAAATTAAAGAAGCCGGGCTATACAAGGAAGAGAGGACAATACTTTCTGACCAGAAAGCATGCATAAATGTAAGGTATCCGGATGATTCAGAGCCGAGGGAGGTGCTGAACTTCTGCGCAAACAATTATCTTGGTTTAGCAAATCATCCCGAGATTATAAAAGCCGCACATGAAATACTTGATACATACGGCTTTGGACTTGCGTCAGTAAGGTTCATCTGCGGAACACAGGATATACACAAAAAACTTGAAAAACTTATTGCAGATTTTTATCACACAGAGGATACAATTTTATACTCCTCCTGTTTCGATGCGAACGGAGGTTTGTTTGAATCAATACTTGGAGCTGAGGACACGATAATTACTGATGGTCTAAACCATGCGAGTATTATTGACGGAATAAGACTATGCAAAGCCCGCAGGCTTATTTACAATCATTCCGATATGAAATCCCTTGAAGAAAAATTAAAGCTTGCACGCGAAGGGTCTGATATCTGGGACCGCAGCGGATTGGAAGCTCCGCCGCATCCCGCGAGAAACATAATGATTGCGACAGACGGTGTGTTTTCGATGGATGGTGATATAGGGAAACTCAGAGAAATAATCGAGCTGGGAAATAAATATGACGCGATGGTAATGGTTGATGATTCACATGCAACGGGATTCTTCGGCAAAACGGGAAGAGGTGCAATAGAGCATTGCGGAGTATTGGGAGAAGTTGACGTAATAACGTCAACGCTCGGAAAAGCTATGGGAGGTGCAACGGGCGGCTTCACGACTGGCAAACAGGAAATCATTGATATGCTAAGGCAGCGTTCACGACCTTATTTATTTTCAAATTCTGTAGCACCGCCTGTTGTAGGTGCGGCAATTACAGCATTTGAGATGCTTGACAAGAGCGACGACTTGAGAGAAAAGCTGAGAAAGAACACGGAGTACTTCAGGAGCGGAATGAATAAATTAGGGTTTGATATTATTGAAAGCGTGCATCCCATCGTACCTGTGCTATTCAGGAAATTTGAGGACGATGCTGTTCTGGCACAGAAAGTATCGAAGGATTTATACGATGAAGGAATTTATGCTGTAGGATTTTTCTTTCCTGTTGTTCCAAAAGGAATGGCGAGAATCAGGATACAGATATCAGCAGCACATTCTACACAAGATATTGAAAAATGTCTGACAGCTTTTGAGAAAGTTGGAAAGAGGCATGGGGTGATAAAGTAGTACTTTATCATATAACTAATAATTGAACGCAGATTTACACGGATTAAACGGATGAACGCGGATTCTAACTTAATGGACTGTGATATAAGACTAAAGATTTACAATTAAACGAACATAGAAATAAGAACTAAATAAAAAGGGCAGATTTATTATCTGCCCTTTTGTTTTATACTTATTTAAAAGTATTTTACTATGAACAACCGCTTGTAGAGCCGCAGCTCATACATTTGAGACACGTGCCGTTGCGGACCATTGTTGCCTGACCGCATTCCTGGCATATATCCCCTGTATAACCTTTAAGAAGTGCTTCTTCGACCCTTGCCTTTTCGGAGGTTCTTGTGTTTCCGCTGCCGGCAGGGTTGTTGACAATCCTTATAGGAACCGAATGGTCGATTACAATTTCGGTTTCTTTAGGTTTATCTTTAATTTTCTCTTCAACTATTCTTTCGCTGAATATCTTTTCCTCGTAGTACTCAATATCTTTATCCTTCTCCGTTTTCGCGAGTGAGTCAACAGGACTTATAGCAATCTGATCTTCAGGAATATGCGCTAGGTCAGTACGTGCAAGATAGGTGACGGCAAGTTCGCGGAAAATATAATCAATAATAGAAGTTGCCATTTTAATATTCGGATTGCCAATTATAATACCATTAGGTTCGAAACGTGTATAAACAAAAGCATCAACGAATTCTTCAAGCGGTACTCCGTGCTGCAAACCGAGCGAAACGGAAATTGCGAAACAGTTCATTAAACTTCTGAAAGCAGCGCCTTCGCGATGCATATCAATAAATATTTCGCCAAGCTGTCCGTTTTCATACTCACCCGTACGCAGGTAAACATTATGATTGCCAATTTTAGCTTTTTGTGTATATCCCCTTCTTCTGAAAGGAAGTTTTCTTCTCTTGGCAATGTACCTGTGAATTATACGTTCGGCAACCTTAACAATATCAGTGTTTGCCGTTAACGTAATTTCAGACTTTTCTTCTTCAAACTCGAAAGCTTCATCAGCGATTCTATTAAGCGGCTGAGAGAGTTTAGAGCCGTCCCTGTAAAGAGCGTTAGACTTCAGACCAAGAGACCATGAAAGCATGTATGCACTTTTCATATCCTCTATCGTTGCATGATTCGGAAGGTTGATTGTCTTAGAGATAGCACCTGAAATAAACGGCTGAGCTGCTGCCATAGTTTTTATATGAGCTTCAGGAAGAATGTAGCGTGTTCCCTTCTTGCCGCATTTACTCGCGCAGTCAAAAACCGGATAATGCTCTTCTTTAAGATGAGGAGCACCTTCAATCGTCATCGTACCGCAGATATAGTCGTTAGCTTCTTCAATCTGCTCCTTAGTGAATCCAAGAGCTTTGAGCATATTAAAGTTAAAATCATCGAGCTGTTCATCTGAAAATCCAAGAACATTCTTGCAGAATGCAGCACCGAGTGAATACTTATTAAAAGCAAAGTTTATATCAAACACACCCGGCAGTGATTTCTCAACCAGCTTAATAACTTCCATAGTAAAACCTTTGTCTGTTAGAGACTGAGGATTTAAGTGGGGACAGCCGATAAGCGATCCAAAACCTTTTGTGTATTTTATTATATCATCAATTTCATTTTCACTATAACCAAGTCCTTTTAATGCAGGAGGAACTGATTCATTTATAATCTTAAAGTAACCGCCGCCTGCAAGTTTCTTGAATTTAACGAGTGCGAAGTCGGGTTCGACGCCCGTAGTATCGCAATCCATGAGAAGACCGATTGTTCCTGTGGGTGCAATAACCGTTACCTGTGCATTACGGAAACCGAATTTTTCTCCGAGTTCAAGTGCTCTGTCAGAATCTTCCCTTGCTGCCGTTAGCAAATCATCAGGACAGTATTTCTTATCGATACCCATGGGATAGATTGAAAGTCCTTCATATTCTTTCTTGCTTTCATTGTAAGCAGCACGTTTATGATTGCGTATTACACGAAGCATGTTTTCTTTATTCTTTGCAAATTCAGAGAAAGGACCGAGTTCTCTCGCAAGTTCAGCAGATGCTGCATAAGAGCGCATGTGCAGTATTGCTGTTACAGCACCTGTTATTGCTCTTGCTTCGTCAGAATCGTAAGGGATGCCGAGAATCATAAGCAAAGCACCAAGGTTTGCATATCCGAGACCAAGAGTTCTATACTTAAATGAAAGTTCTGCAATTTCTTTGCTCGGGAACTGAGCCATTAGAACGCTGATTTCAAGAACGATTGTCCAAATACGCGACGCATGCCTGAACTTTTCAACTTCAAACTTACGAGTTTCGTTGTTGAAGAACTTAATAAGATTCAGGGACGCAAGATTGCAAGCAGTATCATCGAGGAACATGTACTCGCTGCAAGGATTTGATGCTTTAATATCACCGCCTTGCGGGCATGTATGCCATTCGTTAATAGTTGAATGAAACTGAATGCCCGGGTCAGCACATGACCACGCAGAATATGCTATGTCATCCCAGAGTTTACGGGCTTTTAGAGTCTTAGAAGCTTTAGGAGCTCTGTTTTCTTTTGCTGCTCTTTTAAGTTCAACCCGCCAGTAAAGATTCCAGTTTTCATCCATCTCAACAGCTTTCATAAATTCATTCGTTGCACGAACGCTGTTGTTTGAATTTTGTCCTGAGACAGTTGCATAAGCTTCCGAATTCCAATCAGTATCATAAACAGGAATAAAGATTTCCTTAAAACCGAGTTTTGATAACTGAATTACCCTTTCTATATAATTTTCAGGAACGTAAGCACGTCTCGCTTCTTTAATAGTCTGAGCAAGCTGTTTGTTCTTTAACCTGTCAGTGCCGTCATCTTCGGGATGCAGAGGATTTCTGCATGCATCAAGAATTTTATTAAGATGCAGGTTAAGCATCTTTGAACCCGTGACCAGCGCAGCGACCTTTTCCTCCTCAACAACTTTCCAGTTGATAAAATCTTCTATATCAGGATGGTCAAGGTCAAGAACAACCATCTTAGCTGCTCTGCGTGTAGTACCGCCCGACTTAATAGCACCGGCGCTTCTATCACCGATTCTAAGGAAAGACATGAGACCTGATGACTTTCCGCCGCCGCTTAATCTTTCTCCCGAACCCCGTATGTTGGAGAAATTAGACCCCGTACCCGAACCGTACTTAAACAATCTTGCTTCACGAACCCAGAGGTCCATGATACCGCCTTCATTTACAAGGTCATCGCTTACAGACTGAATAAAGCAAGCATGCGGCTGGCAATGCGAGTAAGCATCGGCAGAGCGCGTTAGTTTTCCTGAATCAGGGTCAACGTAAAAGTGTCCCTGCGAAGGACCTGTAATACCGTAAGCCCAGTGCAGACCTGTATTGAACCACTGCGGAGAATTCGGTGCAGCAAACTGCATAGCAAGCATATAGAACAGCTCATTGTAGAAATTTTTTGCATCGGATTCTGTATCAAAATACTTGTATTTCCAGCCCCAGTAAGTCCAGCACCCTGCAAGTCTGTTAAAGACCTGACGTGAATCAAATTCAGAGGAATACAATTCGGAAGAATCCGAATTATCGATATCTATTTCACTTCTCTGAAGCCAGACGGGTATATTTTCTTCCTGTACTTTCTTTAAAACTTTTGGGACACCTGCTTTCCTAAAATATTTCTGAGCAATGATGTCCGTAGCAACCTGCGACCAATGCTTGGGCACGATAATATTATTCATCTCGAAGACGACTGATCCATCGGGGTTACGGATCACTGATGAACGTTTATCATACTCTATTTGGTTCAGTGCTATTGAATTAGTAAATAACTTATTTATCTTCATTCGCTCTGATAGACCCCTTGTTAAAATTTTGTTTTACTCTACGATTATTTCAAAGAATTACTTGTTGATTTGTATTTGCAAGTTACGAGATTTAAATTTAAAATCAAACATCCAATTTTAAGTTTTTGTTAAATATTCCGCTTGACAATTAAAATAATTTTACTTGTCTGTTAAAATTAAGTGTCATACCCTTTGTTTTTATAACATTTTGTTTTTTACGGTTTGAAATAAAAAAACCTTAACAAAAACATCTCGTAAATTTCGAGGAAGTAAAACTCGGTTATTAAACCACATGTCTGTTATCCCTTTGTTTATCAGTATTCACAGGGTTGGCGATTGTAATGAGCAGTGTTTAAAAGGTTTAAGGGGAACAGAGCACATCTGCGAATGTCCGAATAAGTTAAGAATGAATAATTTGTGCATTACATGAGTTTTCTTTGAGCGGGTAAAGAACATTGACTAATTTTATTGATATATTATTAATACTTTTATAATAATTTCACTACCATGGAAGCAGAAAAATTTATTATAGAAAATGAGTTTGTACAATCGGATAGTTTCGTCGAAATTATCAATCCTTACACGAACAAAGTTGTCAAGAAAGTATATAAAACGACAAAGGAACAGGTAAACGTATCGCTAAACTATCTCAGCAGTGTTTTTCAAAAATTCAAACTCCTTCCTGCTTACCGCAGAGGCGAACTTTTAGAAAAAGTCAGCATTAAAATCAGCGAAAGAAGGGAAGACCTTGCTCGGCTTATCACTTTAGAGACGGGAAAACCGATTAAGTTCTCTTTTGCAGAGATGGACAGGGCAATTTTCACTTTTAAAACAGGTGCTGAAGAAGCAAAAAGGATTGAAGGCGAGATAATTCCGCTCGACCAGTTTAAAGGAGCAGAAGGAAAGAGCGGATACATTAAAAGATTTCCAGTAGGAGTGATTTTAGGCATAACTCCATGGAATTTTCCGGTTAACTTAGTTGCTCATAAGATTGCGCCAGCACTTGCTTCGGGAAACACATTACTTTTAAAACCTGCGTCAGCGTCATTATGCAGCGGTATTGAAATAGTTAAGATAATAAAAGAGGTTTGCGATGAAATGGGGCTCGGTTACTGCCCCGTAAACGTTGTAACCTCATCGGGAAGCGAAATCGAGGAGTTTCTTGCAGACGACAGGGTAAAGATGATAAGCTTTACCGGCAGTCCGCTTGTCGGATGGAGTATTAAAAAGAAGCTCAGCAAACAGAGAATATCACTCGAGTTAGGCGGTAACGCAGGAGTTATAGTTGATGAAACTGCAGATATAGACGCAGCAATCCCCAAAATCATAACCGGGGGATTTTACGGAGCAGGACAATCGTGTATTTCAGTACAAAGGGTATATGTTCACCGCAATTTATACGAAGCGTTCGAGAAGAAGATGGTTGATGCGGCTAACAAAGTTGTTTACGGAGATCCTGATGACGAGAATTGCCTTGCAGGTCCGATGATAAATGAAACCGAAGCAAAGCGTGCTGAAAGATGGATACAGGAAGCTATAGAATCCGGCGGTAAGCTTCTGACTGGCGGCAAGAGAGACGGAGCCGTGCTCGAGCCGACATTAATGATAGACGTTCCTATAGCTTGTAACATAAACTCTAAAGAAGTGTTTGCGCCAATAATGGTATTAAAGGGATTTATAAACTTCAAGCAAGTTGTAGAAGAACTTGATAATTCAGATTACGGATTACAAGCTGGAATCTTTACGAATAATCTGAGTAACGCAATGTATGCATACGAGAACATTGAAGCAGGTGGAATTGTTATAAATGAAGTATCTGCTTTCAGGGTTGATTCAATGCCTTACGGAGGGTTGAAGCTTTCCGGTATGGGCAAAGAAGGTATAAAGTATGCAATTGAAGAAATGACAGAAAGAAAAATATTAATAATATAAACATATAGTATGGATAAAAAGTCTAAAATAGCTGTCTTTGGCGGCACGGGGATGTTAGGCAGTGCAGTCGTAAGAAATTTAAAGAGCAAAGGATATGAAAAGGTTTACGCTGTTTCAAAAGATACAGAATTTGACCTGCTTAACAAACAAATGGTAGATGATTTTATGATAAATATTCAGCCCGAATATTTGTTCATGGTCGCCGGACTTGTCGGCGGAATACTTGCAAACAATTCAAGACAGGCTGACTTCTTATACCAGAATGCACTTATGATTCTTTACACTCTTGATTCGGTAAAGAGCCACTCTCCGAAAACGAAGTTATTATTCACGGGTTCTACATGCATTTATCCGAAAGAAAATCCTCAGCCGATAAATGAGTCAAGATTTATGGCTGGTCCGCTTGAAGAAACGAATAAAGGATACGCTATCGCAAAAGGCATGGGTGTTATTGCATGCCAGCTATACAGAGACCAGTATGGTTTGAACACACTCGAAATAATGCCTACAAACATGTATGGACCGAGGGATAATTACGACTTAAACAACAGTCACTTCATAGCAGCCATGATAAAGAAACTTGTTATGGCAAAGAAAGAAGGTATTGTTCCGACATTCTGGGGAACGGGTAAACCAAGAAGAGAAGCGCTTTACGTGGATGACTGCGCAAACGGACTTGTCTTCTTAATGGAAAACTACAATAGTTCAGAAATTGTAAATATAGGTACGGGTACAGACCATTCCATTGCAGAATACATTGATATAACAAAGGACCTTGTAGGTTATGACGGAAAAATAAACTGGGATACAACAAAACCCGACGGTATGTACCAGAAAATGACAGACATACAAAGGCTAAAATCAATAATGACGGACTTTAAACCGAGAACTTTTGAAGAAGGTGCAAGACAGATACTTAAAGATGATTTTGGAATATAATCATGAACGCACGCTGAAAGAGCGGATTAATTATGATAAAAACTGATAGAGAATATTTTAACAACTCCTTCCCAGGCTGAGCCTGGGAAGGAGTTCAAAAATTGTGTATCACTTCACTGTTTTATCATTTAACCTGTCAATCCATCCACCTGCAAGAACCTTATAAATATTCACTATGCTTTTGTACAACGTTGATTTTGTGTTAACATACTCAAGCTGAGCGGAAAACAACGACCTTTCTGCATCAAGCACTTCAAGATAGCTCGAAACGCCTTCATTGTAACGCATATCGGCAAGACTTTTATAAAGCTCGAGTGATTCTACCATCTTACCTTCAAGTTCAAGCTGTTCCTGCGTAAACACCCTGTCGGAGAAAGCGTTTTCCGATTCCCTGAAAGCATTCCTGACTGTGGATATATACGACTGAAGAAGTTCTTTCTTCACTGCTTCTGCTACTTTAACCTGATTTGATATTTTCCCTCCTGTAAAAATAGGAGCTGTAATATTGCCCGCAACATTCCATAAATAAGCAGATGGATTCAGTATCGTTGTCAGGTCGTTGCTTGCAAGTCCGAGAAGACCGCTCAGTGAAATGCTCGGGTAATACATAGCCTTCACGACTCCAATCTTTGCATTTGCAGAGATGAGTTTTTGTTCCGCCTGTTTTATGTCAGGTCTTCTTTCAAGAACCTTTGAGGGAATTCCCGACGGCACATCGGGTACGGATAGACTGTCAAGAAGATTATCCGTTTCAATCCTCTGCGGATTCTTACCGATAAGAACACTTATAGCAGTTTCAACCTGAACGATACTCTTTTCAATTTGCGGCAACCTCGCACGTGCAGTCCAGTATTCAGACTCCAGCTGAGCAAGTTCAAGGTCAGATAAATCGCCCTGCGCTCTTCTAAGTCTGAAAAGGAACAGTGAATATTCCCTCGAATCGATTGTGTTCTTCGTAATCTGAAGCTGTGCTTTCAGAGCAAGCAAATCAATGTATGAAGAAGCAACCTGCGATGCAATATAAAGTACAATTCCCCTCTTCGATTCTTCAGCGGCAAGCAGTTCAGCTCTTGCTGATTCATTTGAGCGGCGTATCTTGCCCCACAGGTCAATCTCCCAGTCTGCAGAAACACCGACGTTGAAAGTTGCCCGTTTCGGATTCATGTCAGTGCCCGTATTTACGGAAGAGTTCTGCCCGTATTTTCCCGATAACTGTCCGTTAATCTGAGGATACATATCAGCTTTTGAAACTCCGTACAGTCCGAGATACTGTTCAATGCGTGCAGATGCCATAAGAATATCGGAATTTTCTTTGATAGCTGTATTAATAAGCTCAGTCAATTTCGGGTCATTGAACAAAGACCACCAAGAAGTATCGGCAACAGCAAGCGAAAGACTGTCTTTGATTTTTAAAGAATCATCGCTGAAAAAATCTTTTGGAATATCCAGTTCGGGTTTCTGGTAATCAGGTCCGACCGAACAACCGCCAATAAACACCAGGAACAAGATTATAATATACTTTTTCATATTATTCATCTCCTTTCTTCTCTGCTATCTCAGGCGGAGGAGAAAAGACATCATGATTAGTTTCAGATTTCTTTTCTCTTACAAAATATTTTTCTACCATTACAAACAAAGCAGGTATAAGGAATATGGCAAGTGAAGTAGCAACAAGCAGTCCAGCAAATACAGCCATTCCCATTACTTTCCTTGCTTCAGCTCCCGCACCCGATGCCCTTACAAGCGGCACAACACCAAGTATAAACGCAAAAGACGTCATTAAAATTGGGCGCAGCCTTAACTGTGCCGCCTCGAGTGCAGACTGAATAATCGGCTCACCCTTTTCTCTTTTTTCCTTTGCAAATTCGACTATAAGTATAGCGTTCTTAGCTGAAAGACCAATAAGAGTCACGAATCCAATCTGCGCATAAATATTATTTACAAACGATTCGCTGAAAAGCCTTGAAATCCAGAGCCCGAGCATCGCGCCGAAGATTGCGAACGGTGTACCAAGCAGAACACTCATTGGAAGTGACCAGCTTTCATACTGGGCAGCTAGAATCAGAAAGACAAGCACAAGAGCAAGTACAAATACAGTAGCACCCGTACCCGATGCCTTTTCTTCCTGATAAGACATATCAGACCAGTCATAACCCCATCCTGTCGGCAGTACTTCAGCAGCGACCTCCTTCAAAGCATTCAGACATTCTCCTGAAGAATATCCCGCTCCCGGTGTTCCTGTCAGCTGAGCACTTCTGTAAAGATTAAACCTGTTCGTGAAGTCGGGACCTGTTACATTTTTAATTGACACGATAGAACTTAGCGGCACCATCTCTCCCTTATTATTCTTCACGAAGAACTGCCCGAAATCATTCAAAGCATCTCTGTACTCCCCTTCTGAAGAAAGGTAAACACGATAGACCCTTCCAAACTTGTTAAAGTCGTTAATGTAACTCGAGCCAAGAAAAGTGCCGAGCGTCTGATTAACAGAGCTTATATCAATCCCCTGTTTCATTACTTTATCGAGATTAATATCGGCATATATCTGCGGAACGTTAGAACGGTAGAACGATGTAATTGAACCAATCTCAGGTCTCTGTTTTGCCGCAGCCATAAACTTCTGCGTCATTATAAACAGTTCTTCAGGAGTGTTTCCGCTCTTATCCTGAAGCATGAAAGAAAATCCCGAGCCTGACCCGAGTCCCTGAATTGCAGGCGGCCCGAATACGAAAGCCACTGCTTCGGGAATCTCTTCGGCAAGCCTTTTATTTAGCATCTCGATAGTTTCAAATGAACTCTCCCCTTCACCTTTTCTTTCGCTCCATGGCTTCATCGCAATAAAGAACCCGCCTACATTACTGCCCGTAACACCTGATATAAAATTGTAACCTACTACAGTTGTATAGTTATCAATGGTTTTTGTTTCTGAAAAAATCTTTTCAACTTTTTTGCAGACTTCATCAGACCTCTGAATAGAACTCGCATCTGGAAGAATCACGCTTGCCATAAAGTATCCGTTATCTTCTTCAGGTACAAACCCCGATGGCACGGCTTTGAATAAAACAAGAAGCAGTACAATTATAACACCTATGAATGAAACAGAGCGTATAGTTTTTCTTACGAGTATTCCAGTAAGCGACATGTACCCGTTCGTAAAACTGCCGAATCTTTTGTTAAACCATACATAGAATTTATCAAGCGGAGATTTTTTCCCTCCTTTGGGTTTCAAAAGCAGTGCAGCAAGCGCGGGACTGAGAGTCAAAGCATTAAACGCAGAGAATAGCACCGAGATAGCTATAGTTACCGCAAACTGCTGGTAGAGACTTCCCGTTATACCGCCCATAAAAGCAACAGGAATAAATACCGCCGCAAGTATTAGTGCAATTGCGATTACCGGACTCGTTACTTCTGACATGGCTTTTATTGTTGCCTCTTTAGGCAAAAGTCCCTGCTCTATGTGGTGCATTACTGCCTCAACGACAACGATAGCGTCGTCAACAACTATACCGATTGCCAGTACCATACCGAGCAGAGAAAGAGTATTTATTGAAAATCCGAGAAGCGGAAACATGATAAAAGTCGCAATGAGCGAAACCGGCACTGTGATGAGCGGAATAAGTGTTGCTCTCCAGTTCTGCAGGAATATAAACACAACAAGTATAACCAAGAGCACTGCCTCAAAAAGCGTATGAATAATCTCTGTTATGCTTTCTTCAACGGGCAGAGTTGTATCGAGCGATATATCATATTCTATACCTTGAGGAAAAATCTTCGAAGCATCTTCCACAACTTTCTTAACATCTTCGGCAACCTTTAACGCATTCGAGCCGGGAAGCTGATACACCGCAATAACTGCAGCCGTGCTTCCGTTGTTTCTGCCCTGAATGCCATAAAATAAAGTACCGAGCTCAATTCGTGCAATATCTTTCAGGAAAAGCTGTGAGCCGTCAGGATTGGTTTTTATAACTATATTGCCAAATTCCTGTTCGTTCAGGAGTCTTCCTTTAGTTCTTACTGTATAAGTAAAATCCGTCCCCGGAGGAGAAGGAGCCGCACCAATCTGCCCTGCGGGCGAAATCACATTCTGTTCCTGAATAGCATTCGCAATATCAGGAATGGTAATACCCATCTTTCCGAGCATGTCTGGCTTAAGCCATATTCTCATCGAATAGTCACTTCCGCCGAACACACGTACATCACCCACACCGTTCGTACGGCTGAGTTCGTCAATTATATTGATAGAAGCATAGTTTGAAAGAAAAGCATTATCATAAGTCCCGTCTTTTGAAGTCACTGAAAAAAGCATAAGCGGAAATACAAGCGACTTCTTAACAGTAACACCGTACTGTTTTACGGAATTCGGAAGGAATGAAGTTGCCTGCGAAACACGGTTCTGTGTCAATACGTTTGAATTATCGAGGTCAGAGCCGACATCAAAAGTAACCTGCAATGTCATTGAACCATCACTCGCATTTATCGACTTCATATATATCATATTCTCCACACCGTTTATCTGTTGTTCGAGAGGAGTGGCAACAGACTGTTCAATATCAACCGAAGAAGCACCCGTATAAGAAGTGGAAACGTTAATATTTGGTGGTACAATGTCAGGATACTGTGAAATAGGCAGACTTCTCATGACAATCACACCCACAAGCACAAGCACTATGGAAATTACCATAGCGACAATCGGCCGGTTAATGAAAAATTTTGACATTATTTTAGCCCTTCCTTTATGATTAAAGAATCGAGCCCTGCACTCTCATCAACCGGTTTTACAGGAATACCGGGTTTCACTTTCAAAATTCCTTCAGAAATAACCTTTTCATTTGCTTTTATACCCGATTCAATAACAGCCAGCTGTCCAATCTTTGTAATAACTTTCAGTGTTCTTATTTCTGTTAATCCCTGTGCATTCACAACATAAGCCTGACTCAAACCCTGCAAATCGAATATACATTTTGTCGGAATAACTACTGCATTCTTCAGCACGTTTACAATGGTCCTTATTTTTGCATACTGCCCGGGTCTTATTACTTTTTCAGGGTTCGGGAAAGTCCCTTGCAGCATCAGCGTTCCCGTGGATGGGTCAATCTGTCTTTGCAGAACATTAATCGAGCCTGTATAATTATAAGTTGAACCGTCAGCGAGAATCATTTCAAGAATTGATTTCGATTCTTCCCTGCTGATACTCGGATTCTTTGTTTTTTCCATGTATCTTTTTACGAGTGCAAGATATTCCTGCTCGCTGATTGAAAACCTTACAAGTATAGGGTCAACGTTTGATACCGTATTCAGCGGTCCTGTCGTAAGTTTGCTGACGTAGTCTCCAATTTTGAAATTCGTGATTCCTATTATACCTGAAATCGGTGCTGTAATGCTTGCATAACCGAGATTAATCTTAGCAAGTTTCAATGATGCCTCAGCGGATTCTACATCTCCAAGCCGTGCGTCTCTCGTAGCCACCGCTATTTCAAGCTGTCTGGCACTCACAGCTCCTTTTTCAGCAAGAGGCGTGTACCTTAAAACATCTGATTCAGCCTGTACGAGCATAGTTCTTGCTGCAGTAAGGCTTCCTTCTGCTTCAGCTACTCTTTGCCGCAGGTCAGGAGTATCGATTATGTACAACAGTGCACCCTGCGAAACCTGTGTTCCTTCAGTAAAATATACACCCGATATAAAACCGTCAACTCGTGCCCGCACTTCAATATCCTCAGCGCCGAGAGTTTGTCCGACCCATTCATGTCTAACGGGAACATCTTTCTCTATGGATGTTATGAATTTAATTTCCGGCGGTGCCGGTGCGTTAACTTCTTTTTTTCCGCATGAAGATAATAGAAGAGATGTTAACAACAAAAGAAAAAGAGTAATCCTTGAAATCATTTTTGCTCCTAAGATAGTTTAATAGGGAAATAACATTGTTATATAAAATTATGGAAAAAAAGAACATAATTCAATTGTATAAAATATCATAAACGGTTTATAAATTTTCCTCCTTCTGCTTCTTTCTAGGTTGGAGTGATATCAGCCTTGCAATCAGCACTGCGGGATAAAGCTGTCCTATAACAGCCTCGAGGTTGCTCAGGGAGCGGACTACCGGATGTATCGGTATAATATCCCCGTATCCCACTGTAGTAATCGTAATAAAACTAAAATGATTGAGGCTTGCTATATTTATGTTTGGAACGTTAAAAATACCGACGCCATAAATTAAGCTCATCATCAGATAGACTGCCGTAAATACATTTGCAGTCAGCAGAAATCCCGCAACTGCGCCCCCCAGTCTTTCCATCGTAAAGACACCGCCTTTATAGACTTTCATTAAAATCAGAACTAGCAGAATAAGAAAGAATATTGCCTGCAATGAAGCGTCAATAATATCCAGCCAGTGGATACTGTGATCTCTGTTAAACAGCCAGACGACAAAAGCAATTACAGAGAACGCAGAAACGAGAAATTTAAACACCTTGTTTTCGGACAGAGCCGCCGCACCTGATACAATAACAAGAAGATAAAGTGTTTTTTCTAAAATTGTACCGGAATCAAAGTTGTCCGAAAAGGGGATTATCACAAAGTTCAGCAGGATAATTGAGACGAAGAAAATCGTCAGGCTGAATTCGGACTCCCAGAAGTTAACAAATCTTTTTAAGATTTTATTCATAATATAATACTACTTTTGTTTCGATGACCTTCTTGCGAGAACTTTCATAGTCGACTCAGTGCGGAATTCCCTAAGCGCATCCCCCGCTATCCATCTTGCAGACTTCGAGTCAAGCATTTTTATTTCTTCCGCGCAGGCTTTTGCTTTCTCATAAAGCTCATAATCCCTCTTACCAATCTGCCGCAGTGCCCAGTTTACAGCCTTCTTCACGAAGTTCCTTCCGTCGCCTGCTTCTTCTTTAATTCTTCTCAGAAACAAATCAAAATCCCGCGTTGTAAGAGATTTATCGTGAACTGCCATAACAGCCATCATCACAAACCCTGCACGCTTTTCAAACTCTTCTTTCCTGAAAGACCATTCGAGTGTTTTTTCAAGCGCAAACTCCGTCTTCCTGAAAAGATTACTGCAGAGACCGTCGCATATATCCCACGATTTAACGTCCTTCAGCCATTTTTCCATTTGCTTCTTCGTAACCTTAGCGGGGTCGTCAATAAGAAATGCAACAATTCTCGCCTCATGAATTCCTTTACTCCAGAGTTCAAGAGCAAGTTCGTGATTATTCCTGTATTGTTTAGCAAGTTTTCTGAGGAAAGGAATACTGCATCCGAAAGCTTCTTCGAAACGTATGCCGAAACGCTGCATACCTGCAAGGTTTGCGGGATTGCCGTTAGATTTAATATGACTAAGGATAATTTTCAGCTCACTATTCATATAAACTCAAAACCGTTTTTCTCTTTAAATAATAAAAATTCTTAAAATTTAATCTCTTTTTTGCGTTCGAGTCAAATATTCTTTGTTCTCTTTGCGACCTTTGTTCTTCTCTGCGCCCTTTGCGGTAAAATTTTCTAGTTCTTATTGTGCTTCATGTTTTCTCTGTGAATTCTATGTCCATCTCTGTGCTTCTCTGTGCGCTCTGTGGTAAAATCTTTTCTTTGTTTGTAGCTCTGTGGTAAAATCTTTTCTTTAAGTAAAATAGTAAATTCAAAATGCAAATTCTTTGACTTAATTCAATACGCTTTTTACGTAAAACTTATTATATTATCGCAACTAAACTTTTTCAATGGCGAAAGTAAAATACACAAGGGAGTTCTGGGTTGCCAACACAGTTGAACTGTTTGAACGGGCGGCATATTACGGATTTTTTATTGCTATAACGCTGTACCTTACGACTGTAGTTGGATACGACGATATCTGGGCAGCATGGATAGGCGGCGTATTTTCAGCGGGACTTTATTTCCTACCTCCTTTTGCGGGAGCTTATGCGGATAAAATAGGATTCCGAAAATCAATACTGCTTGCATTTGCTTTATTAACGATAGGGTACACGGCACTCGGACTTTTTCCATTCAAAGCTATGGTACTTCCTGCGCTTGCTGTTGTTATGTTCGGAGGCTCGTTCATAAAATCTGTAATCACAGGAACGATAGCAAAAACAACGACTGAAGCAAACCGTGCAAAAGGATTCTCGATATTTTACGGAATGGTGAACGTCGGCGCATTTCTCGGAAAGACATTCGCATATCCGCTGAGGATTGAACTCGGGCTTGTGTATGTGAATCTCTACGCGGGACTTATGACATTCATTGCACTCATCGTAGTATATCTGCTCTACAAAAATGCTGATTTAGTCGGCGAGGGAAAGAAGTTAAAAGAAGTCTGGGACAGCTTTGTAAGAATAGTTGCAAACAAAAGGTTAATAGTATTAATACTCATAGTAACGGGATTCTGGATAATTCAGCATCAGCTTTACGCAACGATGCCAAAGTACATACTGAGAACAGTTGGAGCGTCGGCATCGCCCGAATGGATAGCAAACATGAATCCGTTCGTGGTGGTTGTGTCAGTTTATTTCATCACCAACCTTATGAGGAAAGTGAAAGCGGTATATTCAATGTCTGTGGGTATGTTCCTGATGCCCGTCTCCGCTCTCGCGATGGCGTCGAGCTATCTGCTGGAATCTTTCACGGGAACGTCTGTGTCAATCTTTGGACTATTCACAGCACATCCGATAACCGTGATGTTAATCGTAGGAATTGTTTTTCAGGGACTTGCCGAATGTTTCATCTCACCGCGATACCTTGAATATTTTTCATTGCAAGCGCCAAAAGGAGAAGAGGGATTATACCTCGGCTTCTCGCATCTGCATTCATTCCTTTCATCACTGCTTGGATTCGGTATATCAGGATACTTGCTGACTGCATACTGTCCCGACCCGTCAACAGTGGCACCCGAGCTATTGCCGACGGCATACGACAAAGCATATTACATCTGGTTTTACTTCGCTGCAATCGGAGTAGTGGCAGCATTTGCATTATTGATATACGGTAAAATCACAGACACATTCGATAAGAGGAAGAAAAACCTCACAGAAAAAGACGTACTGGAATCGGTAGAAAAGGAATTGCTTTAAGAGTCCCGATAAAAAGAATCGGGATGCAAAGACTTCCAGCATGAGGTAAGAATACAATTGCCGTTGACTTTAGTCAACGGATGAAGAATGAGACATAAATATTGGCTTAAGCCTAATTAATATTTTGTATCGGGCTAAAGCCAATTCTTAATAATTCTATCCTATCCGTCACCTAAAGGTGACGGCAATTAAGGAGACGGCAATTAAGGTGACGGCAATTAAGGAGAGCAGCAAGCAAGATGCTTGCCCTACTCTAAAAGCAAATCTCTTAATGTAACTCAAGCTTCCAGCTTGAGAAAGAACAACAAATGCAAGGGTTAGATCCCCGCCAAACACACGCGGGGATGACACCTCATGTATAATTATTTTACATATGACAAGCACATTTTCGTTTTCTTGTAAATGACATCTTTTATTTCAACTGATGATTGAGATACTGCTCCTTTTCTCAAGAATGTCTTCCTGTGCTATGGATTTATACTTTGTATTTATACCCACGAATGATTCTGTGTTTGAGAACGAGATGATGTTTTCGCACATAAGTCCGAGGTTGTTTTTATTTTCATACAAGTCGAGTTCGAAATTATATGCGTAGGTATATATATAATACTTCTTGCAGCAATAAACATATTCATTGAAATCCGGCGGAAGGAGCACGGTAAAATAATGCTTCTTCCCGGGTCTGAACTTCACGGGAAGCGATACCAGTTTCATGACATTGTATGGTTTAAAAATATTGTGAGGTTCCGGAAAAACAAACAGCATGACCAGACGCACATATTCCGTTTCGATTAACTCTATGCGTTTTCCGTTGACATAGTGTTCAGTCTTAATTATCCCGCTGTAAGCTTCATTTGGAATAATTCTGCATGTTTCAATTTCGAGGTATTCTTTCCTATCGTGAATTTTCTTAACTGAAAGATCATAATCCTCAAAAGGAGTAAGTACAGGAAAGAAATCATCAATGTCTTTATCGAACTCATTCTTATTAAAGTCGAAGAAAATTTCCTTTGCCGTGAGTTCATTTTCGGATAAGTTAAAATTATCCCAAACGATTTCAGAGCTTTCATCGCTGACGACTGCGTCTGCGAGCACATGTTTTATTTTTTCTGCTTTCATTGATTTAATTATTTAATGTTTATAAAAGATAATGTTTCAGTATGGTCGAGATAATATTTATTTTTATCGAGTATAGCAAACGATACAAAGTAAGTATGATTATCATACAAGGAATGACGGCAGATATCCTCGTCCGTAAGACAGTCACCCGTGTCCGTGCATTCATTAAGATTAATGTAGAAATCAAAAGTACCGTTTTTCGATATGAGAATCTCTTTTGAATTAAGGTTAAGAAAATAACTTTCAGGGAAATCATCATTCTGAGGCTCGGTACAATAAATCACCACTGACATTTGCGCATACATTGGGGATTTATCTCCAGAATCAGAGAAGTAATCTGTTTTTACTGATGCTGTAATTCTGCCGTTTTCGATATGCACCGAATCTTCTCCCAGACTGTACGAATAGGCAGGATAAATATAAGCATAATTGGAAATCTTATTTCCACGCGCCATATTGTAAGCATTGCTAAAGATTACATTATAAACTGTTTGATTTTTCCTTACGTGCTTTCTCCATGCATCTTCAGCATGAGCCGCTTTACGCAGACTGCATGCGAGTTTAGACGCAAATTTAAAATCTTTACGAGTTGTTTTCTGACTTTCAGTTACTTTTCCTGAAAAGCGCGGAAGCGAAGATACGTATGTTTTACCGTTACGTGTTCTATAGACAACGTCGTTGAGTTTACCTGAGATTGTCATACCGGGAAAATTAAATTTTGCTAGTGCCATTTTTTTAGTATTTAGTAGTTAGAATTTAGTAGTTAGTTTCGTGACACGTGATTCGTAACGCGTGACATGTGTTTCGCAACTTGTGATTCGTGACTCGTGATTCGTAATGCTTGATTCAAAATTATAAAGAGTATTTAAAAGCAGGGGGAGGGCGACTCCCCCTGTGATAACGGATGCCGGTGAACAGGGCTCGGGTGAGGATAAACACTGCACTGATTCAGATTTCGAGAACTGATAAAAGTTTGGCTGCATGATATCCATGACCTCTGCCGATATTCTGCATTTTGTTTTCATATTCAGTCGACTGAAAGGTTTCATCTGCTTAAGCTGTTAATTCTTCGGAATAATGGATAGCCTTACCATCCGCATCAAGAGTAACCAGGGCGAGAAAAGTAAGGTGTGTATCATAAGCCTCGTAAATTGCCTGTTCAAAGTCTTTAAACTCAATCGTAAAACTCAAAGGATTCGCAAGATTGAGAATTACGTTTGAGGACATGACCGGAGCAAAAATTATACCAGGACTGTCAACGATTGACGGGTCAGTGCATTTGAGAACTGCGCAGAGCTGAATAAACTTCTCAACGTTAGTATCAATGCTGCTGTCCGTGCCAATTGGGTCAATCGATAAATTGATAGACGTTTCGTCAACAGTCAAGTCTGTGCTTGTGATTCCGAATCCGTAGAACCTTGGAACAATCAAGGCAGTACTCAAAACATCACTCGTGGTAACGTTAGAATAGTTTGTCTTGAAAATACCATTAAATGGCGACATATTGTCAGGGGTGGCAATATCCCAAACGGTCTTCAAAGCAGGAATCGAATTCACTGACTTAGCAAACCTTGTAATAACGCCGAATTTCTTTCTGACATTTATGACGTTTACAGAAGGAGTCTTACCGCTGCTATGTGGAAGCTGAGCCACGTATGACTTTCCCCTTCTGTTTTTGAATACCTGAGGACCTAATGCCCCCTGTATTACTCCGAGATGTTGATCACGCACGTATGCCATGATTTATAACCTTTCAATTTTTTATTATACTTTTAATTAATAAACTTACACGAATAACGTCGTGCCGTTCGGAATAGCAGAACCGCACGGGGGGACTTTTGCCTGTAAAGCGAGGTAGTTCACCCCACCTTTTCCTCTTTGAAAAAAACAAAGCCCGTACATTTCCCCAAATACTTAAAACTATGTACGTCAGGAATACATGAGACATATACAAGAAGTACACTTTGCATATAGAATCAGTACACTTTATACAGGGAATGAACAGACTTTCAACAGGCATTGAGTACACTTTTTTTACTTTCTTCTCAAAAAGCGGTATGCAAACTACAAGGAAATTAACAAAATCTGAAATATGTGAAGTCGGCTTTGTCATCTTGCTTTCATCCCTGCTTTAGGTTTTGATAACTTATATTTCTCTGTCTTTTTCAGAACCTTGCGGCTCTTTATGTAAGAATTTAGCTGTACCTTCGAAAAGTAAATCATCTTGCCGTTCGGTTTGTAATATTCTATTTTTCTAAAAGATGTCAGTTTGTATAAAGTTGATTCGGATACGCATAAATATTTGCAGGCATCTGAGAATGTTAATATATTTTCTGATTCCTGCAATCTTAGTAATATCTCATCAAGTTTTTCTTCTATCTTATTATTTTTGTTTATTTTCATTTTTCTGTTTCCATTTAAAAGTTTTAATAAATAAAAAGGGCGAAACCGGAAAGCATTTCTGCTTACCAATTTCGCCCTTGGTTTTCCCACTAGCGATTCTTAAGTGTTTTTAAAGAACTGTCTTAACTTTCTAATTTCAAATTAAGAATATTAAATCTTTTTAAAAAGACCTATGTAGTCAGTTACCTTTAGCATCTTTGCATTTGTTTGCATTTGTTTTCAAAAGTGTAATCATTTGTTCATCAGCTTCATCAGTTCTTCTTATTCCCACCAAAATTATATGTAGGTGTTGGTTTAATAGTAACAACTTTGCTATTGTTAATACCTATTGAAACCTCACCGTATCCTGGTGATTTCTTCAATTCGTGAACTACATGTAATAAAAAGTCGTCAACCTCTTTCTCGCTCATTTTATTCATGTTTTTAAATTCTAAAGTATTCATAAAATTAATTTATTGTTTAACTTTAATATATCAAAATTAATATATCAATTAATCGGAGGTAACTTAAGAAATCAAATCCTAAGTACTTCAATGCTCCTGAACACTTTTATTTTCATATTTATGAATTGTCTGGTTCTAGCTCTGTCTCTTATGGATATCGTAAACTGTTTTATAAATATTGTATCGCTCTTTGCGACAGACCAGTTAAACCACAACTTTTCCTTTACTATTATCATTTATATTTTCTCACTTTCTAAATGTAACTTAATATCTATTCGATATTGAATTACAGATTCTTTTCCAAAGAACTTTTATTCGATTGCAAGTTACGAGAATTAATTTTTAAATCAAACATCCATTTTTAAGATTTTTGCAAATATACCGCTTGACAATTAAAATATTTTTACTTGTCTAAAAATTTGCTAAAAAATTTCCCGTAAATCATTAAGTTTTGTTTTTTAGGGTTTGAAATAAAAAAATCAATGACTTGTGAGGCTTCTTTAACTGCTATATTGCATCCGTGGATGTGAGGTTTTATTTCGTTAGTATTTATTCTGTTATTGAATATTTTTATTGTAGCAGTTAAATTACAATACCTCTATATAATAATACTTTTCTAAGGTCAGGGTTGATAGTATTGATGTGCAAACATCAATAAAGATATTAGCAAATGCTGCTGAAAATGAAATTGATAATTATTTATTATGAACTTTGCGAGAAAAGATATTAATATCGTTCAATATCGACATTTTGTCTTTCTGTGAATCGCGATAATTAGGAGAAAAGGTAATTTAAAAAAGAATAAGATGAATAAATTGATTGTAATCAATTTGATATTATAAACAATAACCCCGATATTACTATCGGGGCTACTGAAAAGTTCTCACAACGGAATAATCCTTATTGTGGTTGCTTTCAAAATTTTGTTGTATTAAACTAATAATAATTTAAACTAAATAAAATATAATTCTTTATGAAAAAAATTCTTGGTTTAGATATAGGTACTAATTCCATAGGTTGGGCTTTGATAACCGAAAAAGATAGTTTGTTGCATAATATTGATGCCATCGGAAGCAGAATTATACCAGAGAAGGATGAGCACAGAGATTTTGAAAAAGGGCGGACTATTACTAAAAATGCAACGAGAAGACAAAAAAGAGGTATGAGAAGATTAAATGATAGATTTAAACAGAGAAGAAATAATTTAATTAAACTTTGTTTTAAATTAGGAATTATACCTACAGGGCTTGAACCTCTTTTTAATAAAGCTGAATTTATTGGAAATAAAATATTATTGCCACAAGGTTCATTTCAAAATGGTGATAAACAGTATTCACCTTATGAAATATATCTTCTAAGAAGTAAAGCATTAAAAGAGAAGGTAAGTTTAGAGGATTTGTTTCGAATAATATATCATCTTAATCAACGAAGAGGATTCAAAAGCAATAAGAAAGCAAAGAATGAAGATTTAAACACTGTTGAAAAGAAAGATGATATTAAAACAGAGGAACACGATATCACTATTGAGAATGTGAAAATAATTTCAGTTGAGATTACTGGTAATCTAAAAGGGAGAACAAAGAAAGACGAATATTTAATTATATTGGAAGACGGAAGGAAGGCGAACACTGACAAATATATTTTTAAGAAGTACTGTGGAGAAAACATTATTCTAGAAATTAAGAAAGATTTCCTCAAAACTACAAAAGAGACTAAATATACTTTTTCATTTCCAAATAACTGGCAAAAAGGTAGAAAGGAACTAAACGATGCAATAGCCAATTCAGGTGGTTTTCCTGGAGAATATTTCTATGAAGAATATTTAAAAGCAAAAAACGAAAATAAATTATACAATTTTAAAGTTCGAGAAAATGTAGTTAATAGAGAGCTATATGAAAATGAATTTCAAGCTATCTGGGAAAAGCAAAAGGAATTATGGCTTATAGAGGGCATTGATATTGACAATCTTTTGAGAAAGAATGAAGCTTTTGAATCAATTATTCCAAAGAATAACTTCAATGAAAGAAAAATCTGGTCTCAAAAAGGCCTTGGTGAATTTGTTAGAAAGTATATTATTTATTATCAAAGAGATTTAAAATCCCAAATCAAAACCATAAGCGATTGCCAATTTGAAGAAAAATATGTTGAAATTCTTGATAAAGAAACTGGAGAATCAAATAAGATAAGGAATGGACCTAAAACATGCCCCAAAAGTCATCCCGATTTTCAGGAGTTTAGAATATGGCAGCAAATTCACAACCTTATTATTTTTAATGAAAACGAAGAATCAATAGAAATTGGCGATGATTTGAAGGTAATTCTATTTGATTATCTAAATAAAAGAGAAGAAGCAGACAAAAAGGATATAGATAAAGAAATCAAGAAACATATTAGTAATTTTTCATATTCTAATATTGCAGAAAAAACAAAATGGACAGGAAATAGGACTAAAAGTTTATACAGGAAAATATTCAAAAGATTTAATTACGATGGATCTTCAATATTTGATACGAAAGAATTGTATTTAAGATTGTGGCATTTGATATACTCAGTGGGAGATGAAAAAGGAATAAGAAATGGGATACTTAATATTAACTCATTACTACGAAAACAATTCAGTGAAGAGAATATAATTCCAGAAGAATTAGTCATAGAACTAATTAAAATAGATTATTCTGAAACCCAATATGCATCTTTAAGTTTGAAAGCTATAAATAATTTACTACCATTAATGCGTTGTGGTTATTTATATAATGAAGATAATTTAACATCAAAAGTTAAACAAAGGATTGCTGATTTCTTAGATGACCAAATAAACGATGATTTCGACCCAAAAACATTAAAAGCGATAAAGACTAAGATTAATATTTCAGAATTTAAAAGTCTTTCTTATTATGAAGCAGCATCTCTTATTTATGGAAAACATTCTGCTAAACAATTAGACAAGTATGAAAGTCCGGACGAAATAGTTCCTGTTCCACGGCATTCATTAAGAAATCCTGTTGTAGAACAAATTGTGAATGAGACTTTAATGTTAGTAAAAGATGTTTGGAGAAAATATCCCGAATTAAAAGATGGTGAAATTAAAATTGAATTAGCCAGAGAATTAAAAAGTAGCAAAGAAGAAAGAGAAAAAATATATAATTCGCAAAATAGTAATAAAGAAGCGAACAAAAGAATTATTAATGAGATAAAAGAAATTAAAGGAATAAATTATAACCCATCCCTTTCAGATATTGAGAAAATCAAGCTTTGGAACGAACAAGGCAAACGGTCACCTTATACCGGTGATTTTATACAATTAAGTGATATTCTTACAGAAAGTATTGAGATTGATCATATTATACCCAGATCAAGATTTTACAACGATGGTTTAATTAATAAAGTCGTTTGTGAAAGTCATATTAATTCTGATAAAAGCAATATGACTGCATTTGAATATATGAATACAGGAACAATGCACAATAAATTAAGCTATGAAGATTTCATTCATTCTATACGTTTGTATCCTCAGAACAAGAGAAGAATGTTAACATTAAAAGAAATACCTGATGATTTTATTGAAAGACAATTAAAAGAGACACAATATATAGCAAAAAGAATAAAAGAAGAACTTGGTAAAATTGTTGGGACTATTAATGTTAAATCTACATCAGGACATGTTACAAATTACTTAAAAGAACAGTGGGGAGTGTCAGAATTAATGCGTCGACTAATAAAACCGAGATTTCAACGATTAGAAGATAAATTTTCGGTTAAATTAGTTGAAGAATCTAATATAATTGGGAGAAACGGCAAACCTACCGGAAAAAAGAAAACAATTATAAAGGGATTCTCTAAGAGATATGACCATCGCCATCATGCGCTAGATGCATTGATTATTGCATGCACTAGACAAGGGATTATTCAACAATTAAATCTTCTAAATCAAATTTCTACTGGAAAAAGAAAGATAATTGAAGATACATTAAACGAAAGTTATAGAAAATTTATACCGCCTACAGGAAAGCAAGATAAAGGTGCTGAATATTTTTATTCATTAGCTGAAACTGCAATGAATAAAGTAATTGTTTCATATAAAAACAAAAAAAGGCTTGTTTCAAAAGGGATTAATTGGTATAAGAAATTTTATTTAGAAAAAAATAGAATTGTAAAATTAAAACAGGATGAAACAGATGGTAAACAAAGAAATTGGGCAATTAAAGGGCGATTACATTTAGAAACAAACTATGGAGTTTATGATTTCAATAATATTCAGAGACACATATCAAAATGCAAACTTAGTAAGCTAACCGAAAATAAAATTTCAAATATTGCAGATAACAAATTACAGAATGATATCCAAAAACATATTAATAAACCTGAATATGAGGGCAATATTAATAACGCTTTTAATCCCGAAGGTCTTGTTGATTTTAATAAAGAAAGGACGATACCTATTTATTCTGTTAGAGTATTAGAAGATGGTATTATTGGAAAAGTTCAAGGGAAGACACCGTTATATAATATTAAGAGAAAGCTTGAAGTAGAAAAAGGTAGTAACTTTTGTGTTACTTTTTATGAGCATCCTGAAACAAAAGAAAGAAAATTTGATGTTGTTTCATTCTTTGACGCTGTACTATTAAAAACAAACGGGGAAAATCCATTTCAAACTGAAAAAGGAGTAGAATATCAAAAAGAAGGTTATAAATTGTTATTCACTTTATCCCATAATGATTTAGTTTATGTACCACCCAAAAACGTGGAGTTATCAAATATTGATTTTGATTATCTAAATGTTTTTGATAAAATATTTCGAGTTGTTAAGTTTTCAGATTCAGATTTCTATTTCCAACCACACAATTATGCTAAAGAAATAACTATTCACGAGGGTAAAGCAAAGGACTCAAAGGAATACAAAGGAGAGTTTAACAAAGGAACCAATGGGAGTATATATTGCAATGAAAACAAGAATAAAATAAAGGATACATGTATAAAAGTTTTTGTAAATCGTTTAGGTGATATTCGACCATTCAGTTTATGATTAAGAAAACTCTATATTTTAGTAATCCTTGTTATTTGTTTTCACAAGACGAACAGTTGAAGATTAAGAGACAGAATCCTGAAAAAGGTATTGAAGAAACTATTTCTCAGCCGATTGAAGATATTGGAGTTGTTATTATAGACCATCACGGAGTTACAATTTCTCAATATCTTATATCAAAACTTATTGAAAACAATGTTGCTGTTGTTTTGTGTAACGAAAAACACATGCCAACTTCAATGCTTTTAAATCTTGACGGGAATTCAGTTCAGTCCGAAAGATTTAAAGAACAAATAACTGCTAAAAAACCACTTATAAAAAATCTCTGGCAGCAAACTGTTTCAGCTAAAATTTATAATCAGGCATCTTTACTGAAAAAGAATGGATTGAACTCGGCTAATATGTTTGCGTGGGTAAATGAAGTAAAATCAAACGACAGCAAGAATCTTGAGGCAAGGGCTTCTGCATACTACTGGAAGAGGCTCTTTCCTAAAGAAATTGATTTTACAAGAGACAGATTCGGACTTCCGCCTAATAATTTATTGAATTATGGATATGCTATTTTAAGAGCAATTGTTGCGAGAGGTCTTGTTGCATCGGGATTATTGCCAACTCTTGGAATTCATCACAAGAATAAGTATAATGCTTACTGTCTTGCTGATGACATAATGGAGCCGTACAGACCGTTTGTTGATGAAGTTGTCTTGAATATAGTAAAAACCGAAGTTGATTATTCGGAAGTAACTATAGAAATTAAAAAGATGCTATTATCTATTCCGACATTGGATATTCACTTTGAAAAAGAGAAAAGTCCTTTGATGGTTGGTCTGCAAAGGACGACAGCATCACTTGCGAAGTGTTTCATGGGCGAAGAGAAAAGAATTGTATATCCCTGTTTAAATTAATGAGACTAAACGAGTATAGAATTTTGTGGGTAATGGTATTTTTTGATTTGCCGACTGATACAGAAAAAGACAGGAAAAACTATACTAAATTCCGAAAAGGAATAATGAAGGATGGTTTTGACATGTTTCAGTTTTCCATTTATACACGCCATTGTTCAAGTTATGAAAATTCACAAGTGCATATTAAAAGAGTGAAAAGCGTTTTGCCTCCAAGAGGAGATGTGGGAATTATGACAATTACAGACAAGCAATTCGGCATGATGGAAATTTTTCACGGCAAAACTCAAGCAGAAGTGAAACCGCCACCTCAACAGCTCGAACTATTTTAAGTAATAAAAAACGGGTTATACTAAGTATAACCCGTTAATTTCTGACGATTTTTTGCAAACCTAAATCTTCATAAGTCATTTGTATTTAAGTATGTTAACGAATATGTATTCTATGCAAAATTCGTCAAACAAACTTTTGAAAGCAAACCACAACTCGATAGACTGTTTGAGTTCATCGGCTGAAATTCTATGCAAAATTCGTCAAACAAACTTTTGAAAGCAAACCACAACATATTAATAATTCACAAGCTAAAAGAAAGCATTCTATGCAAAATTCGTCAAACAAACTTTTGAAAGCAAACCACAACACGATTTCTACGCGAGGTATATGTTCTAAATTCTATGCAAAATTCGTCAAACAAACTTTTGAAAGCAAACCACAACTGATGTTCACCAATGTACCCTCGCTGTTCATTCTATGCAAAATTCGTCAAACAAACTTTTGAAAGCAAACCACAACCGTGTTACTAACGACGACACCGGGCATCAGATTCTATGCAAAATTCGTCAAACAAACTTTTGAAAGCAAACCACAACTTGACGAGAACAGTAGATTGTTTAATAAAATTCTATGCAAAATTCGTCAAACAAACTTTTGAAAGCAAACCACAACAGAATGCTGCTTTTCACGGGAACGCCGGAGATTCTATGCAAAATTCGTCAAACAAACTTTTGAAAGCAAACCACAACCAGTTATCTCATTTACTCGTCCCATCATACATTCTATGCAAAATTCGTCAAACAAACTTTTGAAAGCAAACCACAAC
>Ga0172380_10001268_pt1 | contig 43922 bp, 43 predicted proteins | sample Leawe162metaG_FD_119747 | JGI IMG/M metagenome (GOLD analysis project Ga0172380, IMG submission 119747) | Leachate microbial communities from a municipal landfill in Southern Ontario, Canada - Leachate well 162 metaG | ecosystem: Engineered > Solid waste > Landfill > Unclassified | place...
CCCCGTCTCACCATCAACAACAGCTTCTGGAATACCACCATGCCGGGTGGCGACCACTGGTAACCCAAAACTAGCGGCCTCTAGATAAACGATGCCAAAACCTTCAACCGCCCCGTTCACCGTTCGTGGGGTCAAGCAGAAAATTGTCGCTTGGCGCATAAGATTGGCAACTGAAGCATCTGGCAGTAACCCACGAAATTGTACCTGCGGCTTTGTACCAACCAACGACTCAAGACGTTGTCGCTCCGGTCCGTCACCGACAATCTGTAGTTCCACACGTGGAAAAAAATGCCAAACAGTTTCCATAGCAGTCAGTAGCGTGTCAAAACCTTTGCGTTTAACGAGTCGCCCAACAGAAAGAATCATTTGCTTTTGTGATTGCGCTGCAGTGCTGTCCCCATATGCCGCTGGAATTGGATACAGCACTTGCACAGGCAACTCAGGAATATCAAGTCGTCCAACGGCTGTCGCCACATACGCGTTCGCTGCTACGACGCGTGCCGCTCGACGGCATATCTGCCGTATCATCCATCGCCGACGCGGTATGGAAGTCGCTGCGGTAATGTCCATGCCATGCACGAGTACGGTGTATCGAATCGTACGTACATACGAAAGAAGCCATACCGGTATGCCGAGTGGTAACACTTGACCAACTAAAATCTCACGTCCTGGTCTCCACCACCGAATAAGAACAAAAAAAGTAGCCAGCCAATGCGGCCACAGATAACGGAACAAAAGCTTACTGCCAGTCGGGTGCAGAGTACTTCGATCCACGAGAACGGTAATGCTATCCTTCAGCGTTGCGGCTAGTGCTCCATACATTCGGGCCACGCCGCCAATCTGAGGTGGATGCTCTAGGGTAAGGAGCAAATATCGAGACATATTACGCCTCTACGACAGGACGACGGAGATAGCCACTGACCCGTCTGATTTCACCCATAGATACCTCACGAGACAGTAAAACAACGGCACCGTACACGAGGACACCGATACTAATTTGCATACTTAACGGTGCACCATAAAGACCAAGGAGCCACACGGAAAAGCCCATAATGGCTGCTGCGGTGCACAGTCGCGCTAGTGATAAACTCAGTGAACCCCAGGGCAACGAAATCATCTTTCGACTATACACGATGCTCAGTATAAACATAACGACGTTTGCAATACTCCAGGCGACACTAGCGCCGATAAAGCCAAATGCCGGAATGAGATACATATTCATAGCCAGGTTGAACCCCAAACCAAGACCAAGTATCGTCGTTTGTTTACGCGCCTGATTTGCGGCGTTCAGCAGCGCTCCAAACGGAAAGGTCAGAAACATAAACGGCAAACTTGGTAGGAGAATACGTACTGCTGTTGCGGCTGGCGCATACCCTGGGCCAAGTCTGAGCACAAAGGCATCAGCTAGCACAAAAAGCCCCGTTGCAATTGGCAGCGATACCAAAAGAAGATACCGAATAGCCACTTGCGTAATTGATACAAAAAGCGATTTATTTGAGAGAAACACCGCGCTAAGCGTCGGATATAAGGCGGCCACGAAGGCGGCCGGTATAAATCCGAAGGCATTCATGGTCTTAGCGGCCACGCTATAGAGACCAACCGCCGCATTGCCGACGAGTGCGCTCAGTAGTACCGAGTCTAACTGGGCGTAGGCGGTTGAAAAAAAACCAGCAATAGCGAACGGCAGAAATGATGCTTTTAGTAAACGTGCTGACTCCAGGTCGCGTACGTATGCTGCAGTATCGACATGACGAAGCAGCGCAACACTCAACCATCCATACCCAATAAAGCCACCAACGAGTATGGCAATACCAAGCGCTAGCGGCGTCGGCATGACAAGAAGCGTCGCGACACCGGCCAGGAGCACACCTATTTTTTGAAGCACCAAGGCAATAGCTTCGTATGATAGTTCTTGACGAGCTCTAAAATAGCTATAGCCACTCAACGCAAATGAATCAAAAATCGCCACGAGTCCAGCCACGGCAACGAGCGGCAGCCGCGGGTGTGGTATACCAAAACTACCAAGTATAGATACCGAGCCGAGGAGCACAAGCCAGGTCACTACAGCCAATACGGCCTTCGCTCGTAGTGACGTTGTTAGTAACTGACTCGCCAGGTGCGGATAGCGAGCACCCTCACGAATGAGTACCTGACTAAGCCCGAGGTCAATAAAAAAAGCAAACAGGGTGCTGTACGCGAAAGCGGCCACGTACTCCCCGGTTGCCAGCTCACCTAACCGATGAGCAATGAAAAGGAAGAAAAAATACGAAATAATTTTCTGCAAAACGAATGCGGCTGTAACGTACGCCGCATTCGTAGCCATCCTGTCGGTCGTATGCATAGACTACCAGAATACCACACTCCGAACTCGACTGCTTATTCAATAGTAGGCGCGAGTACGCTAACGGTAGCAGTGGACCGACCACGAGGATTGCTGGAAACAAATATGTCGATTGTTGGGTGTGGTCGCATGTCATCAAGCCATTTCGCATAACGATCCTCGCAGGTGTACGTTACGCCAGCCACTACAACTTGCGTGCCCAATTTTAAGGACATTGGGCAGGCGGCGGCTCCAACGTACACGGCTCGCCCGCTCGCCATCAAACACTTACCTTTCCGAATGTTGTGGCAGCTGTCGGCGTAGCTGTATTGCGTAATGACTGCTTTAAACTCTCGCTCCACCGCAACCGCTGCTTCCTTTGTGTCGGCTTCTATAGCTGACAATGAGGGTGCGGCGGCGATACCGGTCATTGGCCCATAAAATAGACCAACGAGTACTGCGATGCTAGCTGAGATGCGTAAGTGGCTCAGAAATAGTGAATGCTCACTTTTTTTGGTATTAAAAATATGTCTCCGGCGAAGTGCCAGGACGATATTGGTAACGATAATGTATTTTTTAGCTCGCTTGGTTATGCCCATAAAGCTAATGAAAAACCCTGCGGGTAACCGTCAGAGTTGGCAAATATACTAACAAAAAACTACTTTCTTGTCAATACCTAAGAGGCGAACCCGATTTGGATTCGCCTCTTGGAGTGTAAAAGTATTTTGATTAATTCTATCGCTTCTGCCACTGTGGGGCTCGTCGGGCTCGCTTCAAACCTGGCTTCTTTCTTTCTTTAATACGGGCATCACGGGTCAACCATCCCATTTTTCGCATGACGGAACGCCAATCTTCGTTGTGAACCAACAGTGCTCTAGCAACTGCCAAGCGAACGGCCTCGCTTTGGGCATGCTTCCCACCGCCCGCTACCTTAACCGTAACGCCAACATCCTCCAGTAAGTTAACGTGCACCAACGGCTCAACCGCCACGTCTCGCCACAGGGTGTAAGGGAAATATTCAAGAATTGGCATCTCGTTCACGATAAACTTACCATCACCCTTCACGGTCAAGCGTAAACGCGCCACTGCCCGTTTTCGCCGACCAATAGTCTGAATATAGTCCTTTGGTGCTGTAACTTTCTTTACTGCTTTCTTTGCAATAGGCATAGCTTAACGGGTAACGATTCGTAAACGGGCCATTTGCCCCCGACTTAGCTTATTTTTTGGCAGCATTTGAGAAACCATGCGTCGCATCACTTCTTCCGGTCGCTTTCCCCATAGCTCTTCCAGAACGACTGAACGAAGTCCGCCAGGGTAACCAGTGTATCGGTGGTACATCTTTTGCTCCAGCTTCTTACCCGTAAATTTGGCATCCTTCAAATTTGAAATCTCCACAACGGCACCTTGGTCGAGATGCGGCAACCAATCAGCCCGATGCTTACCCTGGAGGTATTTGGCAGCTTCCGTAGCTACCCGCCCCAGACTTTTGCCTGTGGCATCAATTTTCTTAATAGTTCGTTCTTCCATAGTAGCTACTAAACTAGTTCAATACGCGCAATTGCCGCACCGTCCCCTGCTCGAACACCCAATTTAATAATTCTTGTGTACCCACCATCTCGCGCCTTATACCGTGGTGAAAGATCGTCGAGAGCTTTGGCAACGGCTGGCTTAACAGGAAGCAACTTTAGCAGCGACCGACGCGCGGTCAAGTTATTTTGCTTTGCCACCGTAATGGCGTGTTCCACAAGCGAACGCACTGCCTGGGCTTTCGCAACCGTCGTTGTTACTTTTTCGTACAAAATGACGCTGGACGCCAAGTTACGCAACAACAGCTCACGCGGTGCTTTCTTTCGGTCGAGAATTACTCCTGTGTTGCGATGGCGCATACTTTTTAGGCGTCCTTTTTAGCTCGTTTCTTTACTACTGGCACAGCTTCTTCAGGGGTAGCAATCTCCGCCACCTCGTCGCTACCAGTTATGCCGAGCGCACCAATGTGAGCGAAGTGATCCACCAAAATTTTGGCTGAGGCCTTAACTGCTTCCTCGCCGCTGATAGTGTTGTCCGTTTCAATGGTCATCACCAGCTTGTCAAAGTTAGTCATCTGACCAACCCGAGCTCGTTCTACCGTGAAGGAAACGCGTCGAACTGGTGAATAGAAGGCATCAACAGTGATAATACCTGCCTCACGCGGCAGTGCGTCACCGTATGAATCACCAATGTCGTATCCCCGACCCTGCTGTACCCACAACTCCATATCGAGCGCAGCGTCTTTGCTGGTAAGGGTCGCCAGGACGAGCTCTGGATTAGCAATCTCAATACTACTATTTGCCGTAATATCGCCCGCGGTCACTTGTTTCTGTCCTTTAGCATGAAGTTCTACCTTAACAACCTCGTCATTAAAAAGCTTCAATCGAAGCTGTTTCACATTCATGATAATTTGCAGCAAATCTTCTTGCACCTTTGGTAAAGCCGTAAATTCATGGGGCGCACCGGCAATACGTATGGCGATAACAGCCGCACTTGGAAGTGAAGAAAGTAAAATACGATGCAGGGCGTTACCAACCGTTGTTCCAAATCCCGGGTACAAAGGCTCCACGACGAGCTTACCGATACCCTTTTCGGCACCAGCCTCAAATCTAATTGTTGACGGCAAAGGAATTCGTTCCATAGTTTGTTTTAGCGTGAGTAGTACTCAACAACAAGTGTCATGTTGAGATTTTGTGGGAAATCTTCCGGCGCAGGCATGGAGAGCACCTTGCCACTCAAGCTGTCACGATTCGCATCCAACCAAGACGGCATGGGTGCCTGTCCTGCGCCACCAGTAAAGACCGATTTCATGAGCGGCCCTTGCTTTAACGCCGGTTTCACTCCAACGGTCTCGCCGACCCGAACTTGGTACGACGGAATGGTGAGTCGCTTGCCGTTTACTTGAACGAGACCATGGCTAACCATTTGACGAGCCTGGGCGCGTGTCTTGGCAAAACCCATTCGAAAAACAGTATTGTCGAGCCGTCGTTCTAGACCACGCAAGAAATTTTCAGCCGTGTTACCAGTCTTTCGAATGGCTTCATCGTAATAACGACGCAACTGCTTCTCCATGACGCCATACATAAATCGAGTCTTTTGCTTTTCTTTCAGCTGTGTACCAAATTCTGTAAGTCGACGATAGCCTTTCGGGCCATGCACACCCGGTGGCTGTTGACGGCGTGAAGATGGACACTTATCGCTCGTACAAAGCCGTTCTCCGACTCGACGACACATGCGATGTTTTGGACCAAGTATTTTTCCCATACTTTTTTATACGCGCCGAGCACGCGGACGGCGACAGCCGTTGTGTGGAATCGGTGTAATGTCTCTAATGGTTGTTACAGAAATATTGTTGGCGTGTAAGGCACGAATTGCCGCCTCACGACCCGAACCAACGCCTTTGACGAGGACGCTCACTTCTTGCAGCCCATAGGCCTTTCCGCGCTCTAGGGCGTCTTTGACAATAACCCCAGCTGCATATGGTGTTGATTTCTTTGGACCCTTAAATCCAACTCGTCCAGCGCTAGACCAGCTCACCACATTACCATTGAGATCAGTCAACGTAATGATGGTGTTATTGTATGTGGCTTGAATGTGCGCCTGGCCTTGTCGCACTTGACGCACGGGTTTACCGCGACGAGCCCGTCCAGTTGCCTTCTCGGCAGCTGCTGGCTCGGCAGGCGTCTCACTCGTCGTTGGTTCCAAAACTTCGTCCATTTCCATATAGGTGCTCTAAGTCTTCGTCAAAATACGCTTTCCGCTGCCCATTGTTCTTCGAACGTTTCCACGAACGGTACGGGTGTTTGTCTTACTGCGTTGACCACGTGCTGGCAATCGCTTGATGTGCCGAGTGCCACGGTACGAATTGATGTCTTTGAGGCGCTTGATGTGGCCAATAATTTCTCGTTTTAAATCTCCTTCAACACGAAGTTTCTTTTCAATATACTCTCGAAGCAAGGAAACCTGCGCTTCTTGTAAATCTCGCGTTCGAATATCTGGACTTACCTTCGTTTCCTTTAGAATTTTTTGCGCGGCCGCCAAACCAATACCAAAAATGTAGGTCAGTGCTACCTCAATTCGCTTGTCGTTTGGAATTGTAACACCAGCAATACGCGCCATACTAACCCTGTCGTTGTTTATGCTTTGGCGTACGACACACAACTCGCAATATGCCATTGCGTCTGACGTGTCGGCACTGCAGACAAATTTTCTTTACTGATGCTCGAACTTTCATAGTCTTAATATCGATAGGTAATCCTGCCCTTCGTCAGATCGTACGGTGTCATTTCTATACGAACACGATCCCCGGGAACTATACGGATTCTGAATTTACGCATTTTTCCGGACAAGTGAGCGAGTATTTCAGGTCCATTATCCAGCTTAACGCGAAACGTCGTTGCTGGAAGCAATTCAGTTACTTCACCGTCGACTTCTAAAAAGTCTTTAGAGGTATCAGCACGATTTTCTTCAACTCGTACTTTCCCTTTCTTCGCCTTTGCTATAGAACCTGAAGTTAGCATCCGGCAATGCCGGAAAAATAAAATCACTTGGTGCAGTCGCTCAGTATTTTTTACTATAGCGATTTGTACCAAATGGCCCAAAAAATGGATTTTCAGACATACCGCAACTGCTCCCCAAACTGGTGCGCAATTTCGTTTAGCCTACAGATATTCGTACTGTATGTCAAGGATTATGGTCACATTTTCGTAGCGGAACGGTAAAAACCGAAAAAAGCTTGGAAAATGCCTAATTTCTACCGCAGTAACGTTCGGTATTCCCTCAAAATAGGCTCGTAGCTGTGACTCATTTTTACGCCTTGTGTAGTAGTCAGTCTTAGAAATTGAAACTATTGGAACAGCCTTAGCTGAAGCCACTAGAATTACCGCCGTACGATTTTCGTCAGTGTCGCTTGTAGTATCTATCTCAAAGCTTGTCGTAAGTGAGTCGTCTAAAAGTACCAGCTCGCGAGAAAGTGCAGCCTGAATAGCGGTTTCAGCAAACTGCTTTGTGTCCTCACTGGCCGCGCACCGCACCGTATTTTGAATGCGAATTGTTGGCGCGTCGGGAACACACAACGCATCAGCCTTGGCAGCGAAAACGGCCAAGTTCGGCAGCGATTTAGAAATGGAAGTATCAAGCGTCGCCGGCAGCCGAACCTGAATTGGCTCTGACGCAACGGTTACCCGCACGGTCGCATGATGGGCAAAGAGAACGACAATGAGTGCTGCAATGAGAACAATACTCCACCCCAAAAAGCCTTTGGCGTGTCCCCCCATAAATCCGACTAGCGAACGACGGCTCGAATACGACGTATGCCTCGAGAAACAGCCTCTTCTTTGGTGATTACAAACGTACCAACCTGCGCTGTGTGCGTAACGTGTGGCCCACCACACACTTCCTTACTGTAATCTCCCATTTCATACACCTTCACTTTTTCTCCGTATCGGCTTTCAAAAAGACCCAGCGCGTTAACAGCCTGAGCTTCCGCAAAGGTCATCTCCCGCCAACTCACCGGTAAATCGAGTGAAATGGCCTCGTTTACGGCTTTCTCAACAGCCTGCAACTGCTCTGGGGTGAGTTTAGTGTCATGAGAAAAATCAAAACGCAGCCGATCACGGGTAATATTTGAACCCTTCTGAAACACATGCGCTCCAACAATCCGTCGCAGTGTCTCCTGTAATAAATGCGTGGCCGTATGCAGACGGGTGCACTCCCACGAATCGTCAGCTAATCCACCGTGAAATTTTTTTGTCACGTCTACGCGGGACAGTGCCTGATGCTGCTCAAACTCAATTGCGAACTCAGTCATTATCCTACTCCGATCGTACATACGTCGCTCGTCGATAGAAAGCGCCGGCAAAATAACTCGCTCTAATTCCTCAAGGGACAGCTCCACTGGAAAGCCATAGGTCGCGTACATCATAAATATATCCTGACCAGTAATGCTGTCGGAACTCGCTTTATGCTGCTCTACAATTTTGGCCAATTCCCGCTCCCCTCGAGCCAACGTCAAACGAAATTTTTGCTCTTCTGCGCCGATAATCTCAGCAATTTGGCTCGTTCGCGCGAGGACCTCAGGGTATGCCTCTTTATAAGAGGCCGTAATTACACCAACAAGTGAAGCCAACGAATTTTCCTTCATACCCAGAAGGTCCATGTGTCGAACGGCGCGACGAAGGAGGCGCCGAACCACATAGCCACGCTCTTTGTTTGATGGCTCTGCGCCGTCAGAAATGAGAAACGTCGCCGCCCGAAGATGGTCCGCTATGACGCGAAACGACCAACGAACGTTTAGGGTCGCTGTACGGTAATCAACCTGACTACGCACTTCAACTGCCTGGACAATCTCGGCTAGCGAATCAACGGCTGTAAAAACATCCGGATTATTATTCGCCGCGGCTGTTGCTCTCTCTAAACCGCCACCGTAGTCAACGTTTCGCTGTGGCAAAGGCTCAAATCCAGTCTCAGTTTTTCGATACTCCATGAAAACTGAGTTACCAATCTCCATAAATCGCCCGCAATCACAGTTGGGATGACAAAACGCGCCGTACGTAGTGTCGTGCGGAATCTCAGTAAATTCATAGAAAATTTCACTGTCTGGTCCTCCGGGTTCCCCAACAGGCATTGCTTCGGGTCGACCAGCTCTACTCCACCAGTTTTTTGAAGCATCGAAATAGAAAATTCTGCCATCCTGCATGCCAATTTCGTTTCCACGCTCTGGGGTTAACAGTTCAACGTCTTTTGCGTCAATACCTACTCCCGCAAACAAGCCCTTCCAAATGCGAACCGCTTCCTCGTCACGAGGAATATTGTTAGCCGTATCACCCGCAAAAACAGAAACGTAAAGTCGCGCGGGATCAATACCCAATTCACTCGTAAAGAATTCGAAGCACCACGGCAACTGCTCAGTCTTGAAGTACTCCCCAAGTGACCAATTGCCCAACATCTCAAAAAAGGTGGTATGTCGATTATCCCCTACTTCTTCAATATCTTCCGTTCTAAAACACTTCTGTGAATCAGTTAGCCGACGACCCTCCGGATGCGGCTCACCCAAGAGGTACGGCAAAAGCACTTGCATGCCCGAGCCAGTAAAGAGTGTGGTAGGATCGTTCTCAGGTGTGAGTGGCCCCGACGCCAAAGCACTATGCTGCCGAGAAACGAAAAAATCGATATACTTTTTACGAACTTCAGATGATGAAAGCATAGAATTGTTTCTACAAGGATATACCATATGGAAGAACGACTCAACGCCTATATAGCAAAACGCTCCCGCTGGTCGCGGCGAGCGATTGATGCGCTCATCGATAGTCAGCAGGTCATGGTCAATGGTCGCATTGCAACGCTCGGCCAAAAGGTATCTGACGCTGATGTAATCATGGTGAGTGGCGAAACAATTTCTACGAATCGTGAGCTTCCGACTTACTATATGCTGAACAAACCAATTGGCTGGATAACAACAACCGCGAGTGGCAGCCAAGACAACGTTATGGCAATGCTGCCGCCAACGCCGCGCGTCTACCCCGTTGGTCGGCTCGATGTTTCGTCATCTGGACTGCTGCTACTAACGAACGACGGTGAACTTGCCGTCCGACTGACCCACCCTCGCTATCAGCACGAAAAAGAGTATGAGGTAACCGTGGCTGAACCTATTGGCGACGCTGATTTGGAGCAGTTTCGTAACGGTATGCTCCTCGCCGGTGAATTCACGTTACCCGCCAAGGTTAAACGCTTGACCACAACAACCTTTCGTATTGCCATTCGCCAAGGGAGAAACAGACAAATACGAAGAATGTGCGAAGCTCGAGCCCATACTGTCGTGTCCTTGCGACGCACCCGTATTGTTTCTCTCCAGCTCGCAAATCTCCCGGTTGGGCAATGGCGGACACTAACAAAAGATGAAGTCCATCATCTACGAGAGGCGGTTGGATTGTCCACAATAACCCCACCACCCATAACGACGTCTCCGTCGTAAAGTACGGCTGATTGCCCTGGGGTGACCGCCCGCTGTGGTTCGGCAAAATGGAGCAACAGTGAATCTTCGCTATAGTCAACAGTGACGGGTACAAGTTTTTGACGATAGCGAATACGAGCCGTGTAGGTCTGCCCTATTGTCGGAGCGGCACGCAGCCATGAGGCGTGACTGAGCGCCACCACAGACTGAAACAGCGCTGGGTTGTCGTGGCCAGGAGCGACGTAAACAATATTTTCTGAAACGGAAACTCGAACCACGTAAAAGGGCGCGACCCCAGAAACGGCCACGCCATGCCGCTGCCCAACGGTAAATAAGGCAGCTCCAGAATGTTGACCAATCACCCGCCCGTCGAGTGTCTTAATATCCCCCGGGGTGAGCGTGAGGCCAGCTTCTAAGAAGGCCCTCAGCGAAACAGGACCAATAAAGCAGATGCCCTGTGAATCTTTCTTGTTCGCCGTCGGTAAATGCGCCTCATTTGCCAACTGCCGAATACGCACTTTTGTAAACTCACCAACGGGAAATAATGAGCGAGCCAGCTGCGACTGCGTGAGTGACCACAAGAAGTACGACTGATCTTTTGTTGTGTCTACGCCGGTAAGGATCTGTGCGCCGTCACTCGTATCACGACGCCGAACATAGTGGCCTGTTGCTATGTAGTCAGCCCCATCCCGCATGGCCTCATCGAAAAAAGCACCAAATTTAATTGATCGATTGCAGGACACATCTGGATTCGGCGTATGACCAACGGCATACTCCTCAAAAAATTCGTCGACAACCTCTCTTCGATATTTGTCAGTAAAATCATAGGTACGAAAAGGTATGCCCAAAGTTGCCGCTACCGCGGCCGCGTCACGTCGCTCGGCACGCCAATTACAGCTGTCAGCGAACTGTAGGCCCCGAGGCGTCACAAGACCTTCCCAGCACTTTAAATAGACGCCAACCACATGGTATCCCTGACGCTGCAACAAAAGGGCGGCGACTGAAGAGTCAACACCGCCGGAGAGACCAACAAAAACTGTTTTTTTGGGACGTCTCAGCATGGTGTTTCGTATGCTAGCGGTCACCGGTTGAGATGTAAAGTTACGGTTTTCCCAAAAGCAGTAGTACCCCCACCGCAATGAGGTACGCAAAAAAACCAACCGTTAAGATTTCGCTCGCAAAAATTGGCTGCTGTGAGATATCTAAATATATTGCCCAGACACCAGCCCCAAGCCCTCCCCAAACGATACCGCGCTGAACAACTGCTGGGGATAGTATATGCCGACGGGTAGTCGGCACTTCAATAGTCACAACCGGCAATTGTGGCGGCCTGCGCCCAAACATTAAGAATCGTTAAGTGAGATAGTTTCACCAGGATCGACACTGCGCCAATGTGGCGTAACTGGTTGCCGGGCTACGGTTGGTGCTTCCATTTCAACCGGTGTAGGCGCTGGCCTTTTTGTTTCAATAGCAACAGTCCGTCGGACTTCTGTTGAAGCTTTGGTTTCAGTCGTAACAGTCCGTCGGACTTCTGTTGAAGCTTTGGCCGGTTGCACAATCGGCTTCGGTTGGACTTCTACCTGCGGAATTACCGGACCACTTTTAGCCTGCTCACGCCGCACCTCGCTTAAGCATGACTTACAATAAACCGGCCGTTTACCATCCGGCTTAAAATTAACCTCAGTAGGCGCGTTGCAGCGAGCGCAAAGTGCCGTAAAAACCTCCTTAGGCGAAGCTGCGGTTGCGGCCGTAGCGGTAACTGACGCAACCGACGGCGTTGCTGGCTTTGGCGTAGCCACAACGGGCCGAGGTTGCGGCGAAGTTCCAACACGCTCAATGCGTGGTGGTTGGGCACTGATCGCCTTATGCTCATCAATGGCCTCTTGCTCTAGGCCACTTGCCCATCGAGATATTTTATCTTCAATAACCTCACGCGGCTTGGCAAAACGCTCACGAGACACCCGAATAACTTTGTCTCGGTTATTGTAATCGGTTACCACCGGCATCAACGTGTTCGCTGAAAATGGGGTTGAGGCAACACCATCAATCATCAGCTTCAAATAAATTTGCCACTTGGCAAGGTTCACGAGATCTTCTTCGGTAAAATACGGAGTAAATTCTTTTACTAAGACTTCGGCGTCCGTAGCACCAACGCGGAAACAAACAATCGTACCAACGTTACCGAATACGGCTGCGGTGACCTTCTCATCAAGTTGTTCGATGTATTGGTGAGCGATGATGAGGTTAAGACGATACTTACGAGCCTCAGAGAGAATATTCGCAAAGGATTCTGTGGCAAAGTTCTGAAACTCGTCGACATACAAGTAAAAATCTTTTCGTTCGGATTCAGGAATATCAATTCTCGCCATGGCCGCCAGCTGAATCTGTGTAATCATCATGGCACCCAAGAGCGCCGACGTATCTTCACCAATTCTTCCTTTTGAAAGATTCAAAATAAGAATCTTTCTGTTGTCCATGACGTCACGAATATCTATGGATGACTTTACTTGCCCAACAACGTTTCGAATGAGTGAGTTCGATAAAAACTGTCCAACTTTGTTTTGAATTGGCGCAATTGCTTCCGCCTGAAAGCGGTCCGGATATTTTGAATACTCGTCGACCCAAAAACTGCGCACCACCGGATCCTGAATTTTTTCAATAACTCGCTTTCGATAGGTTTTGTCAGTAAGAATACGGAGCACTCCGAGGAGGGTTGAACCGGGATAATCGAGGAGCGCCAAGATGGCGTTTCTAAGCACATACTCAAGACGAGGTCCCCATGAATCTGCCCAGATTTTTTTGAAAACGCCGACGAGCCCAGACGCTACAAGATGTTTTACGGCTGGGTTCACTGTTTCAAGAATATTAAACGCTATTGGAAAATCGAGGTCCGCCGGATTCACGTAAATAACGTCGTTCACCCTGTTCGACGGTATAAGATCAAGTGCTGCTTCGGCCAATTCACCGTGTGGATCAATGATTGCTAAACCATTTCCACCGATAATATCCGAGTACACCATCTGCTTGAGTAATTCAGATTTACCCATGCCGGTCTTTCCAATGATGTACATATGCCGCCGTCGATCGTCACGCTTTATGCCAAACAGCCGGCACTGATCGCGGTAGTTCGTTTCAGCAAAAAACGTTATATCGTTTGGTGAAGGCATAGCTATTGTGTGGGCAAATTCGGCGGTTCAGTCGGAGCTGTTTTTTGAACTGTTGTTGGAAATTCACCACCAGGCAACTCTGAAGCATAGGGCAAGGTGGTTGGTGGTGGCGTGTGCTTAAAGTCTGTTCGCTGCACCATCGCGCGTATTGGCTCAGTTAGGGTTTTCGCCGGGAAGTGCCACAACGAGGCAAGCTCTTCGGTGTTTAGCACGTAGGGACTACGACCATAGCTGACGCTACGGTCCTTGTAGTGCGCCATAATCTTGGTACGCTTTCGATTTTTACGCCAGTCTTTGAAAAAATAATTAGCGTGTACGCCGACGTGCTTTGTATCTGGTTTTAGCGAATTGATATCCTCAGTGTTGAATTGCTTAATAGCTCCAACGAAGGCCTCTCGACGGCCACGGTGCACAGCGTAGCGCTCTTTCGTGGCAATATAGATGTAGCGAATTTTAGTTTCAAAACCTATTTTTTTAATTTTTCTCGCCATGGCCTCAACTTGCTCGCGCTCAAACGGCGGCAATAGTAAGGTGCCGCTCTTCTTCGGGTCGTGCGCACCAGCATCTTCAAGAACTCCAGATTTACCAGCGAATTGATCGGAAGCAGAACTGCCGAACTTCATTAACTCTCCAAAAATTGTGTTGAGTAACCCGGGACTACTGTGGTGTTCCTGGGTCATTTCTTTCATTCTTTCAATAACATGGTGCTTCCAATGATTACTGATGGGTTCAATATTAATTTGAAACCAGTACTGTTCACCGGGACCAATTTTACTCATGGTTTCAAACATAGCGTTCAGTGGGTCTTTCAGTTCTTGCGTCATCTGGTGCTCAAACTCTGGATAGGTACGGAACGGCAACGCCTCGTTTTCTACGAGAACAAATTCGGTGCCATACATGTCATAGCGCTCATCGGGAAAGACAGTTGGGTAGCCCTTTGTATAATCCTCAATTTCCGTAATCTGTGCGTCCGGGTACTGGCTATAAACCGCCGCCTCGACTAAATCACGTAACCCTTCGGTCGTTCGAATAATAAACTGTACGTACCCCTCGATACTGACAATCTCCATCGAGAAATGTGCTTGCACCTTCCCTATCCAATATTTCTCTAACAAAGTGCTCGTGCCATGGGCGCCGGCGAGGTGCGCGAAAATATTTTCAACAGCCTTTGGCGACTGAATATTATCTTTTGGCACATCAATGGCCAGTAAAATCCACTGAAAATTGTGGTGTTCAAAATGGTGTTGAATGTGGAGTACCCAAAAATGAATAAACAGTTTCCACATGGCTATTGCAACAATCACCCATCCGCCTTTTATGAAAAGGTACCAGGTGAGCTCTATCGACGTAACGAGCGGTGTCGTTCCGTAAACTGCTTTTTCAAATAATGTAGAAACGGTTTCAAGAAAACTCATGAAAATTATTTCTTTTCAACTAGTGTGTAGCGACCATCAGAATCTTTTTCGAACAGGGAACGATTGAGTAGTGCTAAATGAATCGTTTGCTGCTTCACAATGCGGCGCGCCAACACCGCGCTCACAAGCTGCTCTCGGGTCAACGCACCTTTTTCCTTCACTATGGCGACGATGACGTCAGAAACGGTGCCTGGTCGATAACCCCATTCACGAAGCGCATACGTACCCCGACCAACGAGTACGAAGCGTTTGTCGAGGATGAGTTCGTTGTGCACTGAGGGAGGCTTCGCTACCTTTTTGTCAAAACCAGCCGCATTCACACGGGCACTAATTTCTGTAAAGTGAAGTGGCTTACCCTCATGCTTGAGGATAAGATAAATTTTATCATTCATTCGCCGCGGCCGCACGGTCGGCCAGCTACTAAATCCCCATTCACCAAAGATATTTCTGTCGAGTGGCGCCGCTGCCGCTACGTAAGCCATAAGTACACCGTGAACTTCAGCTTTACTTACCGGAACATCCAAATCAGCCACGTCGCCAAACTGACGAGCAAAACGAATCGGATCATGTACTAGTTTACTCTGCTCGGCCGCATAAAAATCCGTCTGACAATACTTCTCAAAAAGTGCGACGTCGGTAAGTGGTGTAGTGCCTTCACTGAGAACACGAACAAACTCTCCAGCCGCGCGTTTGAGTAAGGTCAGGTCTGAACCAACTAAAACATAGAGCGGCTTTAGCTCGCTCGTTGCCGCAACTTTACCTACAACGTCATTTAGTATTTCTTCTAAAAGAAAACGCAAGCACTGTTCGGCTCGAGTTTTTTCCGCAGGCGAAATAATAACAGTACCTTCAGCGGTCAGAATTTCATTAATGAAGAAAAATTCTTCTACCGCGCCGCCATATCGCCGTAGGAGATGTTCAATTGTTCTCACCAATTGCTTCACGTCGTCGTCGCGCTGCGCCAAAATACGAACCTTTTCTGTCGTCGAACGAGCAATTTGCCGAATGCGCTCTCTCGTGACATTCAGTTCCAAACCGATATGTTCTAACGTTGCGGGCGCAACCCCTTGCGGCACGCCATAACGCTTCGTTAGTACACTTCGTTCCCTGTCAGTTAGTTCTGAAAATAGATTTGTGATTGTATGCACCGGGTCAAACGAGCGCATCTCGTCCACATGGCGCTGCGTAATGATTCTGTCCAAAATGCTTGAATCAGCCATAAAAATGCTACATTTACAATAAATTTATATTAGCACAAATATTGGATAATGTCAACAAAACACCCCGACGTCAAGTCGGGGTGTTTTAGCACGCTTTCGTAAGCACTACTTCCCGTGCTTCTCTCGCCAAGCAAATATACTTACAAGCAGCGGTGAGGCGATAAAAATTGAACTATAGGTTCCGAAAGCGATACCGATGATTAAAGCCAGAACAAAAAAACGAATTGATTCACCACCAAACAGTAGTGTAGCGAGAAGCACGACGAGTGTAGTGAGTGAGGTATTGATAGAACGGGCCAACGTCTCGTTGACGCTGCGATTAACCACTTCCGAGAAGCGATCAGTGGCTCGGTGCAGATTCTCTCGAACACGATCGAACACAACAATAGTGTCATGCACAGAAAAACCCAGAACTGTTAAGAGCGCGGTTACAAACAAAACACCAACTTCAACTCCAAGATACCGACCGAAAAGAACAAACGCACCCATTGTGATAAGAACATCATGAACAAGCGCCACAATAGCGACGACACCATACTGCCACGACGGCACGGGTCGAGAAACTTTTCTGAAAGCCCACGATATATACAAAATAATAGCGAGAAGCACAGTCAACACCGCAACCCAAGCTCGCTGTCTGAGCTCAACGCCAACCGTTGGTCCAATGGTTGTAAATCGTTCTTCGACGACACTAGCACCGTCAATGGCGAACGTCTTCTGTAGGGCGTTGAGTACCGCTTGATGCTCTGGTTCAGTGACATTTCGAAATCGCAAACTGACCCCATGCTCGCCAAGTGGTGCTGCTTCTGAAACCCCAACGATAGGCTCAACCGACTTCGAAACGTCAGCCATGAGTGGTCGTGCCTCACTGAAGGTTACTTCCGACAGTGAACCGCCAGTAAAATCGATGCCTGGCTTTAAGCCCCACCCAGGAAGCAGTAGCAGGAGTAACGATCCTGCCGTTAGCGTAAGCGAAAAAACGTAAGCAATTCTTCTATAGCCGACAATTTGAATAGTGCGCATAGAAAAAATTAAATCTTATCCCCTACTACCCTGCCGTAGAGCCACAACCGGCGGTTACTCTTCTCGCTCACTACGGCGCGAAGGAATGTACGGGTGACAGAAATTGCGGAGAACATGCTAATGATAATACCGATGGCCAGCGTCAAGGCAAAACCGCGAACAATACTTGTTCCAAACCAATACAAAATTAAGCACGTAATGAGCGAAGAAACGTTTGAATCACGAATTGATGTCCAGGCACGAGGGAAGCCTAACTCAACAGCCACACCAAGTGGTTGACCCCGTCGCAATTCTTCTTTCATTCGTTCAAATATCAAAACATTAGCATCCACCGCCATACCAACCGACAGAATGAAACCTGCAATGCCGGCGAGCGTCAAGGTAACTGGCCAGAATTTAAAGAGTGCCAACACAAGTGAGCCGTACACGAGGAGTGCCAGCACGGCCAAAAGTCCCGGTAATCGATAATAAAAAATCATGAACAGTCCAACCAATACGAAACCGACGAGAGCAGCTTTCAGACTGTCCGCAATGGCTACCGCGCCAAGACGCGCCCCAATTGTCTGCTGACTCAGAAGGGTGATTGGCACTGGCAAAGCACCAGCGTTTAATCGTTGCGCTAACAGTTTTGCTTCGTCCACGGTAAACGTTCCAGTAATAACCGCCTGACCACCGATAATGGCCTGCTGCACTGTTGGCACGCTAATGGGCTGGCCATCAAGAAATATTCCAACAGGCTTACCAATATTACGACCCGTAATTTCCTCAAAAAGTTTTGCCCCCTCGTCGTCAAAGGTTAGCTGTACTTGCGGTTGACTGGTCTGTGGATCAAAGACAACGAGCGCAGTTTTAAGTTGCTTTCCCGATAACGTTGTGTTCTTCCAACCAGCTGATGCGTCCCCGGCTAAATAATCTTGCTCAGTCGGTACGCGAACTAAAATATGACGGAGATGAGCTTCGGTAGCTCCATCTTCGGCCTTTCGCTCATCAATCTTTTCAATAATGTGGTACCCGAAAGCCGTTTTAACCAAACGCTGCGTCACGCCGCCAACCGCTAAAGTATCAAAGGCAGCGTTAGCAAAATCTATGTCTAGTATATCTCGCTTTATGTAGCCCAAATCGCCGCCACTATCTTTCGAGCCTGGATCCTCAGAAACTTCCTTGGCCACAGTCGCAAAATCTTCACCCTTGAGAACTCTAGACAGTGCAGCCGTTGCTCGCTCTTTAGCAATACTGTCACCGGCTACTAGCGCGGCTTTCTGCTCGGGTGTCAGCTCAACCGCCGCTGGCGCTTCATCTTGCTCCTTAAATTCCAGTAGCGGTGTTTCGCCAATCTGGGCGATAGCCTCGTTTACATCGTCCACACCAGCCAACTCTACTAAGACGCGCCAGTTGTCTCCAGAGCGATCAGTTTGTACCAATGGTTCAGCCACACCAAATGCGTTTACCCGGCGTTCAATAACATCCCGTACCCCCTCGAGCGCCGAGGCGCGATCAGCTTCAGGAATTTTTGATGTATCTGCGTCGTAGAGTAGCTGCGTACCACCAACTAAATCTAACCCTAAGTGAAACGGTGTTTCTGTTACAACTGGTAAACGTACTTTGGCAACATCTTTTACAAAGGCAAATGCCTCTGGCATGGAGCGCGTTTCTAATGCTGCCAACTGACTATTTAGTGCCGTTACAGCATCGTTATAGGGCTTTGCATAATTGTACGTACCGGTAACAAGGGTTAATAGCACTATGCCGGCAATTGACCAGCGAATCTTGCCGTGACGTGTCGACCAGCTTAGACGAATGGTCATGAACACCACTTTAAGCCCCTGCACTAACGTAAAAACCGCGAAGCCAATCCACTCCAGTGGTTTAACTAATACGTTCTTTATAGCTTGAAAATTGACCTTGCTCATGCGTTCCTTAAAGAAAATAGCCTATTGGCTAGAGTTGACTTATGGTAGCAAATGCTGGGGCTGACGCAAGAGCTGAAAGAACAGTGCAATCAGCGTACCTACGCCCCATGACACTTCTTAAACTTCTTCCCTGAACCACAGTGACACGGATCATTTCGACCGATTTTCGGTTCGCTAATGAGCGCGCTCGTGTTCGACGAATTACCTTCCCCCATTACTTTTGCTGGCGCAGAAAGCGTTATGTTTCTGTTTGCGAGTAGCGACGCTGGTGCTGACTCAATGGCCACAGTCATCTTATAGATACTGTAGACGACCTGTCGCCTAATGTATTCGAGTAAACCAGTGAACAGCGTATACGCTTCCCTCTTGTATTCAACCAATGGATCGCGCTGTCCATAGCCGCGTAACCCAATACCCTGCCGCAAGTGATCAATGGCTTCCAAATGTTCTATCCATAGGGTGTCGATGGCGCGAAGCAGCAAACCGCGTTCGGCCGACAAGAAAACGTTTGGCTCCTTGGTCGCTTCAATAACTCGTTCACGTACTTGCGCATAGGCTTGGCGAGCATCAACCATAATCGCATCAATGAGCATCGTTCGCTCTTCGGCGGGACTTCCCAAATGCTCAGAGTCTTTCTTAAAATAGGAACGGACGCGTTCTTCTACCGCTCGAGACATGGGGTAGATAGTCCGCAATACTTCGCAAATCTCTTTGCCGTCTGACGAAGTACTACCAACACTGGTGTGGAAGGAGACGACCGTCCCCACTTCGTCCGCCACCATTTCAAGAATGGTTTCAGACAACTCGTCTGTACTGCTTGCTAGGTCCCGCTCAAACTGATCCAGCACTTTACGTCGTTGCCGGTAAATGGTTTCTCGATGTTTGTTGATGACGTCATCGTACTCGACCAAATGCTTACGAATATCAAAATTGTGCCCTTCAACACGATGTTGCGCCGACTCTAACGCTTTCGACACAATGCGATTTTCAATCGGCATTTCGTCCGGTACCCCTAGTCGCTCCATAAGACGCTTAATCCGCTCAGAACTAAAAATTCGCATGAGGTCATCCTCGAGCGACACATAGAACTGTGAACACCCAGGATCGCCTTGCCGACCAGCTCGACCACGCAGCTGGTTGTCAATTCTCCGCGCCTCATGTCGTTCAGTACCAATGACAAAAAGCCCACCACTTTCAACTACTGCCTGGTGCGCTTCTTCCCAGGCAATTTTAGCGGCGGCTGTTTCCACCCCATCAGTCAGTCGCGGAGCTGACCCACCCAAAATAATATCGACACCACGGCCAGCCATGTTTGTGGCCAGCGTCACGGCCCCGGTGCGCCCGGCTTCAGCAATAATTTCAGCTTCTCGTTCGTGATTCTTGGCGTTCAAAATTTGATGAGGAACCCCTGACTCGGTCAACAACTGGCTTAGGTATTCATTTTTTTCAATCGATATTGTACCGACAAGAACCGGTTGCCCTGCCTTATTACGCTCCGCCACCTCCGCCACCACAGCCGCAAATTTTGCTGCCTCAGTACGATATATTCGGTCAGCCAAATCTTTACGAATCATTGGCCGGTGCGTTGGTATGACGACGACATCAAGTCCGTAAATCTTACTAAACTCTTCGGCTTCAGTTGCCGCCGTACCGGTCATACCGGCCAATTTGTTATACAAGCGGAAGTAGTTTTGCAGGGTAACCGTGGCGAGCGTCTTACTTTCACGCTGTATGGTCAAACCTTCTTTCGCTTCAATGGCTTGGTGTAACCCTTCCGAATAGCGCCGACCGTACATCATGCGACCAGTAAACTCATCAACAATGATGACTTCCCCATCTTTCACAACATAATCACGGTCCAGTTTATATAACCGTTCAGCTCTGAGTGCCTGCTCTATGTGGTGCACCGTTTCGAGTCCGGCCGTTGTATATAAATTCTCAACACCAAGGAGCTGCTCTAATTTCGTAATACCAACCTCCGTTAATGTCGCCGCCCGCATTTTCTCGTCGACGTTGTCGTCTACTTCTGGCACAAGCCGCCGAATGAGATCAGCGAATTGATGGTAACGACTGGTCGATTCTTCCGCTGGAGCAGAAATAATGAGCGGCGTTCGTGCTTCGTCAACCAAGATGCTGTCAACCTCGTCTACGATGGCATAGTTAAGTTCACGCTGCACGCGCTCGCTGTTATTCATCACCATGTTGTCACGCAGGTAGTCAAAGCCGAATTCGTTGTTTGTGCCGTACGTGATATCGCACGCATACGCCTGGGCGCGCGTCACCGGAACTAAACTTCGACTAGCTTCGTCGTAGCGAAACGCGGCATCATGCTGGATACTACCGACAGTAATTCCGAGCGACGAAAAAACCGCCCCCATCCATTCACACTGAAATTTTGCTAGATAATCGTTAACCGTGATGAGGTGCGCACCAGTACCGGGTAATGCATTTAAATAAAGTGGCGCTGTGGCGGTCAATGTCTTTCCTTCACCAGTTCGCATTTCGGCAATGCCGGTGCGATGCAGTACGACGCCTCCCATAAGCTGGGCGTCAAAGTGACGCTGCCCCAAGGTCCTCTTAGCCGCTTCACGAACAGCGGCGTACGCATCAGGCAGCAGCGCATCAAGCAATTCGCCTTTCGCAAGTCGATCACGCAGCGCACGCGTTACTGAACGCAAGGCAGCATCATCTTTGGCCTGGTACACCGGCTCTAAACCAGTAATGACCGCAACTGTCGCCCGCACTTCTTTTAATGCGCGCGCGTTTGGGTCGCCGAAAATACGAGTAAGAACGCTCACCGTCGTTTACTTTATTGCAATGCGGGCCGGTCGGTGATCGCGATCTAGCTGTTTTTTGTGCGCCTTACTAAGGTCACGCTTTAACTCAGTGCGCAAACTGTCAATGGCAGCGTACAGATCAGCAGCCGTTTCTTCGGCCCGAAACACATGCCCGGGCACAGTGACGTTCGCTTCCGCAGAAAATAAACCATCCCCTTTGTGGTGGTGTGTGGAGGTAAGACCGAGGTCAAGTCGAATTTGTTGAATGCCTGGGTAGTATTTATCAAGGTCGCCAATCTTCTCTTCTGCGTAACTACGGATTGCGTCAGTGATGGCAATGCCACTACCTTTATACGTTATATTCATTGAACTATACTAGCATTTTCACACCCTTCAAGCAAGATTTCCCAGTGGGTCTTCAGAAAATCCAAGCCGCTGTGGTTCGGGCTCTAACCAAACAGCAAACTGATTCTGTACCGACCGCTGAATTTCGCGCGCAAAATGAACAACAGCCGCCGAGTTCGCACCACCGTAGTTAACAATTGCCAACGTGTGGAGTGGTGAAATGCCAACCGCCCCAATTTTTTTTCCTTTATGAAAACCGCTTTTTTCAACAAGCCACGCGGCGGAAAGTTTAATGCTGCCATTTTCATTTTTCCAGTGCGGGACGTCTGTGTACCGAACCTGCAATGCGGCAAACGCTTCAACCGTGATACTTGGGTTCACAAAAAATGAACCAACGCTTTGCAAACTATTCTTGTGTCCAATCAACATTCCTTTTGACTCCCGAATACTGAGAACGGCCGCTCGAATTTCGGCTGCGCTGCCAGTACCGGCGCGAGCAAGAACTTCAGGGTGGCGTGGTGTCTCGGGTGCACCAATCGATAAACGAAAGGTGACGCCAAGAACCATATACTGCGTACGCCACACTGTTTTAAAGGCACTTGTTCGGTATCCAAAGGCGCAGTTTGCCTGTGGTACTACAGTAATGCGACCAGTGCGTACATCGAGTGCACGAACCGATGCAATGGCCGCGCCCACTTCTTGTCCATAGGCACCAATATTTTGTACTGGTGCCGCACCAACACTACCGGGAATACCGCTCAAACACTCAATGCCGACGCCACCACGCGCTAAACTTCTCACCACGACGTCATCCCAAACAACAGCTGCCCCAGCCACAATTTCAAGCTGCCCGCTCTTTACCTCATCGGTTAAAGTGGCGTCCGTATACTGAAGCACCAAACCAGGGATACCTGCGTCATTGATGAGCACGTTACTGCTTGAGCCAAGAATGGTTATTGGAATGCCGTGCTGCGAAGCCACCATAACGAGCGTGCCAAGCGCCGACTCGTTGTCTGTGGCGCAGTACACTTCGGCCACTCCCCCCACCTTAAGCGTTGTAAGTGGCGCCAGCGGTACGTGCTGCTCAAGCCGAGCGTCTACTGCTCGTTGTGAGAGTATTTCCCAAGCACTTTTCTGTTCGCCGCGCGACGAAAAATAAGTATTCATATACGTTACTTCTGATGCAGTAAACGGCGCCCAACCTGCCAGACGTCTCCAGCACCAGCGGTTACGACCACGCTATGCATCGGCGTGGCGGCCACGAGTGCCACAGCGGCAGCGAAATCAGCCGCCATCTTCGCTTTGTCGCTAGCAATAACGTTAATAGCCGCCACTAAATCTTCGCTGGTAACTGTACCTGCCCCTTCCCGAGCTGAGGTGTAAATAGGCAGCACAACAACAACGTCTGCAGCGGCGAGCGCAACAGCAAATGCTGGTAATAACTCCGCTGTCCGAGAGGCCGTGTGTGGCTGGAAGACGAGCACCAACGGCGAACCGCTATACGCTGCTCGGAGCGCCTTTATAAGTGCCGCAATCTCAGTTGGATGATGTGCATAATCATCAATCACAATCTTATCCTCCGCCTCGCCAATGTACTCCATGCGTCGAGCCGTCCCTCTGAATGAACGAAAGGCCTGCGCCGCAACGTCACTGGTCACCCCAAGATTTTCAGTTATGGCCAGTGCGGCAATTGCGTTTCTTGCATACTGTTCTCCGGCATAGGGAATGGTGAAAGTTCCAAAAACTTCCTCGCCGCGCAGTACGGTAAAGGTCGTGCCACTTTTGCTGACGGCTACAGCAGTGAGTCGCCACTGACACGCCGTTGACGCGCCAAACCGAACAACCCGCGCCGAAGTAGCGGCACCAAGCGCCGCACTTTGCGGATCTTCATCCCACAGTGCCAACAGCCCGTCATCGGGTAAACGAGCCACAAAATCAACAAATACCTTTGTATAATCAGCTTCGCTAGGAAAAAAGTCAGGATGATCGTAATCAACATTAGTTACAACAATGCGACTCGGCTGATAAAACTGAAATTTATTTTGATACTCGTCGGCCTCATACACAAACACGTCATTACTACCGATGCGAGCATTTGATCCCCAGTCGCTTACCGGTGCACCGACAACTGCCGATGGATTTTTACCAGCCACCTCAAGTAGTCGCGCCACCAAAGTCGTTGTGGTCGTTTTACCGTGTGAACCGGCAACGGCAATACTCGTTGTAGCAAATGACGACAGCAAACCGAGGACTTCTGGATAGCTCCACTGTGGAATGCCACGCTTCGAAGCCGCGATTCGTTCGATATGCGTTGCAGCGTATGCCGTCGAGTACACCACGGCTTCAATATCGTCCGTTATATGTGCTGCTGAAAAGACGTCAGCAACGTCAATGTTCAATCTGCTAAGCACCACATCAGTTGGAAATTCCTCAGCGACGTCGCTACCCGTTACCGTGTAGCCTTGCTGCACAAGAAACTGAGCAATCGCCGTCATGCCCACGCCCTTAATGCCAATGCAGTGCACTCGTGCTGGGGGGTCCGGAAAAAGGTGCGATATGTTCATACCGTCATAACAATGTCGAGTAACGCATTTGTTCCGTTCGGAATGAGTTGCGCTAGTCGATTCGCCATGGCCGTGGCGGCCATTTTATCTTCAAGGGTACGTCTTACGAGGCGTACGAACGATTCAGCGGTTACGGTTGCCTCATCAACCACAATGCCTGCTTCGGCTTCCTGAATAACCTGTGCATTGGCCTCCTGCTGTGTACCGGGTAACGGTATAACAATTGCCGGCTTATGACTGGCAGCTAAGTCACTCAGCGTCGCCATACCGGCACGAGTTACCACCACATCAGCCGCCGCCAAGAGGTCATGGTGTTCGACGGCCAGTTCTATAGTGATGTACCGCGGATTTGTAGTGTTGCCAATACGCTTTCCGGAACCTGTCAAATGTATAACCACGGCATGCTCTAAAAGTTTCGGCAGTGCCGAAGCAACAAGCGTATTAATAGCCACTGAACCAGTGCCGCCGCCAGTGACATAAATAACCGGTAGACCGACCAACGTCGGGTGCGCTTCAAAAAATCGCGAACGACTGCCCCTTAAAATCGACGGCCGACTGGGGTTACCAATAGTTTCGGCGCCAGGTCTATCCCAAACAGTCGTTCGACGGTTAACGACCGGCCGCATTAACCGGTTCGCCAACCCATCAATTATGTCTTGCTCGTGCAGTACCACTGGAATGCGTAGTGTCCAGGCGGCCCAAGCCACCGGAACACTCGTATACGCTCCCGTTGAAACAACAACGTCCGGACGTAAACGGAGCACTAAAAGTACTGACTGCCCGAAGGCAAAAAATAAAAGAAACGGGCTAAAAAAATTTCTCCAATCAAAGTACCGACGCCACTTGGCGGTAACAATGGCGTGGTATGGCAACGTATATGAGTGAACAAGCACCACTTCCGGCCCGCGCCGCGTGCCGACCCAGGTGAATCGCACTGGCAAAGACTGTTCACGAGCCGCCTCAACAAGTGCCAAGAGTGGCGTAACCGACCCAAGGGTGCCGCCACCAGTGAGAAAAATGTGACGCATACAACTAGCGAGCTGACTGCCGAGAGACACTCATTAATATTCCAATGCCCGTTAACATAGTCATGAGCGCGGTTCCGCCATAACTAATGAACGGCAGCGGCAGACCGGTGAGTGGAAATAGAGCGACCATTGCGCCAACATTTACCATCATTTGTACAAAAAGCCAAATACCAATACCCGCCACGAGTAACCGACCGAAGGTATCCGGTGCCCGCTCAGCGATACGCAATATGCGTAAAAATATGTAGCCATAGAGCATAATGAGCGCAACGGTAAAAACGAAGCCAAGCTCTTCGCCGATGACAGCGAAAATTGAATCACCGCTCACCTCAGGCAAATACTGAAACTTTGCTCGGGAATGTCCGTAGCCCCTTCCCCAAAACCCACCCGAGCCAATGGCGAGGAGCGCTTGGTTAATATGGTAGCCATCGCCCAGTGGGTCACGCTCAGGATGTAAAAAAGTTAACAATCGTTCCATTCGGTACGGCGCAACAGCAATTAGCCCTGCCAGACCAGTGGCGGACAGTACACCAATAATGCCAATATCGCGGTATGGAGCATTTGCCAAAAAGTACATACCAACCGCAACGCCGCCGATAGTAATAGCGGTTCCCAAATCTGGTTGCGCCACAATAAGCAAAAAAACACCGCCGATAATTGCCAGAAACGGCATCAAACCAGTGCGATAGTCTTTGATTGTTCGACCTCTACTGTCCAGCCAGACACTCAAATATATAATGAGTGCCAATTTCATTATTTCACTGGGCTGAAAATTATACCCAGCAACTGACAACCAACGACGAGCACCATTGTACTCTTGGCCAATTCCCGGTATGAGCACGAGAACAAGTAACGACAGGGCAAATATAAACAACGGCAACGCCAATCGCTTCAATAAACGGTAATCAATTCTCGCAACTATTGAAAAAAATAGTAACCCAGGTAGTACGCCGAATAGTAACTGCCGCTTTAAGAAATAACTGGCGTCGCCATACCGCGCAACACCGACCGCCGAACTGGCCGATGAAAGCATAATGAGACCGAATAAAAGCAGTACACCGAGCGCCGCCAGCAATCGATAGTCTGGTTTTTTTATGGTTACCTCACGCATGATTACAGCGGTACGCGATCAATAAGAAAGAGTGCCAACCCCAGCATCACAGAAACACCGGTCACCAACCACAAACGCATGACAATTTGCGGCTCCGGCCATCCAATAGCTTCAAAGTGATGATGGATGGGAGTGGATAAGAAAATTTTTCTGCCGAATAAGCGCTTCGACAGTAACTGCACAATTACCGACGACGATTCGATAACTAAAACGATGCCAAGTAACGGCAGTAGTAGTGGCGTATCGGTAAGCATGGCCAATATACCGACGACCACACCCAAAGACATGGCCCCAGTGTCGCCCATAAAATATTTCGCCGGATGAATGTTAAACCACAAAAATGCCAGCAGTGCGCCTTCAATCACGGCGATAAATGCCGCGAGATCGTAGCGATCCTGGGCAAAACTAATCACCGCGTACGCCGCCAACACAATAAGTAACACGCCTCCGGCCAAGCCATCTAAACCATCGGTTTCATTTACTGAAAAAGCGGTGGCCACAATGACAAAAAAAGCCAGCAACGCATACCACCAGCCAATAACCACATCCCCATACAATGGAATGTGAACGGAATCCCAACCAAGTTTCCATGCGAACCACCAGGCACCAACCGCGGCGATTACCGCGTAGAGCAGTAAACGGTGTCGAATTGATAATCCCCCACTCACCGCACCTCTGCCCCAAATATTTAGGAGGTCATCCACCAGGCCAACCAGTGCCGCCGCGATAAGCGCACCTAATGGCAACCACGTTTCGGCCCGGGTTAAAAAATTGAGTGTTCCAAAAAGTGCTGGTGAGTAGGCGGCGAGCAGCCAAAAAATTCCCGTAATTGCCGCCGTCGTTACCCATATCAGCATGCCGCCCATGGTGGGTGTTCCCCGCTTATCTTTATGCAGACTAGAAAATACAGGCGTCTCGCCGGAATCGCGAACGTGTTTGCCAAAACGTCGACGGGACAGAAAATCAACCAAAAATGAATTCCACGCCATCGCCAACGCGAACGATAGTACCGCCAAAAGCAGTATGCGAAGGACAGCAAAAAGGGCGACAGTGGACATTACGTAGCGAGGTTAATAGACAAGGTCAGAGAAGCAGACAGGGCGATAATGATAGTAACCGCCACAGTACCGAGCGCCAAGAAGCGAGCCAGACTTTGCTTATGCTGCCAGACGAGCCAAGCCACGGTGGCGTTCATAATAACGAAAATACCGCCCACCAACGGGAGGCGAAGCGCCGTTGCCATGTCACCCAAATAATCGATTCCGAAATACACATTATAATGAAGCGGTACGGCGTCTCCAGCCGGAAGAAAAGCGACAAACGAAATTGCGACGCCGCAGAGCACGAACATCGCAAAACCATATGGGTAGTGTACCCATGGATCGCGGAAAAAGGTGGCCAACGCTGCTGTCGGTAGTAATCGCATACTTTGTAATCACATCCTAGCAACCCCAGCAGGTGTATTCAACTCCACAAAATCTATTGCGAGCGCCAGATACTTCCGAATGACGCAAACAAATGGTAGACTATCAATATGTTCACAGATAAACAGCTCGTGAAAGTGTTGCAAGATTCGCAACTCTTTTCTCCAGCAGATATTCAAAAGTACCAAACAGAGGCAGATGCAAAGCAGCAGCACCTTGAAGCCTACCTGGTAGCGAAACGTCTCGTTTCAGAAGACAGCCTCTACGAGAGCGCGGCCAGTGTCTACAGTGTTCCCTTCCTAAAGCTTGGTGGTAAACCAATTCGTAAAGATGTCCTTTTCCTCGTCCCTGAACCACTCGCAAAACACTACCAAATAATTGCCTTTGAAGCCGACGATAAGACCATTCAGCTCATCACAACAGATCCAGAAAATATACAGGCGGTTGAGTACATCAGAAAAAAAACCGGAAAAGAAGTTACGGTAGCGGTTACCACGCCCGATGAGTGGCAGGAGCTGATGAAGCAATATCACAAAAGTCTTAACGCTGAATTTCGAGACTTGAGTGGTAAACCAGCCGCCACCGTCATTGAAGGCGCCATTGAAGGTGACAAAGACTTAAAGGAGCTCGCTGAAGATTTGCCCGTTATCCGTGTCGTCGACACAATTCTTGAGTACGCGATATTTGAGGGTGCGTCTGATATTCATATCGAGCCCGAAGACCAAGACGTCGCCATTCGCTATAGAGTCGATGGTATTTTAAAAAATGTCATGACCTTGCCAAAGAACGTTCAATCGGGCATCACCGCTCGTATCAAGGTCTTGTCGAATCTAAAGCTAGACGAACACCGCCTACCGCAGGATGGTCGTTTTAAAATTCAAACCGCTGATCATAAAATTGCTTTCCGTGTTTCAATTTTGCCAACCTTTGATGGTGAGAAACTTGTTCTGCGATTACTTGATGAAGGTGGCCAAATCCTCACCTTGCAGCAACTTGGCCTTCAACCAAAAGCGTTTGAGCTTTTGCAAAAAAATATTGCCAAGCCTCACGGCATGATTTTAGTGACCGGTCCAACTGGTTCTGGAAAAACAACCACGCTCTACACCGTACTAAATGTGCTCAATAAGCCAGAGGTAAACATTTCGACTATCGAAGACCCGGTTGAGTACCGAATGGAGCACATTAACCAAAGCCAAGTCAGTCCAAAAATTGGCTTCACCTTCGCGGCTGGACTTCGCGCGTTACTGCGGCAAGATCCGAATGTCATCATGGTTGGTGAAATCCGAGACCAGGAAACAGCCGAAATCGCAGTGAACGCGGCCATGACCGGGCACTTACTATTGTCGACCCTACACACAAACGATGCCGTCACCGCTATCCCCCGCCTCTTTGACATGAACGTTCCTCCTTTTTTGGTTGCCTCAACGACGAACATGATTATGGCGCAGCGACTTGTCCGTAAAATTTGCCAAACCTGTATCTCTAGCTACTCGCTTGATGCAGCCGCCATGAAGCAACTGGAACGACAGTTCGATTTAAAGCTTATCTTACAATCTTTAATTGAATACGGCAGTGTGGCTAAAGGCACTGATTCTTTGGATAAATTACTATTTTACCGAGGTAAAGGCTGCAAACAGTGCAATAATGAAGGCTACCGCGGCCGAATTGGCATCTACGAAGTTTTGGATATTGACAAGGAAATGAACGAAGCGATTCTTCGAAAAGCGGTCCGGGAAGAACTTTTGGAACTCGCCAGAAAAGGCGGCATGTTAAGTATGATGGAAGACGGCTTCTTAAAGGCGCGCGCCGGTATTACGACCGTTGAAGAAGTGCTACGCGTTACGCAAGAATAACAATGGAAATCGCTCAAAAGAAACCAAGTAAAGGAGAGAACGGGCTACCAAGTCCACATTTTTGGCAACGTATTTCCGCTACCGAAAAACTTTTCTTGGTGCAACAAATGAAAATTTTGATTCGCGCGGGTGTTCCTTTAACAAAGACCTTGTCGACCCTCGAAGCGCAATCGGAAAAAAAATATACCAAACAAGTACTGCTCGCCATCAAGTCATCGATTGAGCAAGGAAATACACTGGCCCAAGCACTCACCCCGTTCATGCGAGATTTTGGCGAACTGATGATTAATATGATTGCCGCGGGCGAAGCAAGCGGACGACTCGATGAAGTGCTTGACCAACTCTACACACAAATGAAAAAGGATCACGAGATTCTTTCTAAAGTACGTGGCGCGCTTACCTATCCGGCAATTGTTGTGCTGGCCATGTTCGGTATCGGAACGTTTATGATTGTTTTCATAGTGCCGAAGTTGACCGGTCTCTTTAAAGAAGTTGAGGTGGCACTACCGCTCCCAACGAGAATTCTTATTGCCGTAAGTGATTTTTTGGCGAACCATGGATTTCTCGCCTTCCTTGGACTCGTTGGCATTATCTCAGTCTTCACCTGGACCATTCATCAGCCTGTTGGTAAGCGGCTGTGGCATAGCTTGCTTCTCCGAATGCCGGTTGTCGGTCGCATTATTCGACAAGTGAATATCGCACGGTTTGCCCGTACGGTCAGTTCTTTTTTGAAAACAGATATTCCCATCGTTAAAACACTAGAAACAACAGCGCATGTTTTGGGTAACGTCCACTACCGTGCGGCACTCATTGAGGCATCTGAAAAAATAGCCAAAGGCACCACGTTAACGAAGTCACTCGAACCACATGCCAATCTCTTTAACGCCACCATCTTACAAATGATTAATATCGGCGAGGAGTCTGGCTCACTCGACAGCATATTGGCCGAAGCGGCCGAATTCTACGAGGGCGAGGTTAGTCAGACCATGGAAACGTTACCATCGTTACTAGAACCAATACTCATGTTACTGCTTGGCTTTGGTGTTGGTGGAATGGCGGTGGCTATCATCTTGCCGCTCTACACACTAACCGCGGCGTACTAGCTATGCGTCTACCACACCTAACACTACGCCGGGCGGTACCGCCAGATGCCTTTGGACTGGACATTTCTGACGACTCAGTGAAAGCGCTTCAGCTCCACAGCCACAAGGGTACCTATACGCTCGACTTTGCAGCCATTGGAGAATTACCAAGCGGACTCATTAAGGACGGCGAAATTATAAATGCCGCCGGTTTAGCAACGAGTATTAAGGAACTACTGCATCCATATCAGGATACAATGGTTGGCGCAGCCGTCCTCTCGTTACCTGAAATTAAAACGACCACGCAAACTATTCTCGTCCCGAAACATGAGGGTGCCGTGTTTTCGTCAAGCCTCATTGCGGCACTGCCAGAATTCATTCCAAATAACCTCGAAGAAGTCTACTTTGACGCAATGATTCTGTCCGAAGATGACAATCAGTGGAAAGCATTGGTTGGTGTATCACCTCGAGCCGTCGTCGATAGCTATGTAGCGGTCATGGAAGCAGTGGGTATCACCCCAGCCGCCCTTGATGTTGAACCGGCCGCGACGGTTAATGCGGTTATCTCGCCTGCGCTCAGCACGGGTTGTCATGCCATCGTTAACCTTGGTCGACGCCGTTCGCACCTTATTGTCGTTGACGACGGAAAATTACTATTCACGCTTAACCTACCCATTGCCGGCGAGTTGGTGTCTCAGGAACTCATGAATCAACTTTCAATAACTTTTGCGCAGGCTGAAAAAACAAAACGGCTGTGCGGGCTTGATCCAAAAAAGTGCGAAGGTGCATTGCGACGGGTCTTAGAGGCTATGGTACAAAATCTTATCGTTCGCATTACGGAAGGTGGTAAATACTACCGCGACCATTTCGCCGACAGTAAAGCATTCTCCTCAGTTGTTCTGACAGGCGGCGGGGCCGAACTTGTTGGGCTCACTGACGTACTCGCTGCCGCACTCGCTATTCCAGTAACCCTCAGTGATGTTTGGGCAAATACTCCCCTTTCAGTACGTCCATCGTTAGAGGGAGAGCAACGATTCAGCACAGTAATTGGTCTAGCACGACGAGGAGAACGACTATGATGTTCGTATTAAACCTTATCCCAGAGGGCGTCAAAGAGCGGCTCCGTTTAGAAAAACTGTGGCGTACCTTACGCTCACTACTCCTTATCGCCGCGCTCGGCATACTCTTCGCAGGCATTATTATCCTCACGGCGCGGCTCATACTGCAGCACCAATTTAACCGCATCGTGAACGAAACTACGCTCGTTACCGGTGGCCGACACGCACTTGAGAATTCAATTCGCTCTCTAAATGTTGATTTATCAAAGGCAAATAAAATGCTCCAGTCGGCTTTTGACTGGCCCATCTTCATTGACGATTTCGTTGCTTTACTCCCGAGCGGTGTTACGGTAACGAGTATGACGTTTGTCATTGGTGACGAATCAACTGTTGTCGGTACGGCACGAACTCGTGACGACCTTCTATCGTTCAAACGCGCCCTTGAAGATTCTCCACTCGTGGAGAAGGTTGACCTCCCTATCACTGATCTGCTAGCTCGCGATAACCCCGCATTCACTATGCGTTTTACCATTCGCCATGCAACTCCCAAACGTTAATCTAAGCCGATTTACTCGTCAGCAAATTGTCGCAATTTGTCTTATGGCGGCGTTGGTGCTTGTGCCGCTCGTCATTATTTGGCCAAATGCCATCAACATTAAGGGGACGGCTGATGCAATTTATGCTGAATATACCTTTTTAGAAGACCAGTACCGTCGTGGGCATGATGTGCGCAGAGCTGAACGCGACGTCGTTGAAGCAAAAGAGCACATTGAACGTATTCAAGCGCTATCGCTCGCCTCTGGCGACGAGCTCACTCTCATTACCGAAATTGAAAAAAACGCTGACCTGACCGGTGTGCGGAGCACCCTGCGACTCGACGAGGAAAAAGGGAATACGCTCCCCTTTTCTCTTCAGGTGACGGGTACCTATTATGCTGTGCAGGAGTACCTGGTGGCTCTCCAAAAACTCCCCATGCTCCTTTCCTTCACTCGAGTTTCCCTAACGCCTTCGGTGGCCGAGCGAGGCGCGGCACAAACAACGAACATATCGGCCACGCTCAGTGGCTATGTTCACAAAACTGTTGAATAAGTATGAAATCTCTGCATCTACTGCTCGCCTCAATAATTCGTTATGGTCACATGGTACTCATGCTGCTTCTGGTAGCTGTTTTTGTTGCACTATCTTGGTTTCTTTACCTCTACGTCTACCAGCCACTAACACAAGCCACACTCGTCGCTGAGCTCCAGTCGAGCGTTACGAGGATTTCAATTGACCGCCGACTACTGCGCCAAGTACTTGAAACCTTAGACAAAGAACGTCTAACCACGCTAGAAATTCAGACGAGTCGGAATCCTTTTGTCAGTACACCACTGCCGGCCATTGAAACGCCAGCAGCACCGACCGAACCACCATCCACAACCACAACACCCTGAGGTAGTCTTGACGCAGTGGCTACTTTCTTCTACAATAGCCCAACGTAAGCGCTGTATTATATTTTGGTAACGAACCCCTATGGCCCATAAAAAAGCGGGTGGATCTACCGCCCTAGGCCGAGATTCCCATGGTCAACGTCTTGGTGTTAAAGTAAACCAAGGTGAGTTTGCCACGGCCGGCTCAATTATCGTTCGTCAAAGAGGTACAAAAATTCGACCTGGCACAAACGTGATGCGAGGCAGTGATGACACCCTTTTCGCCAAAGCGGCGGGCGTCGTGCGCTTCACCTCTCGTAAGGTCAAAGCCTACACTGGACGATTGAAGATGGTTAAATTCGTTCACGTCGAGGCCAAAGCATAAAATTTTTCATTAAAAAACATCCCGTGTACACGGGATGTTTTTTATTTGTCTGTTTTGCTTCTTATCGTGCCTTTTTCTTTGGCTTCATCGGTCTCTTTTTCTTTGGGGCTGATTTTACGACGTTCGTTGTTTTCATTCCCTTGTTGGAGCGCTTCTTCGCCGCTTCAATAAACGCCCGGAACAACGGATGTGGTGCATCTAATCGCGAACGAAATTCTGGGTGAAACTGCACACCAACAAAGAACGGATGGTCGGTTAGCTCCATTATTTCTACCAGCAAATTATCTGGTGACGTGCCGGTGAATTGCACACCCTTTTCAATAAACTGTTCACGGTAACTGTTATTGAACTCGTACCGATGACGATGCCGCTCCGAGATAAGCGCTTTTCCGTACGCCTTACGGCTAATAGAGTCCGGCGATAATCGACACGGATACGCACCAAGTCGCATGGTAGCGCCGTAATGTTTTTCTGCGAGCTTAGCTACTTGCTCAGGCATGATGTGAATAATCTCGTGCGCCAATTTTTTACCCCACTCTTCAGAGCCAGCTGACTTTAACGCGCAAACATTCCGAGCAAATTCAATGGCCGCAAGTTGCATGCCGTAGCATAAGCCAAAATACGGTATGCCGTGCTCACGAACGTAACGAATAGCCCGAATTTTTCCTTCAACACCTCGCCCGCCAAAACCACCGGGCACAATGATGCCGTCAAAATTCGCCAGCTCTCGAACACGCCTTGGCTCACGTTCGTACGCCTCGGCATTGAGCCACGTAATTTCTGGTTGGCGTCCGGCTGCCCAGGCCGCGTGACGAACCGCCTCAATAACAGAAATGTACGAATCAGCTAACGTGAAGTCTCCGGTGCCAAAATATTTTCCAACAATGCCAATCTTGACTGGCGTTTTCAAATTATGAACTTTATTAACCAACCGACGCCAGGCATCAAGATCCTTTTTACGCGGCTTAAGTCCTAATTTCTGCAGTAGCTTATCGCTTAAATGCTCACGCTCAAAATTAACCGGGATGTCGTAAATGGAAGCAACGTCCGGCGCCGAAATGGCAGCGGTAGGCGGAATGCCGCAAAACGTAGCCAGTCGTCGCCGACGCGGCTCATCAATGGGGCGTTCGGCCCGACACAATATAAAGTCGGTTTGGAGTCCGGCAGAATTAAGTGAGCGTGCCGCATATTGCGTTGGCTTTGTTTTCATTTCACCAACCGTTTTTGGTATTGGAAGGTAACTGACAAGAACAATGGCAACGTCCAGTGGCACTCGCAGCTTTAGCATCCGAATAGCCTCCAGGAACAAAATATTCTGATATTCCCCTACCGTGCCGCCTATTTCGATGACGACTATATCGGCATGCTGTCGTTTACCAGCCGCTGTTATACGACGCAGTATTTCATTAGGGATATCTGGCACCACTTCCACATCCTCGCCGTCGTACCCAAGGTTACGTTCCCGAGCAATAACGGTCTGATATACCTGACCGGTTGTTATATAATTTTCTCGGGCGCTTGTTTGACCGGTAAACCGCTCGTAATTGCCTAAGTCCTGGTCAGCCTCAATACCATCTTCCCCCACAAAAACCTCACCATGTTCTGTGGGCCGAATAGTACCGGCATCGATATTAATGTACATGTCGCACTTTACCAGGGCGACTTTGTAACCACGACTCTGTAATATTTTTCCTATTGACGCCGTTGAAACACCTTTTCCAACGCTCGACATGACACCACCAACAACAAATATGTACTTCATAGGTATACGTCGGGCTATTATGTAGCAGTTATAAGAATTCGTACTCGGGCCTCTGCGTCAGAAGCACCAATCACGACGTAGTGTGTTCCGACTTGCTTCAACGCATGCGGCAAATGAACAGCGGTTACGGGAATACGTAACTTAGAATACTGTTTCCGAATGCCTTCGACAATGTCTTCCGCGCTCACACCGGCAAATAGCGTACCACTGGCACTAGCTGAACGCGCAAACTGTACGGTTACCTCGTCAAGTCGACGCAAACTGGTTACCAGTGCTTCCTGCGCTTTCACGGCGCTACCTCGACCAGCCATTGACTGCTTAGCCTTAGTGACCGCTGCACCCGAGGCCAGCGCACCCAACTTTCTCGGTAACAAGAAATTTCTGGCATACCCTTCTGCTACATTCACAACAGCGCCGACTGTTCCGACACCTTTTACATCTTGCAGTAACACGATGTTCATACTAGCGGAGGAGTTCTTTTGCTCGCTCTAAGACTAGATCGTCGTCGTCAGCCGCTTGCTCACGAGGCTCCTCGACAACAACATCCGGAGTAATGCCGGCTTTATCAATAAAATGTTTGTTGGGCGTTAGCCACTCCGCCACCGTTACCTTAAGTGCTGAACCATCTCGAAGGGGGCGGTATTCCTGCACTGTTCCCTTGCCAAAGGTGGTAGTACCCACAATGGTGGCAGTACCGGTATCCTGCAGCGCACCAGCCACAATCTCAGAGGCACTAGCGCTACCCGCATTCACTAAAACAATCGTCTTCACGCCAGACAACAGTGGTGTACCACTAGCTTGATGCGCTTTCTCAACCGCACCATTGAATCGCTCAATAACAACCGGACCTCTCGGTACCCAGTAGCTGGCAATGGCAACCGCGCTATCAAGATAACCACCTGGATTGTCTCGCAAATCGAGAATGACACCCTGCGGCGCTTCTTGAAGCAGCCGAGTGACGGTAACGTTAAAATCCGCTGTTGTATCTTCGTTGAAATTTGTTATACGGAAGTACGCGATGTTTTCCTTGCCGTTGGCATCAGCAATCATTTTTCCTTTCACGCTCTCTACTGTTATGGTGTCCCGAACAACTGCCACGGTGATTGGTTCTTTTGCGCCTGCTCGTTCCAATACCAGCGTGACGGTTGTACCCCGTTGTCCACGAATTCGAGATACCGCGTCAACAAGCGACATGCCAGAGGTATCAGTCGTATCAATGGTACGAATAGCATCACCAGACTTTATGCCAGCTAATGCGGCGGGGGTACCGTCGAGCGGAGCAATGATGACAAGTTGTTCATCGCGAATGCCAATTTCAGCACCTATACCGTCAAAACTTCCTGAAATTTCTGCATTGAAATCACTAGCAATCTTAGGGTCCATGAATACTGTGTAGGGATCCCCGGCCCCAGCCACCAAGCCTGAGAGCGCACTGTAGAAAAGCTTCGTATCGGGGAGCGGCCTATTAACGTAGCTATCTTGTAGTGCTTGCCAAACGTCCCAAAACAACCCAAAGTCGACATCCTTACTAATGTACGTCGGTGCGGAAGCATTTTTCCCCGTAACAATCCCGCTACCAAGCGCCGCCTGCGTCCCCCGTTCTTCACCTAATCTATATGCTCCCCACAATATAACGAGGGCAAATAAAACTGGAAGCGCGGTTGTAAAAAACTTCCTTTTCGAGGAAGGTGACGTCCGTTCTGTGTGGGGTGACCGAAGTCCAAAGCCTAACATGTTGAAATTGTACCACACTGCGCGTTCCGTTCAAACCAAATTGCCTTTACCCCCCGTATCTGTTACGATTGCCACAATTTGCTATGAATCACGATCAAATACACATTATCGGCGGGGCTGAACTTCACGGCGAAATACCTGTTCAAGGGGCAAAAAATGCCGCCCTTAAAATAATGGCTGCCGCGCTCCTCTCTGACGAAGTCTGTACCATACCGAACCTACCCGACATCGAAGACGTGCGACGAATGGCCGAACTCATTGCGGCCTTAGGAGCAGACATTAAAACAGACAGCGCGGGAACGCATATTAGTGGTTCCGGAATCAGTTCGACCGTGCTGCCCGCCGACTTAGCGGGCAAACTTCGGGCGTCGATTATGCTGGCTGCGCCACTCTTGGCGCGCTTTGGTGAAGTAACACTACCCTACCCAGGAGGCTGCAACCTCGGCGTGCGTCCGATTGATCTCTTTCTGGAAGGCTTCACCGCCTTAGGGGCCTCTGTTACTGAAGCCGAAAAAGGTTTCAGCATACAGGCGCCGCAAGGTCTTATTGGCGCCAGCATACTCCTACCCAAGGTCAGCGTCATGGCAACGGAATCGCTCATGATTGCGGCCGTACTCGCCAAAGGAACCACCACCATAAAAAACGCGGCTATGGAGCCGGAGATTCCAGCTCTGGCAGAGTATCTCATCAAGAACGGTGCAAAAATTGAAGGCGCTGGTACAAGTACCATCATCATTCATGGGGTGAGCCAGATTGGCGCGAGCGCTTTCACGCTCATCCCCGACCGCATTGAAGCAGGAACATTTGCTATATTGGGCCTCCTCACCAACAGTGAAATTACCGTAACGAACATTGTCCCCGAACACTTAGAAAGCCTTTGGCTCCATTTAAGAAAGGCTGGTGCCACCCTAGATTTTACAAAAAACAGCGTTACTACCAAACGACACCACGGTCTCACCAGCACAAATATTACAACCCACGAATATCCGGGATTCGTGACTGACTTGCAAGCCCCTTACACGGCGCTCATGACCCAAGCCACGGGCATGTCGCTAATTCACGAAACAATTTTCGCCGGACGACTTTTTTATACAGACCTTTTGGCATCAATGGGGGCAAACGTTATCATGTGTGACCCGCACCGCGTCGTCATTCATGGACCAACGCAATTACACGGTCGCTTCTTAACAAGCCCTGATATTCGCGCCGGTATTGCCCTCATTTTGGCCGGTCTGGCCGCTACTGGCACAACCACCATTGATAACGTCTACCAAATAGACCGAGGCTACCATGATATTGTGGGGCGTTTACAAAAACTTGGTGCAAACATTACGCGCGTTTCAAAAGACGCGCTATGACGCACTTTCGTCGGCGGCTTCTCTTCTGGTCATTTTTCACCTCTTTTTTTATTATCGCGCCCGTACTCATTTTTTTTGCCCTTGGGTACCGCTACAGCACGCAAAGAAACGCTATTCTTAAAACTGGCACGCTTATCGCCTCGAGCCTTCCTCGAGACGCCATCGTCAGTATTGATGGTGAACGCGTAAACGGAACAACTCCATTAACGGCTCGTGCCATTACCCCTGGCATCTATACGGTTCGTTTCGAAAAGGACGGCTACCTCCCATGGCAAAAACGGCTTACGGTAGACGCCAACAAAGCAACCTTTGCAGCAGACATTCACCTTTTTCCGGATACAGCCGCCGAAGCGGCCACAGAACCAGCTGAATTCTTGTCACTGGCACCGACGGGTGACCGAGCACTTGGTGTTTGGCTAACGAATGAAAAGGAAGAGCTTCGTTTTTTGGCGCTCGACGTCTTTCCGGTTGCGGCAACGCCCCTCGTTACCCCAGAGTCTCGCATTGCAACTATTGCCTGGCGCAACGACGGTCAAGCGGCACTCCTAACCGACACCAAAGGAAAGTCGTACCTGTTTGACTCCACCTCGCCGCCGCTCCGTTTGCAAGCACTTCCAGCACACAGTGTTGAGTCCCGGCTAACCTGGTCTCCGGATGGCACGATGCTCCTTATTGAACCAAGCAAGGTCAGTGTTTATTCCACCACTGGAAGTGGCCGAGTGCTGACAAGTAGCAATACTCCTTGGCGCATTTCAGACGCCGCCCGCCTGCCAAATGGCGACTTATATAGCATCCTCACCGACGAAACCACGTCAACCCTCACTGTCCAGCACGCCAGTAGTCAAACAACTTCGACGGCGGAACTCGCGGCCACGAATCTTCATTTTCGATTAGCAACAGAAAAGCACATCATGACGAGTGATGCGGCTGGTCAAACAGAGGTTTTTCGAGTTGAAAAAAGTTCGCTTGCGAAACTCACTTCTGTAGCTGCTACTTCTGGTAGCTACAATCCCATCACAACCACCTACCTTTACTCATCAGGTAATGCGATATGGCTCTACTCGCTTCTCGCAGACACCCGTGAATTATTACTACGTACCAGTACCGCAATTTCGGCGATTGCTTTTGTGCCCGATGGCAGTGCCATACTCTATGCTGACGCCGCAGTTCACGCCCTAGAAATGGATGGCCGAGATACCCGAAATGATGTTGTGCTTGTACCAGATTCCGCCAATGCGGCTACGTGCCTCACAACAACAACTGGAAACCGCCTCTACTGCACCGCTAGTGCGGAAACAAAAACTATCCTTTTATCCCGGCCGCTATAAAGGGCTAACAACAGTATCGATTGGTGCAGCAGCAGTTTCGCCTGCTTCAGCCACTGGAACGGAAGGCAAACTAGCGACGCCCACCAACCATCGTTCTGGCCAAGGGCGATAGTAGCTTTTGAATTCCTGCGTTACGATGCGCCCGTCAGCATACGTCACCGTATAGTTAGCTACGGCACTCCCCCCAGGATGCGCTGTCTCTAGTCGTCGCTTTTCTCCAACCGGTATTTTATCGGTTTCAACATAAATTGGCGGACCAGACGGCGTGGTACTGAGTGTCCGCGGTCCATCAACCTTAGCTACCCGACCATCTTTTGTACCGTATAACTCAAAGGTCAAAACATCTCCGTCAACGTACCCTGAAATGAGAATATTTTTACCAGTATCATTCATAAATTTAAAATCTGGGTTTGGCTGGTAAATAGTCGCGTCTAGCCCCGGACCAATGTATACGCCATTCGCGTCCCGTTCATAGTAGCTCACGCGGTACGAATGATTTTGTCGAGCCACAACAGGTAGTCCTGCATTTAAAACCGCCCGAAAAAGAGTGGTAGAAACTTGACACAATCCCCCGCCAAACTCAGGCACCGTTCGGTTTCCTTTGATAACGAGCTCTGGTAGGTAGCCGGTGGTGTTGTCGATTGTGCCAAGCGCCCCAACTGTAGAAAATACTTGACCAGGTTCAATTAGTATTCCTGTTAAGAACCGCGTGCCATTTTTTATATTTTCTCGGCGATTTTTTGGGCTTCCAGCGAAGGTAGTTCCTGCCCGACCAATTAACTCTGCAATACCAAGTTCTGCGGCAGATCCGTGCACCCCTGGGTCTCGAACAACAACCGGAAGGGTTATTTCATTCGTGCTCACTTTCCCACTACGCCGAGCCAGTAGTTCATCTCGAACCAGTGTAATGGTGTTCGTCTCCTCCAACGCACGCCCAGGTCTCGGAGCAGTAAATGAGATTACTTTACCATCCCGCACCACCAACTCAGGATTCGTGGCGGCGGTATTAAGCGCTGCAGCCACTTCTGTTACGTATTCACTCAACGCCCGCTCGTTAATGCTAACTTCAAGGCGGTCATCAACCACTATGGATTCCAAAAAACCAGCTAAACGCTCGGGGGTCAACGTAAACACACGTGCTTCAAAACGAAGCACCAAAGGTTTTGCCACTACCTGTTCTGCACTAGCTTTTGCATCACTAGCGTTCTGAACACTAACTGCTGGTGTGGTCGCGACTCTGGCGAGCGAAATCGGCTCGGCTGACAGAGTGACGGCTGCCCGATAAAGCGCTTTTTCTAAAGCCTCACGCGGCACAACCAGCCCTGGCTTAGTATCGGTCAGCACTGAAACTGTGGCGCCTTGAAAAGCGAGCCGAACATCTCTTCCCGGTTCTTCTTTCCCAACAATGAAGGTGTCTAGCTCCAACGCAAAAACCCGTTCATCAAGTGAAATAGGAAATGGCACAATTGTCTCCCCAAAAAGCGGCCTGGCCCAATCACTCATGCGACTGGCCACATTGCCTCGCCTACCAAGCGACCAGGCTTTCGCTACGGCACTATCCGTATCAAACGTTATACCGAGCTGCTCTGGATAGAGTCGGTATCGTTCACCGTCAATTTGAACAGCAAAACCTTCCTGGTTTAAAGCCTCAACTCGGCTCGTCAATTTTTCCTTGAGTACCCGCTCAGACAATCGACCAACCGGAACGGTGCCTATCGAAGTCTGCGCTTGCACGCGACCGACCGACAAAAGGTATATGCTAGCAGCAGTAACGACAATAACACCAACGAGTACGAGCGCCGCTAGACCAACATGTTTATTTCTACCTATGTCCATTTATGCCAGCGCCACCCGAAGTAATTTAGTTGCTAAGGGAATCGATGATGCCCTGAAGTTGAGAAAGTGGAACAGCTCCATTAACAGGGATTTTTTCATCTTTGGAGACGACCACTGTGAACGGCGTGCCAGTACCACCAGCCGCAATTGCGTCGTCGTAGTCAGCCTGCACAACATCGGCGTTATCACCGCTCTTCAAGCAGCTTTCAAATTTCGCTCGGTTCAACCCAATCTTCTCGGCAATCTCAGGTAATGCCGTCTCAGGGAGTGAATCGTTAGAGTTCGTCTGAGTGAAAACCTCATCTAGGAACTTCCAGAAAGCGTCATTACCACCCTGGTCAGCCGCACACTCTGTCGCAATGGCTTCTCCTCTGGCCTTTTGATGAAGTGAGTCGAGCGGAAAGTGTCGATATACCCAAGCCACCTTATCGCCATTGTCGGCCACAACCTGCTTCACTGTTTCGTGGAATTGCTTACAGAATGGGCATTCCATGTCAGAGTATTCAACCAAAATTATGTCGGCATCAATGTCCCCACGAAGGTGATCAGCCTTTGAAACGTCGCGTATTTCTGCGCTTGCCACTGGTGGCGTTGTGGTGTCAGTAGGCGCAACTTTCTTTGCTTCTTTCGCTAGCGAACCAAACGAACCACCTCGCAGCATAATTACCAAAAGTACGACAAAACCAATGGTACACAACGCCATAACACCGGCAATGGCACCAAACCAAAATTGTGTTTTCGACTCTGGCTGCTGAAAGGGGTTCATCATACGTTTATTTATAAATTGAATAGTTTTAGTATAGCACAATCTCGACAATACTTTCCTAAACCTCAAGGCCGGCTTGCCGTCCCATAAGGGCGTTGGCCCGAAGTAGCGAGCCAAACGTGCCGGCGTCGGTCCACTCACCGGCCACTGTTTCGTACGTCATGGTTCCTGCCGTTACATAATGTGCATTAACATCAGTAATTTCTAGCTCGCCGCGATGTGAGGGCTGCAGGGTTTCAATAATCGAAAAAACATCCGCATCATAAAAATACAATCCCGTTACCGCTAAATTGCTTTTTGGTTGCTTCGGCTTCTCTACTATCGAGATTATTTTACCATCCTCTACTTCTGCCACACCAAACCGTTCGGCGTCTGGTACCGCCTTCACAAGTACTTTTGCTCCCTGCGGCTGCACTCGAAAATCGTCCGCCGCCTTTCTGACCTGTTCTAAATCGGTAAATATATTATCACCCAATATCACGATAACTCGCTCACCACTGGCAAAATTACGTGCCAACCCCAGTGCCTGCGCAATGCCGCCGGCCTCATCTTGCACCTCGTACGAGAGACGAACGCCAAAATCTTTACCCGAACCAAGCAGGTTTAAAAAATGTCCCGCATGCTCTCGACCCGAAACAATTAATATATCTTCCACCCCACACGCCAGTAACGTTTGCAGCGGATAGTAAATCATTGGCTTGTCATAAATTGGCAGCAGGTGCTTGTTGGTCACCCGTGTCAAAGGAAAAAGCCGACTGCCAGTGCCACCGGCCAGAATGACGCCACGTAATGTATTATTCATAGTTTTAAATAATAGCACGCTCTCGGTTAGACATATACTCACGCACCGCATCCCGCCATGGGCGCAGTGCCGCTACTTTGGTCGTTCCCAGAACGGAGTATTTTGGTCGTGGCGCTGGGCGAGTTGGGAGAGAAGTAATTTTGACGAGGTCAATATGAATGCGACTGGTGTCGGTACTGTCTAGGGTATACCGCCGAGAAGCGGTAATGACCTCAGCCGCATACTGATACCAGCTTGCTTCGCCGCTATTTGTTCGGTGGTACATAC